>ERZ808274.697-NODE-697-length-14594-cov-3.326432_pt1 | contig 14594 bp, 7 predicted proteins | sample MGYA00521277_ERZ808274 | MGnify/ENA primary metagenome ERZ808274 (study PRJEB31516, sample SAMN03275597) | gut metagenome | biome: mammalia-associated habitat; material: feces | host: Papio cynocephalus | place: Kenya | collected 2012-07-28 ... | reverse complement strand
AATGGCACATACTCCGCGGTCGTAATCGGCAGTAAGGTTGCCATTACGGTCATACAACAGTTGATGATAGCCTCCTCCGTTGTACTCCGCGAGGCTATGGTACTCGTAGGTGTTGTACCTATCCTGATTGGATTGCATATCTTCGATGTAGGTGGCTTGGTTGCCATTGTACTCGTAGTACAATTCATCAATTTGTGTGCCATTGTCGAACCTATCCAAATGGGTGATATTGCCAAGGTGGTCATACACGAAGGTCTCGCTATCCCAATAGGAATCTGCAGTAAGTTGCCGTGAGGACACCAAACGGTTGAGCGCATCGTAATGGTAGGCAAACTGCTGAGTTTGTCCCGCTTGTGATATGCGAATAGACGCAATGTTTCCGTTGTAGCAGGCTGTGGTGAACTTGGGCAGAGAATCGCAATAATACAACCGCTCTTCTACATCTCCGCTTTGCAAACAGGTAAGACTATTCTGGACGTTGTAGGCAAAGGATTCTGCATCGGTATTGTTGTGCCGACGTGTGGAAACCACATTGCCAATTTCATCGTAGGTGTTTCGCGCAAGGATGATACTGCCGGTATGATCTACTTGGTAGGTGGTTTGCAGCAGTCTTCCCTGCAAATCGTATTGGTAGGTATAATGCTCCTGTATGGAATCGCAGAGATGCAGTGTCTGACGCGCAGTACCATCAAAATTGAATGCGAAGTACCTATCATCCTGTTCTCCGAACAGCGACCGCGTGTGGGTTTGAATGACGCGTCCTTGGTCATCATAGTAGTATGCTGTCGTAGTATAAGTATTGTCGGTAAGGCTATATACCCGTGTACCGGTGAGCAAACCTGTGGCATTGTCATAGGACTTGCCATAACCGCGTTGCTCTCGGTATGCCAATTTAGAGGCGATGTCGGACGGCAGCAGTTGCAGGAAGTCGTAGTTGTCATAGTAATTGACGGTGAGTATCTTAGTGGGCTGGTTGTGGTAGTATCCGCGAGAATATCCTGTATCCTCTAACGGGTAACTTTGGGTAGATGTAGAAAAAGATTCTACCACAATCCATTCCGCGAAACTGTCTATCTGGTCTTGGTGGTCAGAAGAGCGAGTGTTCACCTCTGTAGTATAGGCAAGGCGTCCCTGCGGATCGTATTTATATACCGTCCAGTAGTTGCCCCGTGCACGTTGGTTGCCATCCTGCTGCAAGACGAGCCGCCCGGACTTGTCATATACCATACGAATGGGGTCGCGTCCCGGCAGTTGCTTGGAAATCACATTCCCGCACTTATCGTAATGATAGACATAGGCATATTTGCGAATGTAGTTGTGGTTTATGCCGTAAGAGCCGGAAGGAATGCTATTGGAGTGCCATGGCAAGACAACCGCCAACTGCCCCATATCGTTGTAAACATAGTAGGTATATGATTTGGTACCCCGTTTCCTAAGAATGAGACGTCCCAACATATCCGTGTATTCCGTGACGGTGTTCCCGTCCTCGTCCGTAGTGGTCACTCGGGATAATCGGGAAGCAGGGTAGTAGGAGGTGCAAGTAAGCGTGTTGCCACGGAAAGAGCATTGCATAACTTCATTTTCTGCATTGAAACCGTAGTCAATGTTTGTGGGGTGTGCGTGCCATTGTTCGCCTTGTCGTTTAGAGCCTGTAGCCCGATGCAAGGCGGATGCCTCGTATAGCATTTCTACGTAGGGTTTGGCATCATGGTAAAAGGAGAAGGCAGTACTCTGTATGGCAGCAACCGGTGCGAGTTGCCCGTGATTGTTCGCAACAGGTGTGGCGTTCCATCGGCGATATGCCTCGTCTTGCAATCCGTTATATTCCACAAGGCTGATTACATCTGTTTCCATAGGAGAACCTGCCACAAGATTGTCTTGTGTTTTTCGCCCGAAGCCGTCATGGTAACTCACCAGGACTTGTGCCCGAGCGTTATCGCCCACCTGCAGGGTACTATTTGTGCAGGAGACAGATGACGTGGCATCCAATGGTGTTATGCTTACAATATAGTTAGTGCCTGCCTCAGGAGTGAAGACATTCGGGTAGTAATTGCTTGCCACACCCGTGGTGGCAGACGGAACACCTTGTGCGATGGTGACAGGGGCTGTGACCCAATCCGTGTTGCGTGTAGCGGCTTTGCCGTCGGTTATCTGTGCATGAACCCGATGGAGACTGACACAGGAAAGATAGGGTATGGAATCCAGGTTATCCGCACTCAGCCTGTCTTCTTTCCGCTTGTTGGATGTACCGTCATAAAATATGCTATCCACCAAAGCCGATTGGCTGTTCCATAATGTGACAGGTTCACCCTCGTTGCTCAATATAATTTTACGCTGGTACAGAACCTGACAATTATCATCAGGCAGAAATGACGAGTATAAACTATCTATGGTAAAAGCAGGCGTTTGGGAATTGCGATAGGCTACTATCAGGTATCCGCCAGCGGGTAGCACTATATTCCCGAAAGTATATATTTCGGTTTTGCCACCCCCGCGGAGTTTCCAATCAGATAGAGAAACGGACTCCCCTCCCATATTGTATAATTCTATAAACTCGCCATTGCTATAAGGTGTGCCGGTGGCTATTTTCTCATTGAGCGGGGTGTCATACATAACCTGACGGATGACCACCTGACAATATCCACTATATGCATACACACATAGCAGGAATGACAAAATGAAGTGTCGGTACGTTTTCATGGCTATTGTTGTGTTGAATAGTGATAGTAATAGGTTTGCATGACTTGTTTCTTGCCATCGGAGATTTGATAGATTTCGGTCAAACGTCCTGCCCCATCGTAGTTGTAATACGTGGTGATGCCCCGCGGGTCGGTAATGCTACTGATGCCGACATACGGGATATGCGTATAGGTATAAGTCTGTGAGCCAATGGTTTTGGAGACGGGGTATAAGCCCTGCCATTGGTATGTAGTGGCAGGTTGTCCGATGGGGCTGATAGTGGTGGGGCGTATCCAATTGGTGCCGTATATGTAGTCACAAGTCGTTTGGTAGCGCGAATCGTACGCTACTTCGTTAAGACGCACTGACAGCGGGGCAAAATTCGAAATGGGAGCATCCAATTTCAGCTGCATATCTTTTCTAATCCAAGAATACATATCAAAGTCCGGTTTTTCAATTGATTCGCCAACAGAGGTCCTCTGTACATTTATGATAGATTTCTTGCGATAAAGAGACAGACGGGCTGCCGTCACGAATTTGCGGTTGCTCTCATCAAAATAGCCGGATATGGTTTCTATCGGGCTGCTGATGCGATTATTGTCTGCCAATACACGCCAACCTTCCGCATAACTACCTTCGGACCACACTCCACTGAATCCCCAATCGGGGTAGCGGTAAGACTGAAAATATACTTTACCATCACTATTATCCGTAGTTTGGGTAATAATGCGATGTTTACTGTCATATTCGTAGCAGCGGTTCGTAAACAGGTTATTGCCATCCGTGGTATAGGACGTGCAGACCTCTTGCTCCAACACAGCAGGATAGATTTGCAGTTTACGAGACACCCCAAATGAAGCAGTAGAACCAAAGATGACAATCTCTTTGCTTCTACCATAATGAAACCGACCTCGTGGCAGTAAGGTAACGGAACTGCTCGGAATGTTGTTGTACTGATACGTATAGGCAGTAATAGTGTGCCCATTCTTGTCCTTGCAGACTTTAGACAGCAGTTTGCCATACGAGGAAAGGACACTATTATAGGTAAGCAGATTGGTAAAATAGATATCCCATACAGTATCTTTTGCAGTCACTATTTGCCTGATATTGATATAGGGGTCTGAAGATGTGCTGTATTGATTATCCCCTGTACTAAATTCGTATTCGGTAGTGAATCTGTCTCGAGACGGATATTGATATGTAGTTTCTACGACACGAGAATACCCTACATGTGTTTGCAAGGTGCTGTATACTCCATATTTGGAAGGAATAAGATTGACGTCATCTTTGTAAAAGATACGAAGTCTATCGTAGTAAATACCAGATGATTTATGGTCTTTTGTTTGATAGGTAAAATTCCGTTTCTCAATCAGCGTATTGTTGTCATACGTTTCTATGGAGGAGATTCTGGCACCGCATGGTTGATAATAATTGGCACCCGTGCCGTCGTTAACCAGTTGCAGATTCGTCATTCCTATTGCACTATAATATCTTCTGGTACCATAATCATGCTCGCTAAATGCAAATACTTGTTTGCCGCCTGTAGGATAAGTGATAGATTGTAAGATTCCCATGGTAGAAGATGCTTCCCTTGAATAGCCATATTCATTGGCAAATACTCTATAGTATTGGTCATTAGGAACATCCAATGAGAGATATTCCATGGAACCGTGGCCATACTCTAATTGATATGAACCAATATCAGATAATGTGACCCTTGATAAGAAACGCCAATAGTAACTATTATCATTATCTTCTTCACGATATTGGTATGCGTACCGCAAATTCGCTTGTCGGAATGGCCGGTTATTTTTAGTAACAACGACTGCGTCCAACTGGTAATTAGGTTTACACATACCACATCTGCTAACGGAATACAATTTGTGCTGTGCAACACTACTACGAAAATCAATGCGCAGATTATAAGGGGAGTCTATTGTGATAGACTCCAATATACATTCCTTGGAGAGCGTATAGCCTGTAAAAGATGTTGGAGTAATATTTTTATAAAGAGAGTGTTTTGGCAATGCCGTTGGCGGTCCTACATAGTGCTCTGTAAATCGCCATATATTATCATTGTAATCTGTATATCCCGTATTTTTGTAGGAAAAGTTCACAGTCCTTTTATCCGGTGCTATGATTTGCGTCAGATACCATGCATTGGCGGCTACAAAACGGCTTGTACACATACCCCTTCCATCTTTTATTTCTGTCGCAGCCCTGATGCCCACAGAATACTCTATAGCGGACAAATTGCCACCAAAAATATATTGATAGCCATCCAATGTGGTTATGATGATTTTGGCACTACTTTTTGGATGAGGATAATTTTCTTTCTCATTTTGGGTTTGTTCATCGTTTACAAGGTTTGATAAGTCTATCTCTACAAAATCACCATTTATAACGGTAGGATTACCATCGTTGTCAATAATGAAAGAACCGGAATGTCCACAGAAATTAAAGTGGAAGATGTCCGGCTGATAATCGAAGGCGAGATTGTTTTTTTGTCCGATGTAATATCCGTCTTCCTCTGTCTTGCTCATACAACTATTCGAGAAACTGAATATGTCTTCTTTGTATACACCGGTCCAACCATATCGTATCGTTGCCAACATTCCATATTGAATAATATCATTTGCCCATAGGAATATACATTCATCAGGTACGCCCCTCACCTCACGGGTGATGCAACCACCTGCATTGAGAAACCAGCCATACCCTACAAAACCGGAAGACATAGTGGGCTTGAATCCCTCTGAATTGTACGTAAGAGATATTTGCAAGGGGAAATCAGGATCGTCCAAAGTATATAGAGGAATGGACAAATCTATCCGCCCTGTAAACAGAGATGTCGGAACATCACCATATCGAAACATATTGGATACTTGCGGAGAAGTTACGTTCTCAATCATAGCATCATCCATCACATCTGCAGTCAAATGTGATAAAAAACACGATAAGATAAACAGGATGGTAAATAGTCGTTTCATGGCGTTACTCTTTGATTATGGATTGTGCTACTACTGTATTATCGGCATGAATATACAATACATATACCCCTGTGGGGCAGTGGCTCATGTCTATTGAATAGTGTTGGCGACCACTTTGCAAGGATTCAACAGGACTTGTGATGATTGGGATGCCACTATTGTTATGAAGAGAAAACCAAACTTCTGCATCTCTGCTCAGGAAATAAGATATTTGTAATATATCCTGTACAGGGTTGGGCAAAAAAGAAGCCTGTGAGACAATGGAGATATTAGCAAGAGTATCGCCGCTCAGAGTAGTACTTCTTGCGATATGATGTTGTAGCATAGTAGAATCGGCAAGCAGGTAAAATGCATATTGGTGGTTTGTTGTATCAATCTGATTCTCACTTGAGATATTGAGTGTTTCAAACAACGGAAAAGGGAACGAGGGAAGCACCCATTGAAAACAATGCATAGTGATATGCGTGCTATCGAATCGCGTCTCGTAAAGAGTTCGCCGAGTATGAATACGCAGGACGCTATCTAATTGCAAATGAGGGAGAATTAATGTCCCTTGAGCATCTATGGTGACCATAGATTGTCCATGCATGTGTACCGGCATGACATGAAAGAATTCACCTATGGCTGCAAAACGGCTATTCAGCGTATCACCGTATTTGAAAGGGAGCATTAGCACTGCTTCCGGTGTAGTGTAGTGCATCCGCACCGCTTCACTCTCGTAGGCTGTTGTCAGAACGGTGTCATTCAGGCGAGTGTAGTAATATCGCATTCCCAAGCGGTGCAGCCCCCATGTATCAACATATTCAGGACATTTGTAGTAGTCCATGCGAAGAACCAGACTATCTTTGAGTGCCGAAAAATCCCATACACAAGAATTTCCACTTTGCCCCTCATGCACATAAGGAACTTGGATGATTTGTAAAGTATCTGCCAACTTGCCTGTTGATACAGGCATAAAAACAGCAGAGCACAGACGAACCGGTAAAGCAATATACAAAATTGGCAAAAAGATGTAGGGTAGATATTTTCTCATGTATGACCTTGTTTGGGAGTTAAACGAAATGCACGAATGTACACCATGGCAGCCATACGAGTACAACCGTGTGCAAAGATAATAGATGTTTTTGACATACACAATACTTTAAATGGAAAAAGTGAAAATTATTACGAAATAGTTGTTAAAACAGGGTTGTTCTTGTGGTATTTTGGATATTGGAATGGCGGAAAAATAAGAATAGAATGTAAAAAGAGGAGCAAAAGGGTTGTCTATCCCTTGCGCATCCCTTGCTTATCCCTTGCTGAAAAGCGGCTGTTTGACACGATGGTGAAAGGGGGCAATCAGCACCCCTGTTTTTGCCCATACAGGATTTTTTTCGTAACTTTGCGCGGTTTTTCGGGCAGGTGTCCGAAGACGAAAACAATAAACAGTAAATCTATGGCAAATATTTTAGCGATAGTGGGTCGTCCCAATGTCGGGAAATCGACCTTGTTCAACCGCCTGACCAAGACACGGCGGGCGATTGTGATGGACACCGCAGGTACGACGCGCGACCGTCAGTACGGCAAATGCGAGTGGTGCGGCAAAGAGTTTTCGGTCATCGATACGGGTGGCTGGGTGGTCAATTCGGACGACACATTCGAGAGTGAAATCAACCGGCAGGTGAACCTTGCCATCAAAGAGGCAGACGTGGTGCTGCTGGTGGTGGATGTGAACGAGGGTGTCACGCAGTTTGATATGGAAGTGGCACACCTGCTCCGTCAGGCACGCAAAGAGACCATTCTTGCCGTGAACAAAGTCGATCAGTTCGACCAGCAATACGGTGCCCCTGAATTCTACAAACTCGGTTTGGGCGAGCCTTATATTCTCTCCGCCGAAAACGGTCTGGGCACAGGGGATTTATTGGACGAGATATGCAGCCGTTTCAAAAATGACAGCAATGGCGAGAGCCTCGAAGACCTGCCCCGTTTCGCCATTGTAGGGCGTCCCAATGCGGGCAAAAGCAGTATTCTGAACGCTTTTATCGGCGAGGAGCGCACGATAGTGACGGACATCCCGGGCACCACGCGCGACAGCATCTACACCCGCTACAACAAGTTCGGCAAGGATTTCTACCTCGTGGACACGGCGGGTATCCGCAAGAAGGCGAAGGTGAACGAGGACCTCGAATACTACTCGGTGGTACGGTCGATACGCGCCATTGAGAATTCCGATGTGTGTATCCTGATGATAGACGCCACGCGCGGCATCGAGGCGCAGGACCTCAACATCTATTCGCTGATACAGAAGAACAAGAAAGGGCTTGTGGTGTGCATCAACAAGTGGGATCTCATTGAAAGCAAGACGAATACGGACATCAAGGCTTACGAGCGTGCCATCCGCGAGCGCATAGCCCCCTTCACGGATTTCCCCATCATCTTCACGTCTGCGCTGACCAAGCAACGTATATATAAGGTGATGGAGACGGCACTTCATGTCTATGAAAACAAGCAGCGCAAAGTGCCTACGGCGCAACTGAACGAGAAGTTTCTGCCGCTGATTGAGAACTACCCGCCACCAGCAACCAAGGGCAAATACATCAAAATTAAATACTGCACGCAACTGCCTAACACACAGGTGCCTACGTTTGTATTCTTTGCCAACCTGCCGCAGTATGTGAAGGAGCCTTACCGCCGTTTCTTGGAGAACAAACTCCGCGAGTGGTGGGACTTCCACGGCACACCCGTGCAGATATTTATAAGGGCAAAGTAAAAAGTGCCGTTTGTTAAGAAAGTGTTGCCAATTCTTATGCAGGGCTTGCATAAATGATAGTTTTTACGTAACTTTGCGGCGTTTATTTGCGTAACAGACAGGGCGATGAAGATTATCGGTTTTAGCAAAGTGGCAGGCGAGGTGAAGATGGTATTGAAGGGCGATTCGTCGTTGCTGGTGAACCGCAAGCCGTTCTTCGTACCCGATTGGAGTGAAGATGTGAGGATGACGCCATGTATCGTGCTGCGTATCAGCCGTTTGGGCAAGAATATCGGGGCGCGTTTCGCGAATCGTTACTACGACGGTGTGGCATACGGGCTGAATATGCAAGCCGCGGATTTCGTGGTCAAAGGCGATTGGACGAGGGGTTGGGCGTTTGACTACTCGATGGTGGTCGGGACGTTTACCGAGGCGACTGCAGAGGTATGGCATAACGTGAATAAACAATTGGTTATCAGTTGTGAAGAGGCTATCCGAATGGGCTCGGAAGTGATGACTATCCGTCAAGGGGATATGATTTATATCGACTGCGATGTGCCGCCGCGCACCCTGCAACGGGAGGAAGTGATTACGCAAAGCATTGATAACCAAGAGGTATTGTATTGCAAGATTAAATGAGAAGGCTGACCGCCATATTGAGTATCCTCCTTTGTTCGCTCGGTATATGGGCGGGCAGACATACTTATGCCGACCACTCGGCATTGCGTGAGGGGCGTATTGTGAAGATACGTGTGAGCGAGACGGGTGTGCATTGCCTGCCCTACGATACGCTACGGGCATGGGGACTGCAGCCTGAGAAAGTGCGCGTATTGGGTTATGGCGGTGCGATGCTCAGCGAGAACTTCACCGAAGCGCATTGGGACGATGTGCCGTCGGTGCCCGTGTATATGCACAAAGGTGCGGACGGTGTGTTCGGAAGCGGCGACTATGTGCTGTTCTATGCGCAGGGACCCGTCAGTTGGAAATACAAAGACGGACGTTGGCAACACACACAGAATACGTATAGCAACTACGGGTATTATTTCGTCAGCGATACGGCGGGCGAGCAGCGGTTTATAGAGACTGCCGAAGCCTTGGACGGCACCAATGCAGAGGATGCGGAGTGGTTCAGCGATTATAGGGTGTATGAAAAAGATGTCGTGAACCTTGTTGATATATCGGGTACGAGTGGCGGCGGACGGGAGTTCTATGACGAACCATTGCACGAAAGCCAGCCCACCCAAAGCATCAACTTTACCACACAAAACGTACTGAAAGACAGAGACTTGCTATGCTATATGGATGTCGCGGCAGCAGCATCGCAGCAGTCAAATTTTGTTCTCTCTATAGGCTCCGCCAGTGCCACTGCCACCACACGTGCCATATCGGGTTCCGATTTCTACACCAAGGCGGAGTGTGCCCACACACTGCTTACCACAAAAGCGCAAACCTCTGGCAATCAAACGGTTAACATCCGATTCAGCAGTTCTGCCTCAGGGGCCAAAGGCTACCTCAACTACGTCGAACTGACAGCACCTTGCGCCTTGACCATGAGCGGCAATGAGATGCCTATCACTAATACAGAAAACTACGGCAAAGAGGTCAATACTCGTTTTCTGCTGTCAGGAACCTCGGCAAGTACACAGATATGGCGTGTTACCGACGGTGTGAATATCACGCAAATGCCCACAACAAACACAAACGGCAAATTGGCATGGGTTGGCAACAACGCTCAAGCAGAAAAGTACATCGCTGTCAATGTGGATGCTACGGGGTGGAAACACCCGGTCTTTATTGGAACTATCGCCAACCAAGACCTCCATGCGCTCCGCAATATAGACTATGTCATCATCACGCCGGAGGAGTTTGTGCCACAGGCTACACGGCTTGCCCGAAAGCACGAGGAGGTCAACCACCTCACATGGGCAGTAGTTACCGACCAACAAGTGTACAACGAGTTCTCTTCAGGCACCCCCGATGTCACTGCCTATCGTTGGCTGATGAAAATGCTGTACGACCGCGCGGACGGACGTGCCAATGAGCAACCCAAAAGTCTGTTGCTGTTCGGGAAAGCGTCATTCGACAACCGCAATCTCCTTACCTCTTCGGGCACAAGCCGGCTGCTTGTCTATGAGGCTGTCAATTCCACCGTCGAGACCAAGGCGTATGGTACCGATGACTACTGCGGTTTCCTGCAAGACGACGCGGGGCTGGATAGTCGGGGCAACTTCAGCGATGTGCGTGCCAATATGGACATCGGAGTGGGGCGTCTGCCCGTCACTACCGCCGAACAGGCCACCAATGTCGTCGAGAAACTATGCACTTACATGGATAACCTTGTGTTGGGCAAATGGAAGACACAACTCTGTTTCCTGGCGGACGACGGGGACCATGGTTTGCACATACAGACTGCCGACGGGGGGGCAGAACAGGTACGCACCAAGAACCCCGACTTTGTAGTGAACAAAATATACCTCGACGCTTATACTCAAGAAGTTAGTGCCGCCGGCGAGAGTTATCCGTTGGCAAAAAACCAGTTCGACAACCTGATGAGCAACGGAGTCTTGTTTATGGACTACTCAGGGCATGGAGGCTACAACAATATCACGAACGAGTTGTTTATGACCCTCCGCGACATACAGCAGATGACCAATACCAATCAGGGGTTCTGGTTCTTGGCAACCTGCAGTTTTGCCCATTTCGACGGCGGGCATAGCAGTGCTGCCGAAGAAGCGGTGCTCAATCCGCATGGCGGTGCTATCGGCGTGATGTCCGCATGCCGCACGGTATATGCCACACAGAACACCGTCATCAACCGCAACTTTTGTAACGCATTGTTCGAGCACGAGGATGTGTTTACCTACGATATGACCATTGGCGAGGCTGCCCGCACTGCCAAAAACCTGACCGGGCGTGATGAGAACAAAATGGCGTATGTGCTTTTGGCTGACCCTGCACTGCGTTTGAACTATCCCACTCACTATCAGGTTCATACGACCACTCGTATGGATACGCTCCATGCACTCACCATTCAGACAGTGGAGGGGTATATTGAGTCTGCAGACCGAGATACGGCCATTTGGTTCAATGGCAAACTGAATGTCACCATTCTGGATAAGATGCAGCAAATCACCACGCGGGACAACGATGAGACGGATGAAAGCAAGAAAGTGAAAATCACATACAACGACCACCCCAACACCCTGTTTGCAGGGCAGACGGACGTGATAGACGGCAAGTTCAATTTCACCTTTATGGTGCCCAAGGACATCCGCTACAATTATGGCAACGGACGTATGGTCTATTATGCCTACGACGACGAAGCCCGCGAAGAAGGTATCGGGCACTACGAAGATTTCATCGTAGGTGGCAGCAGTTCGGTACTTATTCAAGACACCTTGGGACCGGACCTCACTCTCTACCTCAACAATGCCGCCTTTACCGATGGCAGTCAGACGCACGAGCAACCGCATTTCTATGCCGACATGTACGATGAGCATGGCATCAACACCGTCGGAACGGGTATCGGGCATGACCTGTTGCTCACCATAGACGAAGACCCGAAGATGACCTACATGCTCAACGACTACTTCACGGCACGCAACAATAGTTTCCAAGCGGGACAAGTCAGTTACAAGATGCCCGAACTGACCGAAGGGCAACATTCCCTTACTTTCCGTGCATGGGATTTGCTCAACAATAGCACCACCCGCACTCTCCATTTCCAAGTGGTAACGGGCATGGACCCCAATATATATAAGGTCACTACCTACCCCAACCCTGTGCGCAGTGTAGAGACGCTGAATATCCATATCGACTACGACCGCCCCGATGACATCATTCAGACCACAGTCCGTATCTACGACATCAGCGGGCACCTCATCGCTTCGCATGAGCAGATGGGTACCGACAATCTTGCTCTCAACATCGGCAGCATGGGTATGGGAGCAGGGGTATATGTCTATCAGGTCAGCATCTACACACAATCGCCTACCGGTGAGCGGACTTCCAACTACGTCTCTAAGGCAGGAAAGATAATTGTATCACAATAAGCATATTAACTATTAACCCTTACTTATTACTTTCACCAATGCCTATGAAGCATCTCTAAAAAGAAATAGCAAACAATGTTCAACCAAATAGTATAAACAACTACAATAATATCTAACAATGAAAAAAGTCTTTTTATCATTCATGGCACTCGTCGGCATCACACTGCCTATGCTTGCCACCAACCCCGTCATCACGGCTATGCCGTCACTCAGTATTGCACCCGATGCGCATGCTGCAGGTATGGGTGACATTGGTGCTGCCACTACACCGGACCTCAACTCACAACACTGGAATGCCTCTAAATACGCATTTATGGAAAGCCGCGGAGGTATCACTGCCAACTACACGCCATGGTTGCGCCAGTTGGTAGGCGACATCGACCTTGCGTATCTTGCCGGCTACTACAAGTTTGACGACCTGCAAGCCATCTCCGCCAGTTTCTCCTATTTCTCTATGGGTTCGGTACAACTGATGAACTACGAGGGTACGGTCTTCCAAGAGGCACACCCCAACGAGTGGTCTATAGACGTGGCATATTCTCGCAAGTTACACGAATATGTCAGCATGGCAGTAGCACTTCGTTTCCTTTACAGCGACCTCAACAATGGTGTCAATGCTTCAGTCTCCAATGCAGGCGGCGAGTTGTATCCCGCTATGACAGCGGCAGCCGATGTCTCTTTGTACTATAGGCAGCCTATCTCCTTGCCTATGGGGGAGAGTTATTTTGCATTGGGCTTCAACCTCAGCAATATGGGTGGTTCCATGTCGTACAACAAGGGTGATACCAAAAACTTTATTCCTACCAACATACGTCTCGGCGTCAGTTACGAACTGCCTTTCGACAACTATAACCGCTTGATGTTCAGTGCCGAAGCCAACAAGATGCTCGTGCCCACTTTCACTTCCAAATTTGCAGCAGACACGCTCAACCACAAAATGACTACGGAAGAGTTTTCTGCTATCAACCCCGTCAAAGGTTGGGGAATGTCGTTCTGTGATGCGCCGGGTTACTACAATGACCAGACCGGCAAGTGGGTATCCCCTGCCGTAGAGGAGTTGCAGGAAATTCAGTGGGCTGTAGGTCTTGAATATAGTTACAACCGCCAGTTCTTTGGCCGTATAGGTTATTGCCACGAGAATTATTACAAAGGCAACCGCCGCTATGTCACATTAGGTGCCGGTTTCCAACTGAGTATCTTCTCTTTGGACTTCTCGTATTGTATTGCCACAGCGCAAACCAACCCGCTCAACAACACCATGCGTTTCACACTCGGCTTTGACCTCGCAGGTATCAAAGACCTCGTAAACAACAAGAAGTAATGGCTCACCGTGAACGTTCTGATGTGCTGTAAACTCTCTACTTTTTACTGCACTCAACGCTCAACTTTCAACACTCAACTATCCTATGCGTATCGGATTTGGATATGACGTGCACGCTTTCTCCCCTGACCACCCCTTGTGGTTAGGGGGGATTGCTATTCCGTCCCCTATGGGCTTGCTCGGGCACTCGGACGCCGACGTCCTCATTCATGCCCTCTGCGATGCCCTGCTCGGTGCGGCTGCCATGCGCGACATCGGCTACCATTTCCCCGACACCAAAGGCAACGAATACGAGGGCATCGACTCCAAAATACTGCTCCGCCGAGTCATGCAGATGCTCCGCGATGCCGGCTACGAACTCGTCAACTGCGACTGCACCGTCTGCGCGCAACTGCCCAAACTCAACCCCCATATCCCTGCCATGCAGACCTGTCTCGCCGAGGTGATGAACGTCACACCCGACCAAGTCAGCATCAAAGCCACCACCACCGAGCACCTCGGCTTCGTCGGACGAGAAGAAGGCATGGCTGCCTATGCCGTCGTCCTCATCGAACGCAAATCATAACCTATATGTCTCACTGTCAATTACATAGCCGCCACCTGCTACTGCTCACTGCCCTACTCCTCTTCCCCCTCTTGGCAATGTGCGAGGACACTATCCCTGCCCCCTACTCCACTACATCCGTCCGCGACACACTCGTCACCGGCGACAGCATCATCGTCATCCACACCGTCTGCGCACCCGTCTGTTCCTCGTGCGCGCGCGTGTATAATAAGGAGTGGCAACTCATCGGCACCCTCACACCACCCTTCCAATCCCCTTT
>ERZ808274.694-NODE-694-length-14627-cov-11.906327_pt1 | contig 14627 bp, 24 predicted proteins | sample MGYA00521277_ERZ808274 | MGnify/ENA primary metagenome ERZ808274 (study PRJEB31516, sample SAMN03275597) | gut metagenome | biome: mammalia-associated habitat; material: feces | host: Papio cynocephalus | place: Kenya | collected 2012-07-28 ... | reverse complement strand
TCTTTCGTCCTTTTTTTAAGAGGTCGGAAAATTCCTTGTACTTTGATTTATAATCATAAAATGTACTTTTATGAATTCCTAAGTTGTTCCAAATCTCTTTTTCAGTAGCTCCTAAACTAAGCCACTCTGATATTTCATTGAATCTGGCTTTTACATGAGTTTCATATTTACTAGGTGCTCCTCTTGCTTTTGTCATTTAACATCACTCAACTTTTATAAATATTTATTCCAGTTATTTGGTAGATATACAGTTACACCATTATAAATTATTTTGTCCCACTTATAACCGTTAGCACTTCCAGCGTTTTTTTCTAATAGTTCACATTTAGTTCCACAAGGAATTGCTTTATATTTAGCATATTTAAATCCGATTCCTTTACGACACCAAACGCCACTTTTAGCATTAATAACAATATATTTCTTTATTTCTACTGGTTCTGGTTTTAATACTGTATCAAATTCAATGGGATTATATATAAATCCCTCAAAATTATATCCTTTTAGTTCATTACTTTTAGGAATGGTTTTTAAATAAAAATTTGTACTTTTCCAGCCACTATTACTTGATAGCCAAGATCCATCTTCATTTATTCCTTCAACTACTGCTACATGACCTGCTCCATCTTTTGCATTTCCTATTTTTCCTTTGCTCCATACAGCAATTGCACCTAGTTTTGGAGTTTTACCTCTTTCATAGCCATCATGGTACTTATACCAGTTTTCAGCATTAGCTGTACATAATTTAGGATACTTACCTGTTAATTCATAAAATCTACCCCAAGCATAGCAAGTACAGTTCGGCATACCATAACCACATTTGTAAAAGATATTATCTTTATAGTAATAACTGTTATTCTTTGCTGGTGCTGTTGTTCTTGAATTAAATTTCATAACTTATTCACCTTCTTTAATTTCTGGAAGTCCAGCAACACTTGTAAGTAAACTTAAAATACCACTAAGTAAACTTGCTGATCCAACCATAACCCAATCAATGTCAGACATAACTGTACCAACACCAATTAGTGCAACAGCTGTTTGTGCAACAGTTTTAATTGCTCTAACTCCAGCTGCTTTAAACCATTTCTTATTCATTAAAATCACCCTACCTTTTTCTTTAAATCTTCTATACTATGATTAATAACTTTTATTTGTTCTTCAACAACAGGCATACGTTTAGCAAAATTATTGTGTTCTCGAACTTCCCTTGTCAGTTCTTCAAGTTTAGTATCAGTAACTGCTTGTGTTTTTAAATTAGTAAGTAACACTCCTACAAGTGTCACTCCACCACTTATTAAAGCCACTATGATAGTCTCACTCACCTGACACCTCCTAGTATCCTAAATTTTTACATTTTACATCAACATTATTATATCAAAATATAATTTGTATGTCAATAACATATATTATTAATTCTGTCAAGAGTTAATTTTTACAAATAAAAAAGAACTTATCTCTTAAGTTCTTGATACTTTACTAATATATTTTTTGCTTCAACACTTTCAGTTCTAAGAATATAATCACAAAGCCAATTTTCAAATTTATCTTCTTGATTCGGATTAGTAATCATAATCATATCCTTGTCCATTTCAATAAAAGCTTCTGATCCTGGTTCACCTAATCCGATTTTATCTCTCATTTCTTTAGGTAAATTTATTCGACCTAACTTATCAAATTTTCTATTCATTTATTTATCCTTTCTACATTTAATATTAATCCACTTTTTACAATCTCTTTTTAAAGTTGATTTAAATCTATCTACTTTATAATTTTTATGTATTTCCCAAACGATATAACAATTTAATATTTTATCTTTCTCTATTTCATATCTATTCTTCATCAAGCCTTAACCTCTCAATCTGGCATATCTTCGTTGATTAGCACGACTATTTGATTTTATTTTTTCTTCGTGAGTTGGCAAAATAAATTCCCCATCTAAATTTTTACCAAAAGTTTTAACTTGATAGTTAACAATTTTTCTATATAAGTTTGAACTAGCAGCATACTTATATTTTTTGTATACATTTTGTTTGAATTCAGTAACAGATTTAAAACCTACATTCTTTTCATTTTCAAATATTATATTTTCTTTAAATTCATCCAAAACCCCAGCTTTCATAACTGGTTTATTCATTTTTTTATTTTCCCTTTTCTAATTTTTCTAATTTCTTCATTTGTTTTTCTATTTCTTTTTTTACGTGTTTATTATTCCATTTTACTAATTCAGTCTTTTTATTATTCTTGATAACCTCACAAATAAAGTAATAATAAATTAATGCTAATACAAATATCGCAATTGATATCTTAATAGCGTACACTATTACATAAGTTAAATAATCCATTACTTGCCTCCATTTACGATTGCAATTGTAATAAGTTCTAATATTACAATTCCGTAAAATATTATTAATCCTAAATAACATTTTACATTTTCTTTTAAATGATATCTTTTATTTCCTATTTTCATTTTTATAGCTCCTCTCTAATTATTAAATTATTTTCAATATAAAATTGATTATCTGCTACATATTCAACTATACCTATTTCATCATAGTTTTCAATTTTTATTAGTTCTTCGTTTGTGTAACCTCTTGCATACAAATTTTTAATTGCTTGCTTTTGAACACCATAACCATTTACTAAGTTCATTGTATAAAACTCTGGTACAAATTCTTCAACACTTTCTATTTCATATTTTTCTAGTAATTCTTTCATTTTTCTTTCCTCTTTCCTTTCATCAATATTATATTACCATAATATGGTAAAAAATGTCAATACTAAATTACTAAATTTTAACATTTTTTAATATAATAACATTTGTTCGAGGTTACAAGGTTACAAGTAAATCTCTATATTTTATATTTTTTACTCTTAGCCGAGAAAGCCGAGAAAATATAATTTTATAAAATAAAAATTTCTCGGTAAACTCGGTAAATCTCTTTAATTATAAAAATTACTTGTTACTTGTAACCTTTTCTTCATAAACGCCCATAAATAAAGGGTTTGCTACGGTTACAAGTAAATTATTTTACTTGTAACTTTCTTGTAACCTTGTAACTTTTACTTGTAACCTCTTGTAACCTCTTGTAACCAAAAAAATAAGCCGATTTTTATCGACTTATTTTTGTACATATATTCTAATTGCTCTACCTTGAATTTTAGAAACTTTAGTTTCCAGATTAAAATACTTATTAATCTTTTTACCAAACTCACGATTAGACAGAGGTGTATAGTTTTCACGTATACAATATTCATTATATTTTTTGTAAACTTCTGCTGTTGATTCATTTAATACATCATCAATACTAATTTCTTTTAAATAACCAAGAACAGGATCATTAGTTTCTTCGTATTCTTCAAGTTCACGTTGTACACTTTCACTAATTGTAAATCTTCTAGCAGCTAAAACACGCTTTAGTCCAGCAATACCCAACTGAATTAAATACTCTAAAGACTCTTCACTTCTAAGTTTATACTTGATATAAGGGTCAAAATCAGGGTCGTTAGGACTAAACCTAGCGTTAAAGGGAATTATAATTAACCTATCTATAATCGCCTCATTACCCCTACTTTTACCCATTCTAGGAATGCTGTTAGCACTAAATAACAACTTACAAAAAGGGTTAAAATCAAAAGGCTTTTCAAACTTCTTATTTGTGTTTACCCTGTCTCCAGAAACAATTTTCTTAAACATAGCAGTATCAACAATAAACTCATCAGAAATATCATCACCAATATTAGCAAGACTACCAGCCAAATTAGCAACCTTAAATTCATGATTAAAGTCTTTTAAATCTAAACTACTTGTATTATCTTCTCCAAGAACTTCTCTGATCATATCTAAAAATGTACTCTTACCATTAGACTTTTCACCAATTAAGATAAAGGCTTTTCTAAGCTCCGAACGCTTATAAAATGTATAACCAATAACTTCTTCCATAAGAAGTCTTAAGTTATTATCATTACAAGCTAATTTATTAAGCGTCTTATCTACTACTTCTGTGTATGCTGCTGGATTGTAATTATGATTAATTTTATTAGTGATTATGATGGACGGATCATAATCAATTAACTCATCGTTCTCAACATTGTAAATTCCGTTCTTAAATGCTATAAAATTAGCACTAGAACTTCTCATATTTTTGTTTAAAAGAATGTCTAAATAAGCTAATACCTCTTGTCTCTTAGTTCTGTTTAAATTAGGTATATGTTTAATCATTACTGATTCAATTTTATTAAGTCCAGCAACATAAATACCATCTTCATAAATATGTAGCTGTCCGTTTATTTTACAAATATGATGTTCTGATATTAAGAACCTAGCAAACTTATCAAATAAAAATTGATTTTTCTCAAAGAAGTTAGGTTTCTTGAAAGCGTCCTCTCTTAAAATTACATGAAGTTCACTTTCACTTAAACTATCACTAACAATATATTTATTAATAATCTCAATGCATTCTGTTGCTTCATCTTTACTAAAACCTGCACTTTGAAGTGTTAGAATGTAATTAAAGAACGCTTGATTTCTACCATCACCAGCTACCATATTATAAAAGTCTATATTGCTGCTAACTGGTAATAACCACTTTGGCAGCTCGTCGTATTCCTCCCCCTCTAATTTATCCCACTCAACAAAACGTTCCTTGTTATCAAATTTAAGCACTCCGTAAGAATTCTTTTTCCGACCAATCTTAATATCTGCGGTTAGTCCACACGCAAGTTTAGTGTGAGTTTTGCACGTATTTACGGTATTATTCTTGAAGTAGAAGTGTCTCCCACGTGTAGTCTGAAAAACCTTACATTTAAGTTGGTACGCTTCTACTATGTCCATCATAATTTCACTTTGTGCTGCGTCATCTATATCAATTAAAATTGTATCTTCACCAAGAACCCCAGCATATTCAGATAAGTCTTTAACTTCCTCATAAGACTTCATATTTCTAAAATTGGTTTTAGGAATTTTATTACTTGTTGGAAGATACCCTCGGAATAATGAAAACGCCATCTATTTCACCACCTTTTTATTTAACACTGTTCTAGTGTTAAGAGCCTGTTCACTTCTGGTAGCCCATCTTAAATTACCTGGTTCGTAATTGCCGTCATTATTTATACGATCTAACTGTAAACCATCTTCTCCGAAATGAGGAAGTTTGGAAACATAGTCATAAAACTTATCAAAACTATGAATCCATTCTTCATAAACTTTAATACCTCTACCTCCCCAGTTTTCATAACCAGTAGCATGAGGATTAAGACATCTGGACTTCATATTGTCCCAACATTTATATACTTTAGTTCCCCATTTATCATGATGTGTTCTAAATTCAATAGCATAACAACCACAACTTTTAGTGTTACCAGTAATTAAATTTCTATATAAAACAACAACTTCATTTCCACAATCACACTTACATAAGTATTGAGTTTGTGTTTGTCCACTTGGAAAAACTCTCGGCTCTATTCTTTTTAGAACAGTTAATCTATTGAATTTTTTACCAGTTATATCATTCAATTTACTCATTACTTTTCACCTACCTTACAATATAATTATACTACTATAATTATATAATGTAAATATATTCCAGATAATTAAGCGTCTAAATTAAACTTTTCTTTCAGTCTCTTTTTAGTTAAATCTATATACCAAGAACGGTCTAATTTATCTGGTACTTTTTTATTTTTAATATCACTATTATCTATAAAACAATGTTCTGGAGTATTTGCGAACTTTTCAGGGTTCTTGTCAAGGTTCTTAACTTTGTAAATAGAAGTATCGTTATTATTTTTACTTGCGAACACTCTAAATGTTTTATCATTAAGAACTTTTTCATTGTGTAACCCATGCATATACTTACCACTAATCTTAACTATCTTCTGGAACATCATTAAATCATCACAATTATTTATAGTTACCCCCACAGGTATATTTTCGGTCATATAATCAACCATAGCCTTATTGATTATTGGTAAATCATTATCAAGTGCTGACAATGCTTTAACATAAGCACCTTTTGACTTACAATTTCCATCATAGTCAATTATTAAATAGTTGTTTACATCTCCTTGTAGGACTTTTTTATAAGAATCAAAGCTCATATGAAGTCCTGTTCTTTTCTCCCAATCATAGACAACATCATCAAGTAAATCAAAATCTTTAGATTTAATTTTAATTAGAATACCATCTGTATTACTTTGGATAAGTTCACAAAATGGTTCTATCTTTTCAATTAAATCAACAATTAAAACTTGTCCATAAACACATACTAGTTTTCTATGAAGTGGATCGAACATTGGATTAAATTGGTCACCTTCTGCACCGTATGTTATATTACAGATTCGCTTGTAAGGTTCACGTTCTTTTTTCTTCTTCTCTTTTTTAAGTCTTAAACTGGTGTGAAGTATGTCTTTAAATTTTTCATAATCACTAACCGCACGACTTAATAATTTATATTTAATCATAATTGTTGGATATAGTTGGTCCACATCTGCCATGACTAACATTTCATCATCTTTACACTCATATGAATATTTATTCACAGCACCATGTAATCCACCCCAAGCAACTACATGAGGAATTCCAGCAATTTCACATTCTAATTTAGCGTTATCATTATAGTTCTCACTATTCATAAACCAATCAGCAATAAATTTATACTTACTTAATTTTAATGTTTCTGGAAGTCTTATGTCCCAGTCATCATTAAACTCCTGTTTCACTGCTCCAAGAATAATTGCTGCTAATTGAGCTTGAGTTTTACCGATATAAGAAAGTGGTAATTTAAATGTCTTGATTAACGCCATTTGTGAATCAAACTCATTTTTCTTTTGTAAGAATACTTCAACAGTTTGTTCAACATCGTGTCTACAATAATAAATAGTTTGGTCAAGTTCTCCAGCCGTTAATTTTCTATCAATGTTAAATGGAACTTCTGTTTCTCTTATATCGTTTCCCATGAAACCCTCAAGAGTTTTCAAACTCCCCATTGTTTTATTACTCATAACATCATAATTAATTAGTGGAAAGTTATTAAACAATCTACTAAATGAATAACCGTTCTTTTTATCTTGAACTATATGTTTAGATATTTTGTAAGGATCAAATCCGCAAAGAATACCTTTTAAAATGTATTGGTCATATCCTCTGGAGTTGTAACCAATCCATATATCGTTTTTATGTTGGTTATAATATTCTTCTAAACGCTCTTTATCATTAACAATAATTTGTTCAGCGTGATTAATAGGGTCTATAAGTACAACTAACCAGTCGTACATAAAAACCTCAAAGTCGTAAAATATAAGCATTACTAACTCACCTGCCTCTAACAAAACATCTTATCTAAATGATATTTTTTAAAGTCTTGATATTGCTTTAGTAACTCTTCTTCTTTTTTTATATCTTCATCAATTTTGTCAAATATTTTTGTGATATGTTCTTGTGTCTTCATATCATCGTGTATTACTAATTCCATATACTTAAATACTTCTAGTTGTATATTTATATCTGTTTGATATTTTGCTAAAAATTCTGGAAGTAAATCACTTATGACATAATACAAGTATTTAGTATTGGTAATTTTATTGTCTTTACAAGTTAAAACTATATATTTGCTTTCTACAGTAGTATCTTGATCTAAGTAAAATATTTGTCCTTTACTAGCTGATACTTGAATAATGATATTTCCTTTGTTATAAATCTTATCTTTTTTAGCTCTTTCAATTTGTACTAAATCTAATAACTTTACTTTTTTATAATCTTTTAAATTCATAAATCACCCCAACCATTCCATCATAGGTTTTATTGCTTTTGCATAGTATTCTTTTTCTTCTGGTGTAGTTCCCTCTAATTGTTCAAGCATTCCTTTAAGTTCTTTTTCACACTCTTTAGTTTCTTTTTCAATTTTTATTATGTCTAGAACAACCTCTTTTAAGTCTGGAAGTGGTTCTTTTTCGAATGTGTCAACGTATCTTGGAATATTTAAATTATAATCATTTTTTACGATTTCTTCGTAAGTAACTAAATGTGAATATTTTTCTATTTCTTTTCTATTTCTAAACGTATCGACAATTTTATCAATTTGTTCTTCGTTCATATCATTTTGTTTTGATTGACTAACAAAATTTTTAGAACTATCTATAAACAAGATATCCTTTGTTGTTCTGTTCTTTTTAAGAACTAAAATCAAAACTGGAATCGAAGTGTTTAAAAATAATTTATCTGGTAGTCCTATAACTGAATCAATTAAGTTATTTTCTATTAATTGTTTTCTTATTTCACCTTCTGCTTGTCCTCTAAATAAAACTCCATGAGGTAAAATTATAAACGCTTCACCACTTTTATTAAGTCTGTAAAGTATATCAAGTACAAAAGCATAATCAGCTTTACTTTTTGGTGCTAGTTCATATCCTGTAAATCGTTCATCTTGTTTTGGTTCCCACGCTATTGAATAAGGTGGGTTAGATATAACTAAATCAAACTTTTCTTCATCAATTTCATTTATTTCTTCAATATCACTAAATTGACCATTATTAGTTAATTTATAAATGTGAGATATCTTATCTTTTAAAATGTCCGTTTGAATTATTAATCCGTTTATTCCTCTAATAGATAGATTAAATAATAAAACAGGAATTGATCTACTTGATAACTCTTCACATTGGTAATACGCTTCTTTGTTGGTGTTATAAGTAAATATACTAAGTGAACCAGTACCGCTACATACATCTAAAACCTTATCTGCTTTATCGTGAAGTTTTGATAATAATTGACAAAGACAATCTGGAGTATAATCTTGTTTTAATCCTTTTCTATCAGCGTGTTCTTCTTGAAAATAATCACGAAAAACATCATTAGATAAATCAATATCATACTTCATAAAATCGTTAAATAATTTTATTCTTGTTTCTTTATCACTTAACAATTTCATAAGTTTGTCTGGTAACTCAAAACTTTCTTTTATTCCAATTAAATTGTTTATAATTTCATTGTTTATTTTCACTTTATACCTCCTCACAATACAAACTTTTAAATTCTATTTTATTAGTAATAAACATTTTTCTTGCCTTATCAATAGCTTCTAATGTATCCGTTGCTTTAACTAATACTTCATTACCTTTCTCATTAGTAACAGAATATAATTTAAGCATTTATTGACTACTCCTTTTTAAAATTGTTTCAAGTCCTTTTCTAAATCCTTTATAGTCACCTTTATTGATCTGTCCTTTTAAGGTTCTATATTGTTGTTTAGAAAGTTTACTTTTATGATTTTCTAAAATCTTATGTTCTTTACTCATTTAACAACACTGCCTTTTTACCAGTTAAGGTTTCCCAGCGTTTAATAATTACATCACAATACTTTGGATCAAGTTCCATTGTGAAACATCTTCTGTTCAATTGTTCACAAGCAATAAGTGTTGAACCACTACCACCAAACAAATCTAATACATTAGCGTTTTTAATACTTGAATTTTTAACAAGTCTAGCAATTAAAGCAATTGGTTTCATTGTAGGGTGCATATCATTAATAATTGGTTTATTTTCATAAAGAATAGTAGTTTCATTTAATAAACTCTTAACGTAATCAACTAAATCTTCATGAGTAATTGTATTTAAATCAATGGTTTCATCAATTACAGTTGATTGAGTTCTATCATTTATAAAATAGTGTGCTGCTCCATCTTTCCAACCATACAAACAAGGTTCATGTCTCCAATGATAATCTTGTCTTCCTAAGATAAATTGATTTTTAACCCAAATTAAGTTCTCTCTAATCGTCCAGTTAGTATTTCTACAAGCCTGATGAAATTCAAGTGCAGAAGTATCAGCATACCAAATATAAAATGGTGCTCCTGCTTTCATAAAAGCATTAGCATTAATAAATACATCACTTAAGAATTTAATAAATTCCTCTTTATCCATATTGTCATTTTCAATAGTCATACCTTGAGAATTGGAAACATTGATATTGTAAGGTGGATCAGTTAAGAACAAATCAACTTCTTCACCATTCATTAATTTTTCAATATCATTAAAACTTGTGCTATCACCACAAATTAATCTATGATTTCCAAGTTGCCAAACATCACCAGTTTTAGTTGTTGGTTCTTCTATTTCTTCAAGTGCTTTATCAATATCAAAATTATCATCTTTAACTTCTGTGAACTCTTCTTCTACTTCATCGAGTAAATCTTGTTCAAATCCAAGCTCACTCATATTAAGATTAATTTTACTTAATTCTTCTTTGAGCATATCCATGTCCCATGAAGTATTCATTGTTAATTGGTTATGAACAATTCTATAAGCATTCTTTTGTTCTTCTGATAATCCATCTAAAACAATAACTGGAGTATCTTCGTATCCTAATTCTTTTAAAGCTTCATATCTTCCATGACCTTCAATAATTACATCGTTTTCATCAATAGCTATTGGATCGTTATTTCCAAACTCTTTAATAGAATTTTTAATCTGTTCTATTTGTTCTTTAGGGTGTAATTTTGCGTTATTTTCATAAGGTTTAATTTCATCTAATTTTTTAGTAATAATTTTCATGCGTTCAGATCCTTTCAAAAGCGTTCAACTTTAAATTTTTGCACATTCTTTGGTGTTTCATTGTGTATTTTTTCATCACTTTGCACAGTATTTTTAAAATTTTGTGCATTTTTTCTTTTAAGTAAATAAGTAGCAGCTTGAAAGTTTGGAGCCATGTGTTTTTTATATCTGATAACTTTCTTTTTAGTTCCAGTTGTAGTTTCTTCAATTAATGTTTGAGTTTCTTCATACTCATAACCAGTTGCTAATTTTTCAATCGCTTTTAAATATTTATCATCGTTGTCATTCACTGCTAACTACCTCTCTCCCATTTAAGGGTGGACTATGTGAAGTATTTCACATAGTCATATAAATTTTTTATTCAACTTTAATGATGTCACTTTCAGGACAATAATAAATACGTCCATCAGCTTCTTTAATGTGAATAGTCATACTTCTTCCTGTTGGTTTAAAATGTTTCACTACTATCCCTGAATGACCATCGTAAGTTTCTACATATTTTCCTATTAAATTACTCATATAAATTTTTATTCAACTTCGTAAACTTCTGTGATTTCGTAAATTTTGAAACCTTGTTTATTTTCTCCGTAGTTAAGAGCATATTCTAAACTACCATCAATAGCTTCATGAATATCTAAAAGCAATTGAGCGTATTGAGAATAATTTTCAAACTCTACTTCTACTCCAGAATCTAAACTTCTTAAGAACTCATTGTTTGAGTGGATCATAAATCCATCATTACTAGTTCCATAAACTACTTTGTTGTAGAATATTAAACTATTTTTATATTCTCCATTTAAAATTTTGAACCAAATTGAAACCATTGGATTTTGAGGTTTACTCTTATCCCTTGCGTTTCCGTTTGAGTCTGTGTTACTCATTGTAAGTTCCATTTTTTCAACTTTTACTTCATAAGTACCGACTGGAACTTCTTTATAATTGCCACCATTTTCAGCAGCTTCCTTTATATCTTTTTCTAATCCTTCAATATCAACTGTTTTATCAAATTTACTAAAATCCATAATTATTTTTCCTCCTTAATTTTTTCAATATGTTCTTCGTCAACGTATCCTAAAGTAATTCCGTTATCAATTTCAATACGACATGAACCAGATTCATTTATATCATTTATTTTACAGATATCTCCTAAATTAATTCCATTTGTACATTCGCTGTGTTTAACTAATTTAACTTTATCTCCAACTTTAAATTCTGTTTCTCCAGAATGTTCTTCATTACTAGTAAACATTTTATTAACGTTATCAATTATTGTATTGATAGTTTCACTTAATTTGTCTCCAAACTGTTCAGTTAGTTCATCAAACTTTTTTGCTTTATCATAAAGCTCATTATATTTTTGTAAGCTTAAACTTACGTAACTATTATCTTCCATTAATCCTCCTTATTTTTATTTCCACTAAATATTTTATTTAATGGGTTACTTTCTAATTTCATTTGTTCTATTTTTTCTATATTTTCTAATCTTATTTTTTCTATTTTTTCTTTATGGTTGAAATACATTGTTTCCCCCATTAAAATGATTAACCCTATAAAAAGTATCGCAGTTAATACTAACACTACCATTATTCTTCAACTCTCCTTCTTCTACGTCTAACTGGAGTTTCTTCTGTTGTTGGTTCTTCAACTTTAGCGTCTTCTACAACTTCACGTGGTTTACGTGTTCTTCTAACTGGTTGTTCTGGTGTTTCAACTTCAACTGGTGCTGCTGTTGCAACTTCTACTTCAGGTTGTTCCTGTACTGTTCCCACGCTTTCTTGTACTCCTGATACATCGTTTTCTTCTGTTTCTTCAACTTTTCTAGTAATTTTCTTTTCAACTGTTTTAGCAGCTTTTCCAATTGCTTCATCATAAACTTTAACTAGTTCATCCCAATCAAGTGGAATTTCAGTTTCTTTAATTCCTAAACGTCCTCCACCAAAAATTACTTCATTATGTTTAAATGATAATGTTCTTGATCCATCATCTTCAACAACTACTCTTGCTACAAAATCAACCATACCAGCTAACTTATTAGCAATAGCTTCTTGAATGTTTGGCATAATTCTACTAACTTTATCACCAGATTTTTTAGTTAAGTCTTTTGAAATATCTTCGTGGCTTACTAAAAAAATATTATAATCAAGTTGAAGTAATCTTCTCATTGTTGATAGATATTCAGTTTTGATTATGTCCCAGCCTTTACCGAATCCACTATCTGATTCATGTTGAATATCTAATTTGTCATACATATACAAACGACACATTTCTCTAGTATCTTCTACTAAGTCAACAATGATAGTTTTAAAGTCTGAACCTTTTTCTAATTCTGCAATAGCGTCTTTAAAAACGTCCCATGCAAATTTACGTTTAGTAATTCTCCCTTCTTGAGTTACTTCATCTCTAATATACAAACGTTGCATTGTAACATATTTTGTGTTACCGTCTGTGTTTAAGTTTAATGGATCAGGTGCTTTATCTAGGAATGTTGTCTTTCCACTAAATGGTGCTCCATAAATCCATCCTTTCATATAGTTGGTTTTACCAACCTCAATTCTTTCATTTTTAGGTAATTGCATATCTATATCTTCTCCCTTCTCGCAAAACCTTTGAAACTCGCACCAATCACAAAGTCTTGATGGTTTCTTTATATACTCAACGCAATTCATTGCGTGAATACCATTATTTAAAAATTCAATTACTTTATTAGGGTCGTATTCAACCTTAACAAATTCTAATTGCTTATTTTCTAAATCCTCAAACACACGCTTTCTAAATTCTTGAATCGTTTCGTCTGTTGGATTAGTTTTATTTTTATACTTTATTTTTAAATTACATTTTGGAACAAACATGAAATACATATTTCTTATTTTTTTACCTGGATTAAGTTTTTCAAAGAAATATTTGTATTCATGAAGTTGTCCACTTTCTAAATAATTACTTATATTATTTGAATATTTCCAGTCATATAAATCGTATAATTTATTATGCTCTTCGTCCCATCCGCATGGGTCCAAATAATCTATATAACCTACAAAGTCCTCACCGTCTGCAATTTCTATTTCGTGAAGTCCTCCAGCTGGAATAGCTTCTTTAATTTTTGGAATCCAGTACTCAAGCTTAATTGCTTCTGTTACGTGATTATCGTTAATCACTGGATAAGCATTGTAATATTCTTCAATAGCTGCTTCAACATTTTTTTCTATTCCTGTATGGAGTGCATGACCTAAAATCAAAGCACTTTGTGGATCATCAGTCGGTAGTGTTTTTAGTCCATCGATATACCTTAATTTGAATTGGTAAGGACACTTGTTAAAACACTCTACTCTACTATGACTTAGTTTCATTTTTCACCTTCTTATTTGTACGTTTTAAGAAGTTAAGATATTTTTCTTCAACTTTTTCATATTCTCCAGAACAATAAACGCATTCACCATTTTTATTGTACAAAGTCATTTGTCCACAATCTTTACATCTGTGTTTTGGCTTTTTTCCAAATAAAGTTTCAAGACGATTTATTTCATTGTTCTTTTTAACTTTTCTTGCAAAATTACTCATCATTCACCTCCGTTATTTCTAAAATATCAGCATATGGATCACTCATATAAAACGCATATTGTGGTTCAATACCTTCTTCAACTTCAATTTCAGTAACTAAGATATCATTACCTTTTTGATATTTGATTTCATATTTTTTCACTCATCTTTCACCTCCAAATCTTCTTATTCTCTTTATATTTTTTGTTGCTTTACGATAACAACTCCATGAGCATTGCCATTTATAAACTCTGTGGTCTATTGTTGTTTTATAAACCCAATCTGTACTTGGTGGATAGAACTCCTTTTTACATTCAGTACAATGTTTTTTAAGTAGTCCTAATGACAATTTAATCTACTCCTTATCAAATAATTTTTGTTGTTCCCAATCTATCAATTCTGGTCTTTTAATTAAGTCATTGACTAATAGTTTAAAATCTTCAAATTGGTTAGGGTATAAAATTATTGACATACCTCCAGCTTCACGTATTTTACTTCTATGATGTATTTGTAATGGACTTGGTTTTCCTCGTTCTGCTTTAACTTCTAT
>ERZ808274.693-NODE-693-length-14711-cov-2.664574_pt1 | contig 14711 bp, 18 predicted proteins | sample MGYA00521277_ERZ808274 | MGnify/ENA primary metagenome ERZ808274 (study PRJEB31516, sample SAMN03275597) | gut metagenome | biome: mammalia-associated habitat; material: feces | host: Papio cynocephalus | place: Kenya | collected 2012-07-28 ... | reverse complement strand
ATTTCCAATAGATACAGCGATATTTTCTTTGGCATCAAATGCGGTCTTAATTTCGACCCATGTCTTATTGGCGGTATATGTGCCATCTTGATGGTCAGTCAGGATGATAATGAAATCCTCAGATGCCAATGCTTGCCAATGAGTAACTGAGCCGTCATTAGCTAGAAAATGGCCAGCCGTCTCAGAGGTGATAGGTGGTAAGCCCGTGTCAACAGCCGTAGTATCGTCGGGTTGTTCTACCCATTCGCCAGATGCGCCATTATAGATATACCACTTAGCTGTATCAATCTCATAGAATTTATCTGCATTGACCGCATCAATGGTTGTCTTGTTATCTGTGCTCAAGCCACAATATTCAGCATATCTTAGCGCGTCATAATATGAGGGTCTAGTTAGCGTAATCATACTTTGCCCTCCATCCATCGATTATTTTCGGCATCATAACGATATGTACGCCCCGTATCTAGCTCATGATATGTCGCGCCATTCTCTACATTGCTTGGTTTTGTATCAATAGAGCGCCCCGTAAATTCAGATGCCCTAGGCGTACTATAATTTGCTGGACGATATAATGTAATCATACAATCATCCTTTCTTTTGATTAAAATTTATCCCCTATGGTCTAAAATAGAGTCATAGGGGATATTGATTATGCTCGTTTATAGATTAACGTTTCATTTAATTAGAACTGTAAGAATATCTGATCTGGTGCTGTTGAATCAATCGTCATAAATGTTGCGCTCGAACCACTCACAGATAATTTCGACAAAGATGGCCCTTATACGCGCCATTTATTGTCATACCTGTTGTGAGAACATAAGTCCATAAGTGTATTCTTGTGTTTTTATCCACTGTAAAAGAATACACCATCCCTGTAGAACTTCCACCATAGGCGGAAGAACCAGATTTTACAAGTCTCCCGTTCTGGTGTATTCGGATGTTTACCGACCCACTGTTAGCTTAGTTCTATAACAACATCATCTGATACAGCAATCCCAATTTTTTTTATTCCAAATATGTTCTCTCCCTCTGTGAACAGTTGAATTACGTCTGCTTCCGGAAATCTAAAGCCCCACTTCGCTCTAGTATCTTCTATGATAAGACAACTGTATTTTGGTATAGATATGGTTGTCTTATCATATTGTGGTACGGTTATTACTTCTGTCGTCCAAGCATAATTCGCATCGGCCTTATAATATGAAAATGTGAGGTCAAGGTCGCTATACAGATCGGTCAAAGCGACGTTGACCATTTCTACACCCCCCCCCGCTGGGTCGAGAAGCATTATTCGTAATCATGAGATTTCCTCCTTATTGTTTTGTAGCATTGGCTTGGAGCCATGTTAATAAGTCACCTGTTGGTGGTTCTAGAAATGTTATTATAGAATAAGCTTCATCAAGCCAATTCATATTATAAACTAATTCATTATCATAATATAATTCACCTTGGTAATACCATTCATCATCATCATCATCATCAGCTATAGTTGAAGTACCTAAAACTTTAAATTTATTACGTATTGCATTATTTAAATCTTTAAATTTTATATTTACATTTAATTCATAGCTTTTTGATGGAGTGCGAACATTACCTATAATCCACTTTTCTTGAAATTTTTCCTTACTAATTGGCCAATTATATATCATACAACTAACCTCTCTTATTCAGTTATTATATTAACCAGGTCAGCACAAGCAAGATATACTGTGTATACACCATTAACTGTCTGAGCATCATCAGATGCAGAAACACGGCTCCATATTCTTATATTCTCATTTACAGTAAAAGAATATGAAACAGTTATTGTTTCACCGCCATACGCATAGGAACCAGATTTAACAATCTTGCCATTCTTTTGTATTTGCGCATTTATTGATCCAGGTGAATCAAGATCAAATATCTTTGCATAAGCACATATATAAATAGTTGTTCCTGGCTTAACTAGCACAGATTTTTGCTTGCGGTAACCTCGACCTGATAGCACCTCTCCTTTTGCGTCATTAAGACGTACCTCTAACATGTCAAAAGTATGATTACCACTACTATCACGGCCACTATAGGATGCATATAAGTCATCCATGGTTACTCTCGCATAAGTCTTAATAGGACTATTATTGCTCGTAACTACATTCTAATCAACTGTAATGATGCTATCACTGATAGGTGCATTAAATAGCTTACCATTAACTGATAAATATTTATCACCAATTTTTAATGCTTTCATATATTAACCTCCCTTAGCTCTGGAAGTTAAGAGACTGCATTACTACATAGACGTCAATAGCAGTTGTCGGCACTGTATCACATGCAAATGTAAGTTTCTTACTTGCTTGCGCGATGCAGCTTACGCCACATGATACATATGCACTTGTCTTACTGGCATCTGCTGGCATAACGCGAATTTCTTGAGAAGTTGCTGAAGAAGATACGCCCGACACTGTAACGGATTGGGTTTTTGCAGTGCTATCCCAACCAGCAACAGTAAGGGTGATTTTGGTGGCACGAGGCAATCCAGACATAACATATTCGTTTACATACACCGTGTTATCTACATATATAGTAATGCGAATTGAACGCTGATTAGAGCTTATAGTTTGTTCGCCTGTAATATTACTAAATGTAAAATTTCTCAGTTGTTGTACAGAATAAAATTGAACAAGATAACAAATATGTGTCCATGTATGAGCTTCCAAATATTCAGCGATACATATTTTCCCTGCGTTATAAGCTTCTAAAATCTCATTATATGTCTTGTCGCAAGTATAGCCGTCGGTGTCATTACCTGTTACAGTGCAAATAAATACTTCACTTTCTGGCTCAGGAATATCCAAGGCTTCTCTAACCCTATCATGAATATCTGTACCGTCTGGGTACTGTAACTGGTTGACGGATGATTGCCATGTTCTTCCGCTATCTGTTGAAATGAAAAACTCGGAAGATTCATTAACAGCAACAAGAGCGTCGCCACCATATACAATAACCTTATTCGCTGAGCCAACAGATGAACTCCATGTTATACCGTCAACTGAATAAGCAATAGTGTTATAACCCAATACGACAAACCTGTTATGTGTGTAGTCATATGCGGCAGAATACCAAGTAATATCATCTGGCAAAGACATCGCCGTCCATGTAATGCCATCCGTTGAATATGCGCCATTTGTACCATATGCTGGTATAGCAATTACTTTGTCTTGACTACGTGCCAAACTTTCCCAGTCAGACGACGAGGGCATAGTTGTTTGTGTCCATGTAATGCCATCCGTTGAATATGCTGCAATATTTGATCCAGTTGCAATAGCAACAAACTTGCCATGGTAGTATTGAACTGCATACCATATGCCAAGCCCCGGAGACGGCATGGTTGTTTGATTCCACTCCGTATAGTCACTATCCTCAGTAGAGTACACCGCCCCACCACTCTCAGTAATAGCAACACATATACTATTACCATATGCAACACTCAGATATACGCCCGTTGTGCTTGTTGGGAGTGTAAACTTTGTCCATGTTTTATCATCAAACAAAGAGGACTTGACGGCGTCGCCATTGCTCGCAATAGCCAAGAATCCCGTGCCGCCCACGTCACAAATAGAAAGAAGTAGGCCTGTTACCGAAGTTGAAATATTCTCCCACATTACTCCATCTTCAGAAATAGCTATTTTCCCATCACCGCCACACGCAGCAAACAAGCTTTTATCATGAAAACCATATGTTATTGCGTACGCTCTAATTCCAGTCGTGTTATAATTCTTCAATAACACACTATTTTCATCAACAGGCGCATCAGCCCATTTCTGTCCATCAGCCGTCTTTGTAAGCACTTGACCAGCAGTACCAGTAAGCGTAGATGGGATAGCAGATACATCACTAGCAGTTAGCGATACTGCGCCTGTTTTATTATTGACGCTAGTTACAGGAGCCGTACTAAGCTTGCTATTAAGCTGTGTCTGAATATTGCTAGTCACGCCATCAAGATAGCCCAATTCGGTAGAGGTGACAGCGCTTGCCGCCACCTTGCCATTTGCATCAGATACTAGAGCACGACTAGCCACCAGATTGCCATCTGTGATGCTAGTAGCCGCACCTGTAATCGTATCTTGCTTTGTCTCTAATTTTTCTTTGGTTACAATGTCCTCTTGGTTATCAAATAAGCCTATATATTTCATATATCACATCTCCTTTTATATTGTTATGGAAATATGATATTAGCCCACGATAACGACGCGATACGTACCAGCCGCAAGAGTACCAGAGCCAACAATAGTGATTGTCACATTACCATTGGACGCAACGACCACATCGGCCATGACCATCTCATTGGACGCGATTTCATATAGCTGAACAATGGCTGGAGTAGAGATGCCATGTGTCGCCTGAGCGATAGTCCACGTATATGCACCACCGGATGAAGTAATAGCCCCATTGGTCGCCGTATATTTCTTTAGGTTGACTGGCATATCCTGCCAAGTGGGAGCATCAGTGCCATTAGAGACAAGGTGCTGACCAGCAGTGCCACCCGTAGTTGGCGCATAGAAAGACGGAGTCTTGGTTTCCGCGCCATTGAGCGTGATAGTATTGGCGGTAGCGCCAGTATCAATACCGTCTAACTTGGTCTTATCAGCCACGCTCATAGCACCAGCCGCAGTGGTAGAAGCCGCACCCATAGCAATACCATTAGTACCAACAGACAGACCGTTACCGGCAACGACCTTAGCTGACACAACATTGGCGGCGCTAATCTCAATGCCATTGCCAGCCGTATACACATCGACTAGGTCTTCAACATTTAAATAAATATGGCTCTCTGTGCCAGTGCCGCTTGCACTATCATATGTATTGATAGTAAAATCAATATACTGAGCGCCAGACGGTAGACCAGAGGGGTCGCCATCCCCAGTAGAAGTCTTAATAGAAGCACTCTTGACTAGATAGTCCTTGGGGATATTGATGACCTCACCGGCCTTAACGCCGTCCTTCTCAAGCTGATAAGATGCTAGATAGCCAGTTGTGGCCGTAGCCAGTTTAGTAATGGTATATTCTGGTACATCAACCTCTGGAATAGTGACCATGAGGCCGTCAGCAGATAGAGATGCCGCATTACCAGTCTTGGTGTCCAGCTTGATGCCAACAGTGGGGGCAGTAGCCGTACCACCGATAGTAATGCCACCATTGGCAGTAGCGCCAACAGAAGCCACCTTTGCATCGGCCGCAGCCTGTGCATTATTAGCTGCCGTCTGAGCCGCTTCAACAGCGTCAGTGGTTGCCGCACCAATAGCAGCTGGGGTAACAGCTATATTCCGAACCGCAGTAACATGACCAGCCGCATCGACCGTGACCTGAGCCACAGAGCCAGCCGCACCATATGTACCAGCAGTAGCACCGCTTAGGCTATGGCCGATGTTAACCGTCTTGCCAGAGCCGTTAATATCTACCCACTTGTTGCCCGTCTTTAGAGTGAAAGTATCGACCTTTGCATCAGAACTTAGAGTCGTGTCTTCCTCTTGACCAGCAACAGCCGTGGTAGCCGTGCTCTGAGCAGGAATTAAAATCTTAGACCATGCGTTCTGGTTGACTTCGCCGCCACCAGCCACAGCATTTTTAATTGCCTCGTCCATGGCCGCTATTGCTTCTTGTAGGCTCATGCCAACAGTAACATAGCCGCCCTCGACAGGACTATATCCAGTAAGCGTCAGGCCGACAACATTAGTAACCTCAACGCCGCCTTGGTCATTAAGTCCCGTAACAACAGCGCCAGTTTTTGAATCCTGATTATATAGAACACCGACATTGACCCATGCCGTACCCATATACTGTCTTAGCACCTTATTCGTGCTATTGTAATAAATCTGGCCTTCTCTGCCACTAGCTGGGTCGGTAGCTAGTACCTGAATGACCGCATTTTGTAGCTCGTTCTGGAGCAAATTTAATGAAGTTAAGTAACGCATTATGTAAAATCCTCCTTAATTATTAGCATATTTCCAAATATATCCGTGAGCGTGTTTTGCATTCCCTTTGCAACATTGACAAATTAAACAATCGAATCAAAACCATATTTTCTCAATGCGCTATAAAAATAAGATGTATACTGAGACGAGTTTGGATTGTTATATCCTTTTCTATGGTCTTTCCATCTTTTCTCCACATCTACGTTTTTCCCAATATAGACTTTTTCATTCATAATGTTTTTCGCACAATATATTCCAATCATATTGCTAATTCAAATATGCTTTACCACTGAATGGCGCTGAAAAATGACATATGCAATTATTAACATCTACATATTCAACGTCGCCATATACAATATTATCGCCCGTGTCCACAATAGATACGGATGGATATTTATATAAATTGTGCTTGATTTCCCATGTATCTGAAGCAACGGCCTGTGTAAATACATAGCTCTTATCGCCGCCGCCCTCGGTAGGGACAGGAATATCGCTCAACTCATATTGCTTTGTCTGCGGATTCCATATCATCCAGAAACCGCTAATATCTGGATATGGCGGGTGATTGTTGATTTCGGTGATATTTTCCTCAATCTGGTAAAATTCGCTTGGTACAGGGTCATAGGTCGACCCCGGCTCAATACTGTATTTTACCCAAGCTTCAAATGTATCGCTGTGCTTCACCTTGTCGCCGTTAATAGCCCTCAACTGCATCGTATACTTACCGGCGAATGGGAGCATTTTTGATGTAAGCTCGACTGAGCAAATATCACCATCCCGATTAAGGTCAATAATGTTATACAGCACATCGCCCGTACAGCATTTATCAGGATATTTTACATCTAACTTATAATCCCAAGAATCGTCGGTGTCCACAGTGATACTAATAACATCTACGCCACTATTTTTCTCAAACGCCAAAAATTTATTGTCTTGCGTGATTTTCGTGCCTGATAATGTTATGTTCACCTCTACCAACTCCTTTCCTTATTAAATTGTATCGTCCGAATTATCGTTCTTTTTAGCAAAGACGCGCTTGAAGGCCAGCAATAGCAACTCACCACCAAATGCCGCCCCTGCAAAGACAAGCACGTCACTCAGGTCATAGCCGCTCACTTCGCCCCATTTAATAACAGCATACGTCTTGAGGGCAACCGCCCATACTGCAATCAGGGTAATCGCCCTAATACAGTACAGAACGATTGTGCGACTCATTTCTGACTTACGCCATCTTCGCTTAAAACTAAGCCTAGTCATACCATCTTATCCCTTGGTTGTGCCGTATAGCTGGTCATGCAGCTTGAGCACACTGGATTCGATTAGATTCTCAATCGTATCAGCATCTAGCTTGATGCCCTTCTCATATAGATACTTGAGTACATACGTCTTTTTCTCTTGAGCCTGTTCGGTGTTATATAGCTGCTCAGCCGCCGCGACACCAATATCTACAATATTCTGCCACTTCTTTAGCTGCGCCTCACTATACTTGCTCTTGATATATGGAACTAGAAATGCCGATACGAGCGCCGTGATAAGCGTGATTACCGCTTTGATAATATCTGTATAATCCATAATTATCTCCTTTATTTCTTGTGACTAAGAACCGCAATATTGCCCTTATTTGATACGTCTAGGTCAAGTGCCTTAGCAATGTCACGAATTTTGATATAGTTCGTGCCATCCTTCAAAATGCGCTCAACTTCAATTTCTTTACCGTCAACAATCATCTTGGATTTAGTGACCATCTCGTCCACCCCTTCCAGCAATTCCTTAAATTCTGCCCATTTCTTCTCATCGATAAGCGGCTGGGGGCACAATTTGCCGCTCACGTCATAGTGCCGAATAGCCGTCTTTGCGCCCGGTACTTTCTTGATGAGCATCTGATATAGCCGCGCCGCATTCTGCATGGTCTCCTCTGGGATATAATACTTGCCGCTTGCATCTGTATGGCTCACCATCTCAATGGAAATTGTATTGTAATTATTATACATTTTACCCAACTTGCCATTTGAGCTATCGCCTACCGCCCATGCTACCGTGTCAATTGGCACACATTCATAAGCAATATTTTTCTCGTCAACGACGTAATGTGCTGATGCCGCTCTACCATCTGAGCCACGAGCAAAATATCTGGCATTGCCAAGCGCCGTTGCCGTTGAGCCAGTATTGGCGGTGTAGTGGAATGCAATGGCCTTAATTGCTGATAGTGGCCGCTTGCTGCCTACTCTTGTTGCTCTAATTGATGTATTGATTGTTAATTTAGCCATGATTTATTTTTTTCACCTACTTTTATTTATGATGGATATGGAATGGCCTCTCCGCTATATCCAATGAGAGAAACACTAACATAATCTCCTCCAATATATAACACTTGTCCACCTGTTTGCCCAGTTCCTAATCTAATATTTGAAATTGTAATATTTGAATTATTTGCATCTATATAAATGTCAATATTCTCTATAAATACGGGGTTCATGCTAGTAGCTCCAATCCCACCCATACCACCAACCTTTATCGTGCTATTAAGAGCTGGATGCCCTATCACCTTGTTTGTAACGCCGGAGACTGGTAGTAATCCGACAAACTCACTAAAAATGTCACTTCTGGATGCGTATGTATTCCCTGCTCCACAAGTGATAGCGATTGCGGTTATATAATTCAATTTTTTTACCGCCGACGACAACGGCAACGTTATCGAGGTCGATAACGGATAATTTTCAACTGTTTTGTCGACCAACATTGGATATTGAGCCGTTCCAATCACACCATATATAGTCTTTCCGCTAATTATATTACCGGCTACCAAATTAGCATCTTTCCCAAACGTAACTCCACTCAACCCATTATATCCACTATCAGGACTAACCGTATATGGTACACTGCTAGGCGTTACACTCTTGCTCTGCAATCTATATGGATTAACCGTAATCGTGCTAAAGCCAATATTGCTGCCACTTGGTGTCAATATTTGAGATGACGTTGATGGATTGACAGTGCGCGTCTCTAGCGGCGTTGCTTCTACGGTCACTTGGCTCAATCCATCATATTCATCTCTACTTGGCGTAATAATCTGCTGTTCAGTGCTAGGTGTAACAGTTCTAGCTTCTAGGGTAGGACTGCCCCCCCCCGCACCAATGTTAAAGATTGCCATTATGCTTGTTCTCCTTTATATGCTTTTATTATAAATTATACCTTGGTCAATCCAACAATAGAGCCAGAATAATTACCAAGATATGTTGGGAATGTGTAAGAGGATGAAGTTGGAACAATCGTAAGAGTTTCATTGATTGTATAAGTAATTCTATAACCAAGCCCATATGCCCTTTGAACATTATCGACATATGACGATGTTAGCTGATTTGATAAATCCTTATGCCATCCAGTCTTGCATTGAAATCCTTCACAAAGCAATGATGTTTGCATTATAACACCAGAGCCTATTCCAGCCGTATATAAATAAATACTAAATACTGTACCAAACGTGTTCATAACACTAGCATTGATTGTTAGCGTTCTACCATCAGAACTTATAGAAAAACTGATGCCTCCCAACGACGAAACTGCCACGATTGGGTCTTTATGACTCCCACTAACCCCAAATATACTCTTACCGCTTACAATATTATTACTCACCAAATTAGCATCACCAGCCACCGTAACCGCGCCAGTAGTATATTTACCACTAGCAACCGCCGTCTGAGAATATGTGGTTGGCGTAATTGTCTTGGCCGGTTGTGTACTCAACTGTAAACCACTAGTAGCCGACGTATCAAAATAGCCAGCCGTCTGTACGCCCGATGATACATAGCCAATTGAATTAACCGTTGGAGTCTTTAATGTGCCGCTTGGCATTGGATTAACCGTTACTCTGCTCAGCCCGTCATAGCCATCTTCCGTATCTGGCAGGATAATTTGCTGTGCGTTGGTGATTAGTGGGGTCGCCTCTTTTGCTTGTAGCTCAGGTGCGCCACCGCCTCCACCCAAATTATAAATTCCCATAATTTATCCTCCTGCCCCATCACAGCAACATGATATTAACGGTCAAATCGGCGCTAGGGATTTTATTACATTTGAATGTAAGCGACCCATCAGCCTGTGCCGAACAATATACGCCAGCATTAACGTATGCGTCATGCGAATCCGGGGCATATGTGACCACCACATCATCATCTGCTGATACGGCCGCCACGGTAATCGTCTGGCTCTTGGTTGATGAATTCCAACCCGACGCTGACAATGTGGCCGTTGTTGTATATGCCGATTTCGGCAGCAGTGAATTATATTGTGTGCCCGTATAATGGGTCATTGTATATCTATAAATATCTGCCATAGATATTATTATCCTCCTATCTTATGATAGTTTCTTTGTTGTCTTGCAATAACACTCGCCAGCTTGCATATCACTAGGCGGCTCAGCCTGTACTGCCATAGTGTTTTTACTCCACGTTGAATCTTTGCCCTGATTCTGTAAGCGGGTCAACTCGGTCGTAATGTCATTGAACAAACTAGCGTCAATACGCTTATTATCAAGCTGAGATTGGGTCAAAATCGCCTTGGCCGCATCATATTCACCGGCCTCCATATATTCCTGATATTGCTTCCATAGTAGTATGGATGTCCTGATATTTCATCATGTGGTCGTTTCACCCAGCTTTCTATCTAGCTTAAACCAGAAATCGCCCGTGGATTGACCCGCTGGCTGAGTGGACGACACAACATAACCGTTGCTGAATTTCTCGGCATAGAATTGCTGAAGCGCCACGCTTGTATCTGTAATCGTATTGAGCAAATCGGCGCGAATAATCTTTTTGTCTGCATTGCTAATTTGGCCCAAAATGGCCGTTGCCGTAGCAAGATTGCCCGCCTCCATCGCCGCCTGATACTGCTGAACAAGCGACGCATCAGCCGCGCTTATATCCTGCATTGTTGGAAACGATTGAATACTATTAGGAAATGAGGTCATATATATCCCCTCCTTATTAAATATCTGGATATAGAGGATAATAGGTGATCGCATTGATGCTCTGTGTTCCATCTATACCATAATCTGTTGAAATCGATTTAATAATATACTGAGCCGCCTCATCTTGGCTCTTGCCGCGAATAGCATGAGAAATCAGCACATTGACATCAAGCCACGGGTTGGGGATACTGGTCAGCGTGATACTATCTTGTAGGCGCGTCCTCTTCCACAGCTCATACTTGGCTCGTTCAAGCGCCAGCTTGTCAGATGTGATATTCTCATATTCGCCGCCATACAGCACATGACGAATCCGGCCAATCGAGCCATTTACATAAAATGGGCTATCGGGGTTATCATCGTATGCAATACCTACTGGTTGCTGATGCCCTAGTAAATGCCAGCCTTGATTATAGTATACCACATAGTATGTGTCATTAGCCATAGTGGTAATGGCCGTATCTGTGCCATATTCATATAGAGTCGATGCGGTCAGGCTGTTCATCTTTAAGCCGATGCTGCCCGTTGCGCTAATATCACCCGTGCTCGGTGTTGTAAATCCAACAATCGTGCCATCCGTCAATGCTGTTGGGTAATCGGCTACAGTAAGGCTCAGGGTCGAGCCGCTATACGTCGTGTTGGTGCTGAAATAATCTGGGTCTAGTGTGCGGCCATACACCTCAATATAATTCTTGACGCTCTCAAAATCGTTGTTGATAGATTCATCAATAAGCAAATTAGGCCAGATTGTATCATCAATTACCACGGGTTCGCCGCTACCAGTTGGAATGGGCTGGTACACGAATACGCCATCAGTATCAAAGAACGCCTCATATCGCGGCAGGATGTCCCTAAGCTGGGTTATAATGTTCCACACTGTACCACCCTGTGCAATCTCTATATCATTTGGTACAGCAATAATATTGCCGTCAACATCAGTACATTCGCTGATTAGATATTTTGTAAATCCTGCCAATTCAAGCGCGGCAATCATTGCTTGACGCACATTTGAGCCAGCCGCAATCTTGGTTGGGATGCCCTCTAGCTCACCATTTCTTAGGCCGGTCAGCTTAGATGCCAAATCAAGTCCGGCCAATGACAGCTCATGCGTTGTTGCATTATATCGCCAGCTTGGCGCATTGATTAGAAAAATGCCCTGATTATACCACTGGATATTGCCCGTATAGATATTCTCATATCCAATCCATGGACGGCAAAATTTGTCTAGGTATATTTTATTGCCCGCCTTGACATCAAACGACGCATCAGTCACAACAAACGTCAAATTGCAACTGCGTCGCAAATCCGACTCTGAATCAATATTCACGCTCATAGCCGTCAGGTTGCCGCTGATTTCATCCACCACGTCATAGTGGAAATTCAGGATTTCTAACTTGATATATTTTGTTATAATCTGTTGAGAGAGGATATTATAGTCATCCTGCCCTACATTGATAGGCATAGGTAAATCTCTCCCTTCACATATTAGCTCTTGCTGACAATAGCGCCAGCCGCATACAGGTCATCAATATTATCAGGGTCGCCCACCTGTGTCCATTCAGCCGTTGCGCTCATAACGCCCATACCATATCCTTTAGAATAAGAGACGGACGGATTGCCAGTAATCATGACCAGCCATTCGTTAGCCTGCCAATCCTTGACGATTTTGGGCTTTCTATTTGTCAGCATCTTGAATAGCGCCTCTCGTTCTTCCACGTTCTTAAATCGGTCAATCTGGCGCGTATCATCATACGTCTCAGGTAGCACCATGCCGCTCAATGAACCGCGCTGATAGCCAAGTAAGCCATTGCTGACAATAACTGGATATTTGCGCCCATACGGCTCATATGTGCCAACCTGCTGCACCATCTCCGTATCGCCATAGCTCACGCCATAATAGAATTTATAGATAGTGTCAATATCACAGATAAATACGCCCCTAAACTTAGAGTCAACCTCTTTAATCGTGTAGCCGCCCTCTTGGTTGCCCGCTACCGGCACATAGGCGTATTCATATGTTGTGTTGTTCAGGTTGAGATTATCAGTAAACGCAAACGACAAATCCTCATCACTGGTAATCGGCACTTCTTTAATTGTCGCCCATTGATATGTACCCTTGACGCGCCGCTTGATGCGCACTAGGGTCGTCTCTTTGGAAATATCACCAATATTACCGCCTGAGATATTATCAGCAAAGTCGCAGTCAAGAATCGTGCTAAAATCCCATGTGGTAGGCGGGATTTCTGAATATGTGCCGTCTGTCTTAGAGGTGATGTTGATATGGTCGAATATGCCGCCCTCGATTTGCACAATGCCCAATTTGGCCGCATTTGTTGGCATGGGGTCGATTGCGTTCTTGTCTGCGCAGAAATTATAGCCTAGTAGCCCAATCATGCTATTACACCCCTATTCTTGATTGTAATATCATATAGATTATCAACGCATCTCAGCGTCATAAAAATCTCGTCTGCATCGTCCGGCTTGGCTATTGTATTGCTCATGATTTGGTATTTGAATGGATGCGCCACTGAGCGCACATATAGCTCAAACCACGCATAATCATCATCTTCCATATATACTGCATTTACGCTGTCGCCGCTATCGTTCATCATAATCAACGTGTCAGCGCCGGGGGTTAAATTTTCGCCCCATAGCCCTAGTGTATAGTTGTTAGTCAGCTCAAAGCCGTCATCCCATCTGACATAATTGCCATCACCCGTCATGTCGATTTTCTTATCATCAATATATGTCGGGTCTTCTGGGTTGGACGTGCCGCTGATACCAATAACGTGAGATTCAATCTGGATATAGCCGCCCTTGCAGTTATTGGTTAATTGTAGATTAGAATAGACGCTAGGCGCGTCATATGCAACACTAAACGACCTCCGGCCAGTAGTGACCTGTGTCCCCTCGGATGTTACGCCCACACATTCAATCGTGTATAGCGCCCCATCTTCTAGGCCGGAAAATATATAATCTATAACAAGCGGCACTGTGGTCGAGCCTGTATATCTAACACCACTCGTACCAACCAATGTGCCAGTTGGCGCATATAGATTAAATGTGTATTGTGCTAACGGCTCAGATTGTGTCTGTGTATACTGTACCTGAAAATCGTAGCTAGAGTTGACAATAACGCCCGTATTAGGTATATTGGTAAATGTCATGCTGGGCGCTGTATAGCACCAGAACTGAATTGGCGCTGATGCCTCAGATTGCTGTCCAGCCGCATTTACAGTTACAATTGTCGCCTGATAATATACGCCATTTGTCAGCACATTAGCTGGTAGTGTATTTTCCAGTTTATACGTCTCAGCCGCATTCGTGTATACAGTCTCTAGGGTTGTATTATTCTTAATGGTCAATACAGACCCAGTAACCGTATCGCCGCCAATGACGTTAAATCTAAATGTCTGAGCCTGTGATGCGTCAAATGCCGCTATTGTATATAAACTTGGTCTTGTTAATGCCATAGGTTGTGTTCACCTCCCTTATATTTAGATGTTGTTGTAGCCATATAAATATAACCTATAATTTGCCGCATATACAGTTTTTGACGGCATATAAATAATTTCGCCATTTGCATACTTAATATTTGATATGGTTGCACTCAGCGTACTTCCAGACTTGTCAAAATGTATCGTTGCTTGCCCAGCCATCATCCCAGACGTGTCTGTATAATCAGAAGCACAAAGACGCCCTTGTGTGTTATGCGAATAGCCTATTGAATATCCATTTATATCGTAAGATGAAAACGTAATTGGTTGAGTATAAGAACTAGTTTCCGTTTGTTTTGTTTGAAC
>ERZ808274.692-NODE-692-length-14725-cov-4.173960_pt1 | contig 14725 bp, 13 predicted proteins | sample MGYA00521277_ERZ808274 | MGnify/ENA primary metagenome ERZ808274 (study PRJEB31516, sample SAMN03275597) | gut metagenome | biome: mammalia-associated habitat; material: feces | host: Papio cynocephalus | place: Kenya | collected 2012-07-28 ... | reverse complement strand
ACTAATGCGATTGAGAGAATTTTTTTCATTTTTTCCTCAATCGCAATTTGGTTTGTTATTTCTATTCTTTTGTCTTTTTATAAGCTAGGTATTGAAAATAATTTCTCAAAAGCTTTTATTCTCAAGCATAAAATTAATTATGTTAATATGCTGTATTCCATTTCTCTTAATTAAAGAATAGTCAGTTGTTACAACATACTTTGGCCAATTGTCTTTTATTTTTTCAAGAACACGATATTCTCGTTCTTCTGTTTCAGAAGAAGCTAAAATTGTATATGCTACTTGTACATATGAATATGAAGAATCTGTTGTGCGTAAAATAAAATCACACTCAAAATTGCCAACCTTGCCAACAGAAATAGAATAATTCTTACTCTTAGCATATAAGAAAACAATGTTCTCTAGAGAAGGGCCATAGTTTACTTTAGCATCTGTGTTTCTTGCATAATAGAATGATGTATCTGCTAAATAATACTTTTTTTCTCCAGAAAGGATTTTTTTAGATTTTGTATCAAAACGCTTACATTCATAGATTATCTTAGCATCACATAGTGCTTTTATGTATCTATTGAGTGTTTCTCTAGAAATACTGATATCTTTTTTCTTGAATTCTTTTTGTATTGAATTAATTGAGATCTCTGAACCGAAATTACCAATTATGAAGTTTATAACGGAATCAAAAGAATCTGTATTTTTAATTTTTACTCGTTGCTTTATATCTTTTTCGAATATTTCACTAACTATAGATTCAACATATGTCCTTCTAGCAATATCGTCATCAAACAAAACCGATCTTGGAAAGCCCCCATTTCTAATATATGAGTCAATTTCTATAAGAGGATTCGGGTTAATTGTTTTGCCATACAATGCTTTCATCTCTTCATATTCTTTAAAACTTAAAGGAAATACTTCGAATGGTATATATCGTCCTGTAAGGATAGTACCGATTTCAGAGCTAAGAAGATATGAATTAGATCCTGTAAGGAAAATAGACCAATCTCCATCTGCTCTCAAACTGTTGATGTACTCTTCAAAACTCTTTACATATTGTACTTCATCAATAAATAAGTATTTTATTCCTTCCGTTGAAGACAATGATAATTTATTTATTGTGCTCTCAAGATTCTCTACTGTTCGAACCTTTCTAAACTCAGTTTTTTCGAGATTTATCAGAAATATGTTTTCTTTTGCAATTCCATGACCTAATAATTCTTCGATAATCAATTGCATTAGTGTAGATTTTCCACACCTACGAACTCCAGTAATCACTTTGATTAAATCAGTTTCATTATAGAAGCTTCGTATTTTACTGAGATAGTCTTCTCTTTTGTAGAGCATAAGCAATAATCCTTCCTTGGATTATTGTATTTGGGAACGATAAAATTAGCAAGTTATCGTTGCATTTTCTGCAATTATGTAAAATTATGTCACGATAAAGTGCTTAATTGGCATCTTTTCTAAATTAAAATGCCACGACAAAAGCCGTGGCATCAAATGTAACTCTAACAATAAATTAGAAAGCAATCTCACACTTAGCTGTGATAGCACCAAAATTCTGAGCTGTTGCCTGCTTGTCGAGGAAGTTCATATCATTTCCTGCACTGTCTGCATCATAAACGAGAGAAAGTGTAGCACCTGGGATAAGAGCTTCAGATTCAACACTAGCTGTTAGGTAGAATACAGATGTGTTATCAACATCAAATGTCTTACCAAAGTTTACGCCAGCCTTAGCTGTGAAAATCTCTGCAGCATACTTAACGTTAGCACCAATAGAGAACTTCTTTGCCTTAATTGTATAACTAGCGTTTGTTCCAAGAGTGAATGCATCAAGTGTTGCTTCAACTTCTCCTCCGACTGATCTAGTTTCTTCAGAAAGAACATCTTTTGTATATACAGAAGCTCTAACAGGAGCAATTGTTCCACTTAACTTGAGAGAGAGAAGATCCTTATCTGTGTGCTGATAATAAACATCAAGAGCGACTGGAGAATAAGAAACATTAGCAGCAACATCAAGCTTGACTGTTGCATCTTCAACGTTCTCAATACCGAGGTCTGTAGCAACCTTAGCTGAGAAAGCATCAAGAGCATAATCAGCCTTAGCAGAGAAGCCAATGTTTGTCTTATCTAGAGCTGTATAGTTACCATCATCATCTGCGCTACCATCTCTAGCTACGATAGCAGCTGCCTGAACAGATCCACCCTCAAATTCAAATTTAGGAGTTTCAGCAAAAAGATTGAAAGCAAATACTTCTGCATTCTCTGTAGCATTACCACTGAAGCCACCTGCAACTGTAAATCCCTTATATGTAAGAGCTACACCAGTAGCATTCCAAGCTGATAGTTTGTATGTAATTGCTGTATCTGTTTCATCATATTTGTTACCAAAGTCATCCTTAACAGCTTTCTTCTTAGTATCGATAGCTGACTTAGCATAGTCAGGAGCACCCTTGCCACCAGTAATAGAAAGTTTCCAATCTGCACCAGCAACATATGCTTCATCCAAGCTTAGCCATAAACCTAGCTCATGAGCATCACCATCAACCCAAAGTAATGGGCGTACATCATTAAGACTAGCTGGCTTTTCAGGTGCTTTTCCCTTCCAAGGAGCTACTGCAAGCTTCATTGTTGCCTTAACACCTGCATAGACAGAGCCTTCAGCAACCTTTTCAGCTGTTTCTGTTGCAAGTTCAATATTAGCATCTATGCCAGAACCATTGCTCATTCCATATTCCTTGGATGTTGTATCATAACCAAGAGAAACTGAAGCACTACCAGAAATACCAGCAAATACTGTTGATGCTGCAAGAAGTGCTACGAGAGCGATTGAGAGAATTTTTTTCATTTTTTCCTCAATTATTTATTTAAACTTTGGATCTTCTTTTTATTTGTGTTTAGGCTTTTTCTTGGGAAGAAAATGAGTGTCATGAAATTAGTTTAGTAAGATGAAAAAATAGCAAAGTGTATAAAAAAGTGCAGAAATGATAAACTCTCTAATTTAAAAGGAGTAGGAGAGTATGGCTCATAGACGAGATTTTTATCTTTATAAAAGACATAAGAAAAAAGGAGATTATTGGTATGTTTGTTTTTTAGATCGTGAGACAGGAAAGCAACAAAGTGCAAAGAGTATTGATTGCTTAAAGGAAAGATTAGGCATTATGGATTTCAAAGCAATAACTAGAAAGGAAGATGCTGCAATTGTTGCATCTAAAGCTTTAGAACAAGGACTTATTAATTCTAAGGAAAGTGGAATGCTTTTTAGTTCCTGGTGTAAGAACTTTTGGGATTATGATAAATCAGAATATATTACGCTAAAGAATAGACTTGAGAAGAATGCTATCGGACGAGAATATGCATACAATATGAAGAAAAACTTTGAGAAAAATGTTGAGCCTCTTTTACCTAAAGGTTTAAAGCTTGTAAATGTTACTTCTGCAATTTTAGATCGAGTTGTAAAGAGTCTTTATAAGGGGGAAAAGCAAAATAGTACTATTAACGTTATTATCTATTCGTTCTCGTTGCCACTTAAGGAAGCAAGAAGATTAGGCTATATATCTTCTAATCCTGCAGATAGTATTTTAAAGTCATGTGGAACAAAAAGTGAGAGAGGTATTTTATCTTTAGAGGAGGTAAAAAAACTAAGAGAAGAATTAGAAAAAGAGAAAAGTAATCTCTTCCCATCCCTGTATTATGGTATTTTACTAGGCCTTATAACAGGAATGAGAATATCTGAAATAAGGGCCCTAAATGTAAAAGATATTGTAGAAAGTGATATAAAAGGGCAATCTAAAGTCATTATAAGGCACTCTGTTGCTTATATAAGTGGTCTAAAGAGCACTAAAAGTAAGTATGAGCGATCTGTTCTTATTTCTTCTACTTTAGCTGATGAGCTTAAGCAAAATGCCTCATCTTTTGGTGTCTTACTTCCATCTCCTCAGAGTAGTAAGGAGTACATATCAACACCTTCTTTAAGAAATAGTTTTTATACTCTTCTTTCTCAAATTGGTATAAATGAAGAAGAAAGAAAAGAGAGAAACATCACCTTTCATTCTCTTAGACATACATTTTCAACTCTTGGTAGGGATTACAACATTTCTCAAGAAGATAGAATGGCCGTTCTCGGGCATAAATCCAAGGAGATTAATAATCGATATACTCATCTTTCTAATGAGGCTTTAAAGCACGTTTCAGTTCTAACAAATTCTATATATGAAGACAAGTTTTGAAAGTGAAGTAAAAGGTGCAGAAAGTAGGAAAAATAGCCATTTTTTGACTTTTTAAGCTAGGAAATAAGGAATAAAGACTGTATCATTTTCAGCGCTATGAAGAAATCAGTTCACGTTATCCACAATTCCTTCGATATTTTCTATTTGTTAGTTGGTCCTGCTGTTGCAGCCTTTGGTATTGCTGTTTTCTATACCCCTGCAAAGATTACTAGTGGTGGAGCAGCCGGAGTTGCAAATATTCTATATAACCTTTTTGGCTTTGAGCTTGGTATAACAAGCTTATGCGTTAATATTCCATTAATAGCAATTGGGATGGCTGTATTCGGCTTTAAGTATGGTCTTAAAACCTTGATTGGTTCTTCTCTTCTTTCTTTTTGGATTTCATTCTTTGGTAGAATAACTTCATACAAAGGAATAATGAATATTAGTGAACCTGTTAATGTGCTTCTTTCAGCATTGTTTGGTGGTATTATGCTTGGGACTGGTATTGGTATTACCATGAAAGCAGGCTGTAATACTGGTGGCACAGATATCATCGCGCAGTCAATTGCACACTATACACCACTTGCAGTAGGAACAATCTCTTTCTGCTTCAATGCTCTTGTTGTTGGTTCTTCTGGTTATTTTATTGGTCTGCAACCTATGCTTTTTTCAATTATAGGAATGGCATGTTCTTCTTACATGGTTAACTATGTCTTAACAGGATTTGGCACAAGAAGAAGTAAAGCTGTGTATATTGTTTCTGATAATATGGAAAGAATCGGCAAAGATATTGTTAAGGAGATGAAGAAGACGGGTACACTCCTTGATGGGACAGGTGTTTATACTCAACATGAACATAAGATTCTTTTAGTGTTAGTTCAAAACCATCAGTATCAGAAGTTATTAAGAATAATAAACAGAGATGATCCAAAGGCCTTTGTCTTTGTCAATGAAGCTTATAATGTTATGGGAAAAGGCTTTGTACCTCTAAAGAAAGTGGCAGATGCAACTACTGCTGAAGACTAAAAGAAAAACGCTTAGAATCTCTTAACTTTTGTAGTGCTCTTTTTCTTGTTGTATTTTGAAGTTTGTCTTGCCATGAAATAAAAGTAGGGTCATCAATTACAAAGAAAGAGAATGCCCAAGCTACTGCCATTGAGATGTAGTATTCTTTTTCATCATCTGCATTTATTATGGCAAGGAGTGTTTGCTCTTTGTCATAATATTTTCTGTTAGACATTAACCAAATAATTCCAAGTCTCTTTGTGTATACATCTTTACTATTTAAAAGAGAACGAAAGTATGAATAAAGGATTTCTTTGTCGTTTTTCTTTGGCTTAAAACCACTTTGAATAATATCTGTTTGATCCCAACTTGTTAGATAGGGTAGGAGAACTGTAAGTTTTTCTAGCTTTTCCTCAATTGGAATATTCTCTCTACCCAAACTTAAACCCTTAAGTATTACATCCTCATGGTATTTTATTGTTATATCTTCACTACTAACAGTTTTTGCTAAAGAACGCAAAACAGGAATTCTGATTCCCTTTCTTTCCTCTTTATCTGTAAGAGAAAGGGAAGAGGAAAACTCTTTATATTTTTCGTCTATATATGGAGCATAGAGTAAATCAGTATCCAAGATTTTCTCCAACAATAATTACAGTAATTCTGTTTTTTTCAGTTTGCTTACGCATTATTAGTTGAGATGAACATATACATTCATCACTATAGCAACCCTCACTAGATATTCTATCTGGAGAACAAAGGGGCGAGAGGCAGTGTCCAAGTTTTGCGCACGGAGTATCTTTACATAGTCTAATAGCATTACTTGGAGCTGCTATATTTTTTACTCTCTCAATTGCACTTCTGAGTGTAGGCACTATTTTATTTATTCCAACAACAAGAATAACATTTTCAGGTCCAAATGCTATTGCACTTATTCGATTACTTCTGCCATCTACTTCATATATTTCGCCACTATCTGTTATCGCATTTGCTGAAGCAAGGTAGTATTTGGCTCTGTATGCATCTCTTCTATCTTCATGATAATCTGTCTCTTTTTTTAAATAGTCCATAATTCCACAATCGATTAATGTCATAGAGCCGCCACTAGCAGTATAAGAAGAAGGAGCAATAATAGTTTTAATAAGTGTTAATGCTTCTTCTTTTGTTTCGACATATGTTGCTCTGAAGTTATTTTTTTCTAAATTACTAATTATACTTTTCACTCTTATGTGAATTGCTTTCTTTTCGTTTGCATCCATGCTATAAATCTTATAGAGCAAATAAACTATTGACAAGTATTGCAATTTTGATTATGGTTGAAAGGTAAGTCGACGCAGGGTAGAGCAGTTGGCAGCTCGTCGGGCTCATAACCCGGAGGTCGTAGGTCCGAGTCCTACCCCTGCTATAGTGGTATCTGGACTGTCGAGTGAGCAAAAGCCGCCGACAGACGTGGTTTCCAGACCCGAAAAAAATGATGCAATCCGTTCTGAGGGAGCAATGGCACCGGAGTGGGTTGCCCTTTTTTTTAGTCTTATTTGTGCTTTCTAAAGCGTTCTAAGAATTTTTCCTTATCTCTTTTTGACTTTGCTTTGAGAATTCTATTTCGTATAGATTTTGATTCTTCAACTTTGAGAACACTTATCTTTTCATTTGAATAGAGAATTTCGTCGACATTCTTTGAACATTTAATTAACGCTTCTTCATTAATCAAAAGACCAATTCTTTCTACAAAAGATGTCCTTGATTCATCTAGTTCTCTATGCCATATGTCATTTTTTAATTTTTTCTCCATCCAGAGAGAAAGACCTAGAGAGTAATCTTTATTTTGTCTTATATATCTTCTCAGCTTTATTTCATCTTTTAGGCGCAACAGAGAAGCCTTAATTGCACCAATAAGAGAGTTATTAGATATAGTTTTTTTCTTGTTGGTTCTAGCTCCACCATTTCGTTTTATATGTATATTTTTTAAGACTATAATAAGAGCAATAATAGCAACGATAAGGAAGAAAGCAAAAACAATAATCTTTAAAACGCTCTCTCCAATTGTTCCTGTTACTACCTCTCTTCTATATTCTCCATCAGCTGGCTTTGGAAGAATATCATAATTAAGCTTTGGCTTAATGCTTGGTAGTAATGAAATAAGATAGAGGAAAAAAGCATAGATTCTCTTTGCAAGTGCTACTATTTTATACCAAAAGTTCACTAAGCCTTTTCCTATTGTTGGAGCATATCTATCAAGCAGAAATACAAGAAAAAGAGTTACTAAAGCTACGCAGACTGTAAGAATCCACCCCTTTTTCTTTCCTCCTTGTCTCATTGTTAGAATTGTTATAAGAGATATTGTCGTCGCAATGATAGGATAGACTATCGTTATTCTATTTGCGTTATTTGACAGCAAATAGAAGATAGTAAAGATTAAAGAGAATAGTGAGATATCAAAAAGCCTTAGTATGCTTTTCTCTCCAGTTTCTTTTGTTAATGCCCTTACTGAAAACGCAGAGATAAGCACAAATAGAGGGATAAAAAGGAATGAAATAAAGAGAGAGACTGTTGTTCTTAAAAGAATAATAGCCACTTCAAAAAGGATAATAACAATAAGATTGAAGATAGCTATTGAAGAACCACTTCTTTCCTTCTTTAAAAAAGAATTATTTAGAACAGTAATAATAGGAGTATAAACAACAAGAAAGATTGGTAGTGGCCCACCACCATCTTTTAGAAACAAAGAAAGAATAGTTGCAATTAAGGAGGAGAGAATTGTTTCTTTTGCAGTAGTTGGGAATAAGTTCATTTCTTCCTCCTTAAAGATGATAGTGTGATTGCTTTGTACGGTATTCTTTCTTTTCCTTCCTTTGCACTAACAACTGTTATTTTTTCTTCTGGTATTTCTTTGATAAATTGAAGACGTAAAATATCGTCAGAATAAGCAGCAAAATAGAATACTTCCATGCAATCTTGGCTTGAAAAGATAATTTCTTCGTCCCTAAATGAAGATTCTTGTCTTATCATCTCAGTACCATTCTGATTCAAGACATCTTTTAATGGTTCGTAAGAAGCGAGAGCTGACAGTTGGCTATTAAGGCCGTCCGAGCTCTTAATCGTTTCTGCCTTTGCATAAAACGAATCTGAAAGAGAAAGAGACGGAAGGAGCTTTCTCTCATCTAGGCTAACTAGTATTGATGCAATGATTGATATACATTCTTCAAGTTCTTCTTTCATGCCAACAGGACCAGAGAATGATTCTCCATCAAATATAATGCTTATACCTTTTGGTAGTATCTCCTCATATACATTAGTCTGTAATGGTAGTCCTAGTGCAACTTGCTTCCAATTTATATTTTTTACTTTATCAAAAGGAAGATAGTCTCTTGTCGATCTTATTACAGTAATATCCTCCATAATACCTCTTGGTCCTGTAGAGGAATTCCAATGGTTCTTTATAAAAGGATCTATATTTACCTCAACAAGACGGGGATATACAACTAAACTTCCAAGACCATTCATTGGGATGTTTGCCTCCGATAGTCCAAAACCATCGCCTGAGGATAAGTACCAAGAGCTAAGATGTGTGATTCCTCGTTCTTTTGCTTTTAGCTTAAATGTAAATTCCGCCTCTTCGTACCACATTATACGACCAAGCTTTTCTTCTCCGATTAGCACTGTAGATTCAAGCCTAGACGATAAAAGAGATATTTCGCTACTCTCTGGCACTCTTGTTTTTTCTGGTACTATTGATAGCCTCTTTGAAAGTGGCATTGTAATCTTTATCCAAAGCAAAGGAAGGAGCTTGTTGTTTTTTATTTTCAACTTTGCTTCAATCTCTTTATCAGGGAATGTCGCTTGGCTAGAAAAAGAGAGCGATGCTTCGATATGTTTTGTTGCACTCTTTGCCCATAGTCTAGAGATAAGAGAGAAGAAGAATAAAATGGCAAAAAGTGCCATAAGTAGGCCTTCTCTTTGTAGTGCCATTACTATGCAGAGAACAAAAGAGATAATAATTGCAGGGATAGTAACAAATAGACTAGAGCGAGAGAAGGAGTGTGAGCTTCTCATTTTATTTCTTTAATCTTCTCGGGTATTTCTACTCTTGATAAAATATCGCTAAGAATAGTTTCGACGGTAAGGCCAGCATATTTAGATGAACTAGATAGAACTAATCTATGTGATAGTACTGGTTCTACAATTTCTTTTATGTCATCAGGATTAACGTAATCTCTTCCATTCATCTTTGCCCAAACCTTAGACGCAGAATATAGAGAGCGTGATGCTCTAGGGGAGGCTCCCATCTTTAAGCGTTGATCTTTTCGTGTTTCGTCAACAATTCTTACGATGTAGCTTTCGCATTCATCTGAGATGAAGGCCTCTTTACATTCTTTTTGCGCTTGAAGTATCTCACTTTCAGATGAAACAGCTTTGATAGTATCGTATGGAGTTCCGTCTCCAACTTTTCTTAGCATTTCCTTCTCTTCTTCAAAGGAAGGATAGCCAATAGAAAGAGAAATAAGGAATCTATCCATTTGGGCAGAGGGAAGTGCAAATGTACTTTCATTTTCAATAGGGTTTTGAGTTGCTAAAACAATAAATGGACGTGGTAGAGGGAAAGACTTACCTTCGATAGATACTTCTCTTTCTTCCATTGCTTCAAGAAGCGCTGATTGTGTTCTTGGAATAGCCCTGTTTATTTCATCTGCAAGAAGTATATTCGTTTCAATAGGACCCTTTCTTAAAACAAAGTCTCCAGTCTTTTGATTGAATATCTCCATGCCAAGTATGTCGGACGGAAGCATATCTGAAACGAATTGTATTCTATTGAAGTTCAGTCCCGAGGCAAGTGAGATAGTCTTTGCTAATGTTGTTTTTCCACAACCTGGTAGGTCTGAGAATAAAACATTACCCTCAGCAAGAAGGGCAAGAATTACTTTTCTAATGCAATCTGATTTACCAACGATAATCTTTTCAGTTTCTTTCTGTAAGCTATCTGCTAAAGCCTTTACATCCATTTTTTCATCAATTCCTTAAGAAATAATTATAAATCTATGTAAAGTATTCTCAATATATTGAACATTTATTTTACAATATCTAGCCGAGAAAGCCCACAATCTTTAGCTGTGGGATGAAAGGCTATTCATGAGTACAAGAAAGAAGGAAAGCTTATGAAAAAGAGTGACCTTCAAAAGATTCTCAAAGATATTAGAAACAGTGAAGAGAATAGCTTTTTGCAAATGGTAGGAAGTTAAGCTCTCCAAGATATAACAGACAGGATATACCGCTATTATAATAAATTTTTCACAGATAGAAAGATTGGTATTAAGGCATCTCCTACTAAAAGAAAGAAGGTAAAAAAATACAAAAGCTTAACATACAAGAAGGCAGGATATAAGTTTCTTCCTGTTGGTAGAGTTAAAATCTCTGGTCACATCTACAGATTCTGGGATTCCTATAATGGCCTACTTTAGACTGTTAATGTTCATACTATGACGATAAAGAGAAATGCTCTTGTCGAGTACTTTTTATTCATAACAGTAGATGCTCCTATCACCATGGGTGAAAACAGAGATAAGAGATATGAATGCTGAATGGATTTTGGGCTCAAGACATTTTTAGGAGAGCTAGCGGGATTCCTCTGTAATTCAATTACCGAGTAGTTCACAAATTGACAGAGACATAAATGCTGCAATCAATCTTAAGAACGAAGGGTTAAGAATGATTAAGGATTTATCAGTAGTATAGACTACTAATAAATACTGAGGATGGACGGGCCTCAGCGGTCCAAGATTGAGTAAGACGCCACCATGGTGCATTTATCGCTTGTAGGGCCAGAATCCAACAGGCTTTAGCCGTTGGAGTACGTCAAAATTAGTTGTACCAGAAATCACGAGTAAAGAGAGCATAGACAGTAAAGAGCTCGAGTCTTCCAACCATCATTAAAAATGAAAAGACCCAAAGTGCCCAAGAAGGATAGATTGAGAATGAGAATTCCGTTCCAATTCCTCCTAGTCCTATGCCGATATTACCAAGTGTAAGAATTGTAGAAGATATCGTTGTAAGAATATCTTGTCCTGCTAAAGAGATAACTATTGAGCCAAGGCAGAAAGTTATGAGGTACATTCCTATAAAGCCACAAATAGAAGAGAGAACATTCTCTGAATATGTATCTTGCCCAATCTTAACTGTAGTTACAGCATTAGGATGAAGTCTCTTCTTTATAGAGGATGTTCCAAGCTTAAAAATAGCTGCAATTCTTATAACTTTAATACCGCCACCCGCAGATCCTGCACATCCTCCAACAAAGCATAAAGCAAAGAGTATTAGCCTACTAAATACTGGCCAACTCTCATACTTTGTTGAATAGAAGCCTGTTGTGGTTATAAAAGATGTTACCTGAAAGAGACCATCTCTAAATGCATCTGCTAATCTAAGCCCTGTATTCACAAAGAGATTAATTGCTATAGCTAAAGATGAAAATAAGACTATTAATGCATAAAGCTTAAATTCACCATCTTTGAATACCTTAGAGAACTGTCCTTTTAATATTTTAAAATAGAGAGCAAAGTTGGAACCTGCAAGGAACATGAAGATAATACATACCCATTCAACGTAAGGGGAGTGATAGCTTAGGATTGAGAGATTTGTTGGTGAGAATCCTGCGGCTCCCATAGTGCCAAAGGTAACTGTTGTAGCATTAAATAAATCTAAGCCACCTAAGAGAAGAAGTATAGTTTCTAGAACAGAAAGTGCAAAGTAAATAAGCCACAATGCAAGAGCTGTATGCCTTATTTGCGGCGTTAGCTTATCTTTTGTTGGGCCAACAGACTCTGCACCTACAAGTGCTGTTCCTTTTGCACCAAAGGCAGGAAGGAGTGCAACAAATAATACTACTATTCCCATTCCTCCAAGCCAGTTTGTCATGTTGCGCCAAAAAAGTATTGATTTGTCTACTCCCTCTACATTGTCTAATAGTGTTGCTCCTGTTGTTGTAAAGCCACTCATTATTTCAAAATAGCAACCTGCAAACGATGGATAGACCTTGCTTAGGTACAGTGGAAGAGCACCAAATGTAGAGATTAAAACCCATGCAAGTGTTACAAAAAGGTAGCTTTCTTTCGGACCTATTATAATTTTTTCTTTCCATCTAGAAAGAATTAAAATTGTAACTAGACTTAATAGTACCATTACTGTTAGCGTTACTAGAAAGCCAAATAAGGCTACTGTTTCGCCATAATAGATAGAGAGAATGGTAGGTAAAACCATTAATAGGGCAACAAAAAGAACAATGTATGCTAGTAATTTAAAAACAGAGCGATAGTTCATTATTTGAAAAACTCCATTACAGCATCATAGTTACCATGTGAGCATGCAACAAGAATCGTGTCGCCAACTTCAAATTGATACAACCCATTAGGTACAAAGCTTTCGCTTTTGCTTCTTTTTACTCCTGCAATTATACATTTACCACGTAAATCAACATTAGAAAGAGATTCTCCTAGTTTTGAGAATTTTTCATCCAAAACATATTCATAGACCTCTAATTCTCCGTTGAAAGTTGAGTGCAACGTCTTTATGCCATCTCCTCTTAAAAACTTCATGATGGCATCTACTGTAGCTTCTGTAGTACTTATTGTTACATCTATGTCCATATTAGCTGCGAATTGGATATAGTTTGGGTTTGTTTTAAGTAGGGCTATAGATTTCTTTGTGCCTATTCTTTTTGCATAGGAGGCAGTAATAATATTTAACTCATCGTTTTCTGTCACAGATATAAGTAAATCTGCTTGAGACAAGCGTTCATCTTCCCATATGTTTTCATCGGTAATTGATTCATTAATCGTAAGAACTGAAGGAAACCCATCGGCAAATTCTGTGCAAATATCTGGATTCTTTTCGATTAGAGTAATGTGCTTCAGCATATTTTTAGGAAGGTTAGAGAAGAGATAGCGTGCAATACGAGTTCCACCAACAGCAATAATTCTTTTAAGTCTAGTATGGCTTGCTCCTCCACATAGATCTTTATAGATGTTTTCGCTGTCGTCATCTCCTGCCATTACAGCAATTTCGTCACCAATCTCTAAAACTGTGTTTCCACTAGGTGTGAAAACCTCATCACCACGTTTTATTCCAATAATAATGTATTCGCCATTAAGGCTCTTTTTCATATCTATAAGACTCTGTCCATTAAATGGGCTAGATGGGGTAATCATAGACCTAAACAGAATAAAGTTTGCATCTTCAAATGATATGATGTTGGAAAATAGACCAGATTTGAGGATGCCAGTCATGCTTTTAGCAGCTTCTTCCTCAGGGTTGACAATATGGTTAATGCCTAATATTTTGTTTTTTGATTTTGCTCCATTACCTAAGTAGGAAATACTACGAATAGCAGCAATTGTTTTTGCTTCTGGATAATTAGAGGCTGCGATGCCACATGCTACTAAATTCACTTCGTCGCTATCAGTTACTGCAATGATAGCGTCGGCATCTTCGCATCCTGCTTCTTTTAAGATATCTAAATCTGTTGCACTGCCACAGATAGAAAGGCAATCTAGCTTTGAAACAACCTGTGAGCAACGCTCTGGATTAGAGTCTACAATTACTACAGATTTCTTTTCCTGAATAAGATGCTTAGCAAGCCTTATTCCTCGTCTTCCTGCACCTAAAATAACTATTTTCATCGCACAAGAATTGTGAACTATCAGCAATCAAAATTCAATTGATTAAGTTAATGTTCTTCAAAAAAAGTAAGAGGGATAAAATTTTAGGAATATATAAAGTTTAAGGAAGTGAGTATATGTAAAGAAAATGTAAAAAAATTGATTTTTATTCAAAAATCGAAGATCGACTATTGAAATTCTTTTTTTGTTTGATTTAAAAAATATGCCATGAAAAAAGAGATTTTAGATTCAGTGCTTTATTCTACCCTTTGTGGAGAAAAAATAAGAAAACTATTAGGCATATATAGTATTCTTGAAGAAAAAGAAAGAAAATTCTTATCTCTTTTTTCTGTCTCTTGCCCGAAGTGTTGTGGTGAGTGTTGTTGCCATTACGTTCCTTATTTATCTGAAACAGAAGCCAATGTAGCTGCTTTTCTTTTAATAAAAGAAGAAAGAGAAGAAGAAGCTTTAGCGCTTCTCAATAATGGAGATATTAATTCTCCTATTTGTCCTCTTTATATAGAGGATAGAGAAAAGCACTGCTTTTTCTATGAAGGTCGAAGTATGGTTTGTAGACTATTTGGAGGTTCTGTTGCCTTAGATAAAAACGGAAATCCATCCTACAGAGATTGCAAATGGAAAGAGAATAAGGTCGTTCTAGATCCCACTCTGTTAGAAGAGGATAAAGACAGCATTGTCATAATGAGTAACTTCGGGGAGTATATAGAGCCAGAGGGGGATCCTATATATATTTCTCTACCTCGTGCAATTAATCAAATTAAACTGTTGTGTTCCTACTTTAATGATTTACCTGCGTGACAACTCTCCCGTCTAAAGGCAGGGAGCTTCTTGAGTCGTATTCTCAAGAAC
>ERZ808274.691-NODE-691-length-14733-cov-2.720193_pt1 | contig 14733 bp, 4 predicted proteins | sample MGYA00521277_ERZ808274 | MGnify/ENA primary metagenome ERZ808274 (study PRJEB31516, sample SAMN03275597) | gut metagenome | biome: mammalia-associated habitat; material: feces | host: Papio cynocephalus | place: Kenya | collected 2012-07-28 ... | reverse complement strand
TGTGAAGAACCTCGGCAGTACGGTTGACTTCAACAGCGGCAAGGTGCAAAAGGCGACGATAAAGATGCAAGAGGGGTCCCCTCTGTACAAGCTACTTGTCGAGATGGGGCTTGGCGATGACGTCGGATACGGCATAGTCAACCTTGCCGCAGGACACTATGACCGCGCGGCGCCAGGTCCGTCTCCATACAGGAAGGCGCTTTGGAAGTCGAACGGGTCGTCGCCTGTCGAAAGTGACGCGTCGCTTAACGCTGCATGGAACAAGCTTATGGAGAGCGTGCAGAAGCGGGCGTTGCTCACAGCCCTGACAGGATTCTGCAAGGAGAACGTGAACGGATTTGTGCTAAGCGACAAGTCCGGCAACCTGCGCCTGTATAACGTCTCCCACGTGATATCAAGGATTCTGGCTGATGACATATACGGAAGCTCAGCGTCTGTCAAGATCAGCCAGATTGCCAGCAAGAAGTCAAGAGGCCAGACCGGGCTCAGCAGGATAACATATAGGAACATGAACAAGTACGTCGGCAGTGGATATGACATAAACGCAGCTACGGACAGGTCATACAACGTATATCACGCGATAAAGCAGAGGATGTACGACACCAAGGTACGCATAGACCTAACGATAAAAGACATTAACATGGTGCTTGGAACGATGTAGTAACAGGGTATACTGCCTATGTTGCTCTAGGAGAAAAAAGGAGATATTATGGCAATTTCTTTCACCGACTTGAACAGGATGAAGCTTTCGTCTGATGATGTGAACAGCATCCTTGGCGCCTCGTACGCAGCCGCGACGAATGACGGGTTCGTAAACTCATTCGTCCTGCAGAGGGCGGCATATGTTTACATATACCTAAGCCTTCTTGGCGACAATGACCGCCATGACACAGTAAATGACATGATAGTAAACGAGGGTATTCTCAAGACGTTCGACGAGCTGCTTGGGGATGGCTCGCTTGAGAAGATGGTAAAGGACAGTCAGGTTGACGTTAACGTCACGCTTAAGGCGATAGAGGACGCGTTCGATGACTTTTCCCAGTACGCGAGGTCTATGCGCGGGTTCATCTCTGACCTGACGAACCTGAACGGAGACGAGATAAACAAGAACATCAACGAGATTGAGCAGCTTGTGGAGAACGGCGACATCAAGAAGCTGCTCGAGACGGCGAAGAACTGGGGCATGAACAATAAGTAAATGGGACTCAGCCGGTTATATCAAAGACCCTATTTTCATATGAAATAGGGTCTTTTTTTATATGAAAATAGGAGGTACAAGGTGGCAAAATACTATTCTGCTACTATAGGATATAACATAGAGACGAAGTTCAACAGCAACGGCATCGACCGTTTCAGTGCATCTCTTGACAAGTTGCAGAAGAAGATAACGAGCACCATGGGTACGACAACGAGCAAGTCGATGCAAAAGGATTTGCAGGAGTCGTACGATGTGATAGAAAAAATCAAGAAGGCTCTTTCAGAATCCACGAACTTGTCAACAGGCCTGCTTGACACGACTGCGTTCAGCGCCAAGATAAAAGAGGCTGAGGTATCCACTGAAAGAATGGTAAAGGCATTCAACGCCGGTGGTCATTCGGGTCAGCAGTCGTTCAATGCGATGGCAGGAGCTCTTGGCCAGATAAACGCAAGGATGACGACGACGAACGTCCTTGCGCAGAAGCTTGCGACGACCATGTCGAACACGGTGCGCTGGGGTCTGAGCGCATCTCTGTTTGAGGGGTTCAAGAACGGCGTGGCGCAGTCGATAGAGTACGTAAAGGACCTCGACACGTCGCTGAACAACATTCGCATCGTGAGCGGGTACAACTCTGATCAGATGAACCAGTTCGCAAAGTCGGCCAATGTTGCTGCACGGGCTCTCGGGCAGACGACAACGGCGTACACAAACGCTTCGTTGATCTACATTCAGCAGGGCAAGACGCTCGAAGAGTCCAACAAGCTTGCAGAGCTCACGTTGAAGACGGCAAACGTCACAGGTCAGGATACGGCAGAGGTGTCAGAGCAGCTGACGTCGTTGATGAACGGCTATCAGATTGCAGTAGATGACATGGAGTCTTCGGTAGACAAGCTTGCAAAGGTCGCCGCAGTCGGTGCGTCTGCCCTTGAGGAGCTAGCGACGGCAGAGTCGAAGGTTGCTTCGACGGCAAACGCACTGGGCGTAAGCCAGGACCAGCTTGTCGCACAGCTGTCGACAATCATTTCAGTAACCCGACAGGCTCCTGAGTCCGTCGGCAACGCCATAAATTAAATCTTTAGGGCATAAAAGAGTCTAATTGCTGGGAACTCCTAAAGCCGTCATGCCATGTGTCATATTTCCCGATGACAGCATGGAGCGAAAGCAGAAACAAGTTGACGGATGGGATATGGCATGCGTTATAGCCTAAGTCCTACGAATGGACAATCAGCAGCCAAGGGGATGATGTTGCGACATGCCGAAAAGCATATCTGCCAGAGAGTACGCGTCTAGGTTTGCCGGAGTTGACGTGATCCAGTACACGTCTATATCAAGTCCGGCTACCGTGCGTTGCAGAAAATGTGGGAAGATAGTCTCTGACAGCTCGGCATGGCATTTGATGAGACACTTTGCATGTGATTGCACGTGCGCTTCAGAAGACGAGGCATGGGATTTCTCTTCTGGCAGACAGGTTAATGGCATGCTTGTCATTGACATTGATGGAAAGTCATATGCGAAGTGCGTCAGTTGCGGCAAGGTGATTCGCGTATGTAGGAATGCGAATCTGAAATGTCCAAGATGCGGCCGCGCGTCATCTCAAGGTTCAACGACTATCCCCGCGAAGGGGAGTACTCCACAAAATCGTGGTGGGGGAAATGGCTCTTACCTAGAAATGGGTTAAGATATAGTCTCGCCTCGCATGAAAGTGCGAGTCATGTGTAATCATGATACAGGCTTCACGAACCTGTAAAAGAATCGCGTGAAAACAATTTATGCACGACTTGGTGACCTACAGCTCGGCGACACCCTTGAAGACGGCACGACACTTGGATCGATAGGCAAGGCCATGCAAGCTGTCGGCGTTGATATCCAAGACACGACAGGTAACCTACGAAACATGGGCGACGTCATCGAGGAGCTCATGGGCAAGTGGCAGAGCCTGGATACGGCCGAGAAGCAGGCGCTTGCAATCAAGCTTGCAGGAAAGTACCAGTATAACAACCTGCTTGCCCTGCTTGAAAACTCGAAGATGTACAACGAACAGCTTGCTGCATCAGAGAGTTCACTCGGCACGATTGACGAGCAGCAAAGCATCTACATGGATTCGATGCAGGCCAAGCTTCAGTCCATGCAGGCTGCGTTCGAGGGATTCGTAAGCTCGATATTCAACGCTGATGACTTGAAGCCGTTCGTCGACGCCCTTACGAGCATAATCAACATGGTGACAACTGTCACAGGAAGCATAGGCTCGACCGGCATGCTGTCAGGCGCCGTGTTCTCGGCTGGCAGGATGCTGAGCTTGCCGATATCAAAGGCGCTCGTGCGGTCTGGTACCAAGAGGCAAAACCGCCGTCTTGAGAAGGATAGTGCCGCGCAGGCCGAGAAGATGCTCGAGTCTATGGGTGCATCAAGCTTGTCCAAGGACTCAATGTCATATAAGGCGGCAAAGAACATAATCAATGTTCGGTCTACTATGAGTGACAATGAGTTCAACACCGCTCGGAAGCATATACAGCAGATTGTCAATCTGGAAAACGGCTGGATATCAATCAACAACAAGATTGAAGCACAGACAAAGGCTCTTGTCGAGATAACCAAGAAGCTGCACTATGAAATAGACGGGACAAAGCTTGAACTTTCTGACATTCCAGAATTGTTCAAAGATGCCCAGAACGGCTCAAGCAGCGCCGCTGCGATAATCGAGAAGCTTAATTCCGAAATGCGGAAGTCTTCCGAAATATTAAGTAGTAAGACACTCAGCATGTCTGGCACACTTGACATGCTTAGACGTGATTATACAAATCTAACGGAAAATGCCGATGGCACGGAAAAAGCAAGCAAAGCTTTTGACTTGTTCAATAACCAGATGCCAAAGCAGATGGGCTTCATCCGCAGCGGCATGGACGAAATATCCCCATATATGAAGAGCACTTCAGAGTATGAGGCATTCATGTCAAGTCTTGAGCAGCTTGAGAAGGAAATGCCAAAGAGTCTGGATGATTTCGTCAGTGGAAAGTTTAACGACTCACTTAGCGTCGCAGCAAAGTCCATGCAGGCTCTCAAAAATATTGCGGATGAGTTTGCGTCTCAGATGAACTCTGGCGTTGAGGACGCAGATAAGCTCAGGGAGGCAAGCAACAGGGTTCTTGCCAGTGCACAGCAGCATGCCGGGGTTGTAGAAGGCATGGTTGAAGAGCTTAAGAAGGCAAGGCTTGTTGACACGTTCACAGACGCCGCGTTCGCAGCCGGACAGCTGTTTTCGGTCTATGAGTCAATAAAGAACATAGGTTCGATATTCGCAGACGATGACATCAGTAATGGCGAGAAGATGTCACAAGTATTTGAAAATCTTGTATTTTCGATACCAATAGCGATATCCTCTTTGAAATCAATTAAAGGTGCATTAGATAATATCGGAAAACTTAAAGATGTCATATCTGCGATAAGCGGAGCTTTTTCTGCTGCAACTGTGACGGCTGTTGGGTTTTCATCAAAAATAAGCGTTCTTCTTAGCATAATAAAAACCGCGCTAGGTGGACCTGTAGGGTGGGTTGTTACAGGGCTTGGCGTTCTTGGCGGTCTTGCTGCTGGATTTGCTGCTAAGAACGAATATGATCAAAAGCAGCAAGAACAAAAAACGGAAGAAATTAACAATAAAGCATCGAAATCAATTGACTTGTTGAATACGATTAGTGATGCAAAAGATTCATTAGATGAGTTATATGATAAATACAAAAAAAATGGTATTGTAACAGATGATTTAAGACAAGCTGTTGTAGACTATGCAGATTCATTAGACTATGCAATTTCAAAAGAAGAAATTCAAAAAACATCTATAGATAATATTATTGATTCATTAAATAAAATGAAAGATGCTAAAGATAATGTAGAATTAAAGAATCTAAAAGATAAAAATTGGGGCATTGCAAATAGCGCAACTTCATCTATTAATAATGATTTATGGGCAGTTTATCCTGATGACTACAATCCAGACTTAGCTGGTACGAATGATGAATTACCAATAAGATTCCATAGTGCAACGTCTAGTGATGAAGAAAAGGCTGCTGAAAAAGCAATAAGTAATTCTGATGTTTATTCTAGTACTTATGGCTCTCTTGAATCTGCAATGCAAAATTTAATAAGCATTGCATTAAATGGAACAAAATATGATGGTCTTTTTTCTGTTAATGGTTATGATAATAATTTATCATATGCACAAATAATAGCCATTAATGAACAATTGCATGATTCTTTAGACGAAATATTACAAAGAGATAAGGATTCTTTAGTCGGCCAAGATGAAAATTCTTCTATATATAAAAATAATGCAGCACAAGCAGCGGCAATAGAACAAATTTTAGCTATAGCAGATAGTGCTGATTTATCAAATAAAAATGATTACATTGATACTCAAAAAACAATTTCAAAAATATCTTTATCTGATACATTAAACAATTTAAGCGATGATGTAAATAATGTAAATGATGTTATTTCTGCTATTTTAAATAACCCTGATTATAAAGATTACATAACTGCTGATAAAAATGGAGCTATATCTCAAGCTTCTGATCTTATTTTAAAAAAATATGGCGATAAATTTAGCCAGAATGATATTGAAGCAGGATTTTATCGCCAAGGATATACTAATTTAAGTAATCAAGATTTTGATAATTATCATACAAAAGTTTCAAATGAAAATATGATGGGATATTCTGAAGATGAAATAAAATCTACAGATAAACAATTGCAATTAGAAATGCATAAGGCAGGCATTGATTACGGCAGTAGTGCTGCAACATCATTTTTTAAAGGGTTAAGTGAATCTGGAATATCATCAAAGCAAGTAGTAGATTTATTTGATAAATATGATTCAGGTACAGTAATTAATACGCTTCTTTCATCTGTTAATGCTCGTGAAGCATTAGGTAATAATAATACTTATGGTTTTGATAAATACGAAAAAGAACAAGAGCAATCAAATGATTTAAAAAATGCACAAGAAGCATATGCCAATAAATTAAAACAAGAAGCCGCTACTCGCGGCCAGATTTTAAGTGACGAAGACGCCCAAGAGCAGGCACAAAGTGAATTAGCTGATGTTCTTAATAGTAATCTGTCAGATACACAGCAAACAGGTCTAATTTATGCCAAAATTAACGACTCGTCATTAAATCTCGCAGACGCAGTAGAGGCTACAGCAACAAGCTTTAGGCAGCTTTCTGGTTATTCAGACGCAGACAACGAAAAGTTGCAAGACGCGTATAATTCTGCTGTCTCAAGGTATGCACAACAGCAACTTAATGGCACCTATGATTCTGACATGTCTGTCATCGACAGGGCGAACAGTGACATCCAGAACCTTGCCGCACTGTACGAAGGCTCAGAAGAGGGGCTTTCACAGTTCATAAACAGCCTGCCAGATGACGTTGACCTGTCTTCTGCTGTAGAATATGCAGAGCAGGCGCTTGAGGATGGGTTTTCTCCTGACGTCGTGATAGACGGGATATCTCGTGGCATCGAGAACGGTAAGTTCACGATAGACAACGTACAGATATACAACCCCGACACCTTACAATACCTTCAGAACGAGGCTGATCGCAAATACGGCATACAGAGCAAGATTGCAGCCGGACAGGATGAGTATCTGACGTCAACACAGGGATACTCCACGACGACTGGACTTGCCGAGACTGCGCAGTCGCTATATGAGTACGGCATGAACCTCGGTCTCACAGACGAGCAGTTTAACCAGATAGACTGGAACCAGTCTGAGGACACCATCCAGAAGCAGATGCAAAGCCTCGTCCTCGGCATTGACTTGACGAACGATTCTATCAACTCGTTCTATAGCAGCATGCTCAGCGCTGGCATGTCTGCGTCTGAGGCAAAGGACGCCACAAGCAAGTTTGCGAAGCTGTCTGGCGAGGCAGCTGACATATTCCAGAGCCTAGTCAATGATGGTTACAGCGCTGACGATGCGCTTAAGGCGTCATATCGATACAACTCTCTTGTCGGAGACGCCGCCAAGACGCTGTATAAGACGATGCTTGATGACGGGAAGAGTGCGTCTGATGCCTATAGGATATCACATCAGGTTGCGTCGCTGTCGTCTGACGCACAGGAGACGCTTAGTTCTGCGGGTTTGCTTGAATCTGGTAACGAGGACCTGCTTGAGCGCTTCCTGAACGTAACAGGTGGTCAAGAGGGTGAGATTCTCAAGTATGGTGCTGAGCTTGACACCAGTGACCTTGACGAGAGCATAAGCAAGCTGGAGAACGGCGACTACACCATAACGTTCGAGGCAGAGCTTGACAGCACTGACCTGACAGCCACCCTTGACGACAAGAGCAGCATCCAGGACGTGTTCGACAGGATAGACGAACTTGCCAATGACGAGGATAATCCGCGAACTACATATACGTTTGATGAATACGCGGAGCTGCTGTCACAGAAGCCTGAGATGTCACGGTTCTTCAATGAGACTGAAGATGGCTGGAAGGTAAACGACGAGGCGGTTCGTCGTTATAACGAGGACATAGAGCAAACCAAAAAAGACGTCAACGAGCTACAGGGCCTCAATCCCGACATGTCCGACGTCAACACGTCTCTTGCATCTTTCATTAACCAGAGTCCCGACTCATATCTTGTAAGCAACTTCAAAGATCAGATAAGCAACAATCTCTCGCTGCAAAATGGCGACATCGGTATAGAGGAATACACCGCCAATCTCCGGGATAACTTCTTCGATGCTTTCAGTCAGATAGTTGACAAAGCCAAAGATGCTGGCCAGGACATTCAGGAGTATCTGACACAGAGCCCAGACGCGATGAATGCGATGGCTGCATATACAAGCCAGATGTCATCGGCCCTCACTGCGGCGACAAAGCAGTTTCAATCAGGAAACATAAACGCGAAGCAGTATGCCAGTGCTCTCCGTAATACGACGCAATCATCACTCAAGCTACAGAAGGCGTCTTTAGGCCTTACAAACATGACGGACAAGGAGATACTCTCCATGTCCAAGAGTCAACGAGAGGCCATGGGATGGACTGCAAGTCAGCAGAAGCAGTTCAAGAGTACGCAGCAGATGATAAAGGCAAATGACCAACTTTCAAATTCATACGACTTCATAAGCTACGTGTCTGACAACTTTGACGCGATGACAGAGGTGTTCGACAACGGCTTTCATGTTCTTGACAGTGCTCTTGACGATACTGGCAGTATTCAGCAGCAATATTATGACACAATTCAAGGGGTTGCCCAAAGTGTCGCGGAGGGGTTCACATCAAGCGAAGAATATGCACAAAAATTAAACAATGCACTTGTCGCTGCCGGACAGACTGCAATTGATACGTCTGCAAGCACAGAGCAAGTAACTGATGTGCTTACTGAAAATATGATGGCAAACCCTGAATATACGTCTACTGTCATGCAGGCTGCGGCAAGCTCTGCTGCCGAATCGATTGGTAGCATTGCAGACTCTGCCGTAAGCTTTATAAACACGTTGTTCGACCTTATCGGCAGCATGTCCGCGACGGTCACAGGTTCAGTCGAGCAGACTGGTACCACAAGCTATCCAATCAAGGTCAATGCTGGCACGGTAAACGGCGAGTCCGCTGGCACGGCGACAGATGGTAGCATTGAGGTGCCAACGTTCTCACTAGCTGTCTCCGGAGGCAGGACTGGCAGCTATGGTGGCACCATGAGCTCAGGCAATGCGAAGGCCGTTCAACGAGCGGCAAGGCATGACCCGGACGCTCCAAGGGTTGACTCAAGCGGATATACCGGCAAAGGTGACGCTGCGGTAACGTATGACCATAATGGAAATATGTATCTGTATGATGCCACTGAGCAGGACTACATGCGTGACACGCTTAACACGTCAGTCAGCGACCTTGTTTCCGGCATAGGGTCCTGGATGAACGACATGGGTCTGAGCGCCTATGGTAACAAAGGTAATAACGGCCTTAGTGGCGGGGGGGGTCAGCCAAACTATAGCGGGGGGGCAGGCCCTGGCTCAGGCAGGGGCGGTGGAGACGGCTCAGGCAGCGATTACGAGCCGCAGTCGATGGATGAGCAGGAAGACGAGATAGACCGCTATGAGCGGATCGACACGCTGCTAAAAGGCATCGCAAACGACCTTGACAAGATAAATGCCGAGCAGGACCGTCTTAACGGCTATGCCAAGCTCGACAACATGTCAAAGCAGGTCGACATAATGCGAGACCAGATAGAGCTCCAGAAGCAAAGGCTTGAGATAGAGAAGGCTGAAGCTCAGGAATATCGTGAGAAGCTTGGCTCCAAGTATGGTGCCAGGTTTGATGCGGACGGGTACCTTGCCAACTATCGCGACGTGTACTACCAGCAGCTGTATAATTTGAACAGCCTGATCCAGCAGTACAACGCAGCAACAGACGAGGCGACACAGGAGGCGCTTGAGGAGCAGATAGACGCCGCCAAGGAAGCATACTCTGATATGCAGGATCTTGTCGACAAGTATGACACCCTCGTATCTGACACTATCAAGGGGACTGAAAAGGACATAGCAGACCTTTATGACAAGATAGAGGACATGCACATCCAGGCATTCAATGACGCAGTTGACACAGTCGAGACGCTCAAGGACCTAAACGAGAAATGGATAGACTTTCAGGAGATATTCTCTGGGCGTAAGTCTGACAATCCGTTCAGAGAGATGGAGACGAGTGCCAAGAAACTTTCCTTCTACCTTAACGACAGCACGAAGGCAACTGCCGATTGGTATGACACAGCGATATCGAGGGCCAAGAAGCTGCGTGACACACAGGGCACAACAGACTCTCAGAAGAGGTTCTATGACGATTATATAGCCAAGTTGCAGAGCGGTGCGCTTGGGAAGACCGTGCTTGACAATGGCGGCAGTGGATATCTCGACATGCAACAGTCGTTCCTTGTCGACATACTAAGCCAGATTCGAGAGTTTGAGAACACTGGGTCGTCGTCGATATTCGGTGAGAATTCTGCTGACATGTATGATGCAGCAAAGACGATATACGAGAATGCCATCGAAGAGATGGAGGACTTTGAAAGTGAGATAGAGTCACTTGAAGGCTCTATCAAGGATGCCATTGACGATATTGGAGATAGGCTTGACAGGCGTAAGGACCAATATGTTGCGATAAATGATGCGATCGAGCATCAGGTTAATCTAATAAAGACGCTACGTGGCGAAGAGGCCTACGATGACATAAGCTCGGGGCTCCAGGCTCAGATAAGCAATAACGGTGCGCAGGTTGAGGAGCTTAAAAGCCAGATAGCCGTCTGGAAAGAGCTGCTCGAAAAGCAACAGGAAGGCTCTGAGGCAGCTGAAGACTTGCAGGACAAGATAAAGGACGCTCAGGAAAGCATTAACAGCCTGATAGAGGACACGGCGAGCAAGCTGGTCGAGATATATCAGAACGCCGTAAACAAGATAACCAATAACTGGACTAAGAGTGCGGCAGGCACTGACGCCGACTGGGTACAGACGCAGTGGCAACTGATTGCGAGGAACGCCGACCAGTATCTCGATGACGTCAACAAGGCATATAACATCCAAAAGTTGCAGAGCAAATATCAGGAGCTGCTTGACGGGTCAAACCAGCTCGATACGCAGAGGAAGATAACTGCGCAGATGAATCAGCAGCTGGCGTATCTGCGTGACAAGACGAAGCTTAGCCAGTACGACGTTGACTATGCAAACGCACAGCTTGAGATTCTCCAGAAGCAGATAGCCCTTGAAGAGGCACAGGCAAACAAGAGCCAGATGAAGCTACGCCGCGACTCCCAGGGCAACTACAGCTATGTCTACACGGCAAACCAGGATGACGTTCGCTCGGCACAGGACTACCTGCTTGACGCTGACAACAACGCCTACAATCTCGCCAAGAAGAACGTTGCGAGCACGTCGGAAGACGCGTTGTCACAGTTGCTTGACGCGAGTCAGCAGATTCAGGACGTCTATAACAACTTAGCCCTCAGCGCGGAAGAGAAGCAGGAACGTGTCCAGTTCATCGTAGACAAGTTGAAGGAATACTTGCAAGGCGCGTCGGAGCAGCTCTCCACGTCGCAGCAGCAAATGGTCGACATGTTCATCAAGTCGTTCGAAGACACGGCCGAGGAGAACAAGGCCGGCATGCAGGACGTCTACGACAAGATAATCTCCGGCCAGAAAGACGCGATGGATCAGGTCGACGACCGCTGGAGCACGTCGATATCCGATTGGCTGGCAAATCTCGACGACTTTGAGAAGCAGACCGACTCCATGATATCCGATCTCGCGAAGAGCTGGGACGACTATCGCAAGGGAGTAGATGACGCGCTTGCTCCTGTAGGTGACTCCTATGACGACCTTACGTCAAAGATAAAGGATGCGGACGCGGCCACGAAGTCGCTCGCAAGCACGACCGACGAGTTCTATGCGTCGCTTCGTGAGGACATCAACAGCATCAAGAGCGCCTCTGACCAGCTTGAGGAATATAAGAGTCAGATAAGTGACCTCAAGGGTGAGATGAATGCCTATAAGGCCGAGATAGACGAACTGCGGAACAAACTTACGGAGTCCGAGCGTGAGAAGTCTGACTACAAGTCGAAGTACGAAGAGGCAATAGCGCCCCACACGAAGGGGAACAGCGGCTCTGGTAGCGGCGGTTCAAACGGATCTGGCGGATTTGGTGGTACGGGTTACTCTCAGGGAGACCTCGCCTTTGGCATAGCCCAGAACATCTGGACATACGGATGGTCCGGCGGATGGGGTGACAACCCGACGCGAAGCGGAAAACTGATTGACAGCTATGGCGAAGAGTTCGCGTCTCAGGTCCAAGGGCTTATCGACCAGGCTGACGCTGAAGGTTGGCTCGACTCGCTTGTCAACTATGACAGTGATAAGTTCTCAAGCTATAGTCTGATAGGCTATGACACCGGTGGTTACACTGGTGACTGGGATGACCCTAGTGGCTCAGGAAGACTTGCACTTCTGCATCACAAGGAAATCGTATTAAACGAGGATGACACTAAGAACATCCTACAGGCTGTTGAGGCGATCAGAGCCATGACCCCAATTTTAAAGGGCGGATACCTCTCGGACGTCTCAGATGCGCTCGAAAAGCAGATTGGCAGCGCAAAGAGCATGGCCACTGGTGATAACATTGAGCAGACGGTAAACGTCAGCGCTGAGTTTCCAAATGCTACGGACGCAGAGGAGATTCGAGCTGCAATCCTTGGCCTTAAGGATCAGGCTATGCAGTACATACACAGGTATTAAATGATAGTGTTTGCTTGTTAAAAAGGGGGTATCCATGCCATGGGCAGCAATGGATACCCCCTTAACCTGCTTGTCTAAAATATTTAGCTATTTAGCTGGTGATGTTTGTTTTGAGATAAAAGGAGAGCCGGATGGTTAACGAGCTGCAAGAGGCGCTTAACGAGGCGGTCGACTACCTCATAGACGCCAAGACTAGCCGCATGCCGGTTGACAAGACTATAACGTGCGAGATATCGGAGTGCCTTAACTCACTTGACAGGTTATATCTCGTGAAATACAACGGCGGCAAGCTTAAGGCATACGCCTCAGGAGACTCGTCGTATCAGGTCGGCACTAGCGTGTACGTCCTTGTGCCGCTTGGTGACTTCACACAGAAGAAGGTGATCCTTGGCGTCGCAACGAAAGACGGCGGCAATGACAACGTGTCGTTTATAGACGGCGCCATGAATGATTACAACAGGACTGGGTCAAACGTAATAGAGATTGTTGACGATAGCGTCTTGAACGACGGACTGTCCTCGTGGAAAAAGATAGACGGGAAGGTGCTGTATAAGTACTATGCTCCGGATGAAGTCATCCCTGATGAATACAAGCCGGCGCTGTCTGTCGACCAAGTGGCATTTGAGACATACCTGAAGGATGCCGAGCGCATCTGGTTCGGCATGACATGCCAGACACAGCTGCCGCGCAGACAGATACTTGAGGCGAAAGGCGACTACGGCGTCATCGTTACGCTGCTGTTCAAGGCGTCGGGGTCAGAGGAAGGCTCGATAGGCGAAGAAACGAAGAGCGTAAGGCTGTCAATCGACGTGTCACGCATGGACGGCAACCCATATCAGTTTTCCAGCCCGATAGTTCAGTCATCCATGTTTGACGTGGACCCTGAGAACTTCATGCGCGTAGATTCCATAGTGACGTTCTCGCGCGGATTTGTTGACGAGGATACGCCACGCGAGACGATATTCGCAAACACGGGAAGCTATGACGGGAATGACATATTCCTAAGCGCATTCCAGATGTATGCATTGAGGAAGATAGATGCCGTTGACGGGGACTACAGGATGTCTGTGTCAACGCCAAAGGGGGCAATGTTTCCGTCTGGTTCCAGCAGGACCTTTGACCTAAGCGTCATGTCAAAGGTCACGTACAAGAACACAGACGACTTGACCGATAAGACGACGTTCTATTGGTTTCGCGAAGACCCGATGGTGACGTACGCCTCTGATGATTATCAGGCATACGGAGGTTCTGGCTGGAGATACATACACCTCGACAAAACATCGAAGGATTCAAACGGCAACGACGTCGTCAGGAACGCCTATAACACTTCAAGCATGTCGTTCAAGAAGCTTGAGAACAAGGCATATGAGAACAGATACATGTGCGTCGCTGTGTATGAGTCGAAGGTGATATTGAAGTCAAAGTTCACTCTGTACAACGATGACGCGAAGGTAAGCTCTGAGATAACGTCAGACCTTGGCATGAAGTTTAGCTTTGACAGGGGGAAGCCGAAGCTAACGTGTCTTGTGAATGGGAAATCATCGAAGTTTGAAGACACCCAGGTTGGCGGCAGACCTGACTCAAGCTACAAGTTCGTATGGTCGAAGTCTGACGTCACTGGAGAAGTGCAGTACTCTCAGACGATTGACGAGTTAAATGCACAGATAGATTCCATAAATGAGCAGCTTAAAAAGGGAGACACAGGTGGCAAGAGCCTGTATCAGCAGCTTACGTATGTCAGGAACCAGATAGACCAGCTAAAGGGAATAGACATATCAGGTAACGTGATGACGTTCCCCATGAACGAGGCGCTGTCGTCAACGACATTCTCATGTGCAGTGTACAGACATGACAACAATGATGATGACATGTACCTATGTGCGAGGCCGAGCATTACGGTGGAGAATGCGTCATCTGCATCGTCGTCAGACTATCTGCTGACGATAGTGAACGGCGACCAGGTGTTTCAGTACAGCGAGACTGGGGTCGCGCCAGACAGCGAGAAGTACGAAACGCCACAGGTCATACTTCCGTTGTCAGTGAAGTTCTACGACCCGGCGGGGATTGAGGTTGCCAGCGACGAATACTCGCTGAAGTGGGTCGTCCCTCTTTCCGACACCCTAATATCCGTGCCTTCGCAGTTGCAGGTCAACCCGTCAAATGGCAGGTATGAGCTGTATGTCGGAGGAAACGATGGTAACTCGCAGTATCCGATGGCAATCAAGCAGACATGGGATTACTCGTCCTATAACAACTC
>ERZ808274.689-NODE-689-length-14740-cov-3.138781_pt1 | contig 14740 bp, 12 predicted proteins | sample MGYA00521277_ERZ808274 | MGnify/ENA primary metagenome ERZ808274 (study PRJEB31516, sample SAMN03275597) | gut metagenome | biome: mammalia-associated habitat; material: feces | host: Papio cynocephalus | place: Kenya | collected 2012-07-28 ... | reverse complement strand
TTAGACTAAAAGCAGGATTTTAAATAAAAAATGAATTTACTTTAAGAATTCACAAAAGATAATTTTAAATATAATAACTATTGACAAGATTGTTTAAAATTTACTATAATACTTGCGTTGACTAAAAATTTATTTTTTAGTAATATGAATGATACACCAGGTATTGTGTAATAAGGAGAGAGAAAATGCCAACTATTAATCAATTAGTTAGACAGGGAAGAAAGTCCCCAACATTCAAATCAAAAGCTCCTGCATTATTAAAAAGATTTAATTCTTTAGCAAAAAAAGAAACAAATCAAAATAGTGCTCAAAAAAGAGGCGTTTGTACCCGTGTTGGAACTATGACCCCTAAAAAACCAAACTCAGCTTTAAGAAAATACGCTAGAGTTAAGCTCAGTAACGGTTATGAAGTTACTGCTTATATCGGAGGAGAAGGACATAACTTACAAGAACACTCCACCGTTATGATTCGTGGAGGTAGAGTTAAAGACCTCCCAGGTGTTAGATATCATATTATTAGAGGTACACTTGATTGTGCAGGAATTGAATCCCGTAGACAAGGTAGATCTTTATATGGTACTAAAAAACCAAAAGAAAAGAAAGATTAGGAGGTAAGTTATGCCACGTAAGGGTAATGTAAGTAAGCGTGATGTTTTACCAGATCCAATTTATAATTCAAAATTAGTTACTCGATTAATTAATAAGATTATGATTGATGGTAAAAAAGGAACTGCTCAAACAATTTTATATAATGCTTTTAAAATTATTGAAGCTAAAACAGAAAAGCCAGCAATGGATGTTTTTGCTACTGCAATAAATAATATTATGCCTGAAGTTGAATTGAAGGCAAAAAGAATTGGTGCTGCTAACTATCAAGTTCCAACTGAAGTTTCTAAAGAAAGAAGAGTAACTTTAGGACTTAGATGGCTTGTCAATTATGCTCGTTTAAGAAAAGAAAAATCAATGGAAGAAAGACTTGCTAACGAAATTATTGATGCTGCTAATGGAACTGGTGCTGCAGTTAAGAAAAGAGAAGATACACATAAAATGGCAGAAGCTAATAAAGCTTATGCGCATTATAAATGGTAATTTAAAGGAGAACTTATGGCTAATAGAGAGTATGATTTAGAGCATACTAGAAATATTGGCATCATGGCTCATATTGATGCTGGTAAGACTACTACAACCGAAAGAATCCTTTACTTTACTGGTAAAATTCATAAAATCGGAGAAGTCCATGAAGGTGCTGCTACTATGGACTGGATGGCTCAAGAGCAAGAAAGAGGTATTACTATTACGAGTGCAGCTACAACTTGTTTTTGGAAAGGTAATCGAATTAATATCATTGATACTCCTGGGCACGTCGACTTTACAGTTGAAGTTGAACGTTCTTTAAGAGTCCTTGATGGTGCTATTACTGTTCTTGATGGAAAAAATGGTGTTGAGCCACAAACTGAAACAGTTTGGAGACAAGGATCTAAATATGGCGTTCCACGTATAGTTTTTGTTAACAAACTTGATGCTATTGGTGCTGATTATGATATGAGTGTTGCTTCTTTAAAAGAGAAGTTAGGAGCTTGTGCTAAAGCTGTTCAATATCCAATTGGTATTTCAAATACATTAAGTGGTGTAATTGATATTATCAAAATGAAAGCTTATGATTACACTGGTTGTAAAGAACATGAGATGCCACATGAAGTTGAAGTTCCTGCTGAATATGTAGAAAAATGTAAGGCCTTAAGAGAAGATCTTATTGAAACTTTAGCTGGATTTGATGATGATTTGATGATGAAAGTTCTTGATGGTCAAGAACCTACAATCGAAGAAATAAAAAATGTTATTCGTAAGGCAACTTTAACAGGTGAGTTCCACCCTGTTTTCTGTGGTAGTGCTTATAAAAATAAAGGTATTCAACTTCTCCTTGATGGGGTTGTTGACTATCTTCCATCACCTATTGAAATTCCACATGCTAAAGGTGAAACTCCTGATGGAAAAGAATATATCTGCGAACCAGATGATAGTAAACCATTAGTTGCTCTAGCTTTTAAGATTGCTACTGATCCATTTATTGGACGTTTAGCTTACGTAAGAATTTATAGTGGTACCTTAAAAAGTGGTAGTTATGTTCTAAATAGTAATAAGGGCGTTAAAGAAAGAATTGCTCGTCTTGTTTTAATGCATAGTAATCATCGTCAAGAAGTTGATGAACTTCATGCTGGTGATATTGGTGCTGTTATCGGTTTAAAAAATACTACTACTGGTGAAACTTTATGTGATGAGAACATTGATGTAGTACTTGAAAAGATGGAATTCCCAGAACCAGTTATTGAAGAAGCTGTTGAACCAAAAACAAAAGCTGATCAAGAGAAGATGTCTTTAGCTTTATCAAAACTTGCTGAAGAAGATCCTACATTTAAAGTTCATACAAATCCTGAAACAGGACAAACAATTATCGCTGGTGTTGGTGAACTTCACCTCGATATTATTGTTGATAGAATGAAACGTGAATTTAATGTACAAGTTAATGTTGGTAAACCACAAGTTGGATATCGTGAAACAATTAGAAGATCTGCTGATTGTGAAGGTAAATATATTAGACAATCTGGTGGTAGAGGTCAATATGGCCATGTTTGGATTAAATTTGAACCAAATCCAGGAAAGGGCTTTGAATTTGTCAATGCTATTGTTGGAGGAAGTATTCCAAAAGAATATATTAAACCTACCCAAGATGGATTAGTTGATGCTATGGAAAAAGGCTTAATTGCTGGTTATCCTGCAATTGATATTAAAGCTACTTTATTTGATGGTTCATATCACGATGTCGACTCAAGCGAAGCTGCTTATAAGATTGCTGCTAGTATGGCATTAAAAGAGGCTGCAAAGCGTTGTGATCCTGTAATTTTAGAGCCTATTATGAAAGTTGAAGTTACAGTACCTGAGCAATATTATGGTGATACTATCGGTGATATTTCACGTCGTAGAGGCCAAATGACTGGTGAAAGTCAAAGAGGCAATGCTAAGATTATTGAAGCGGAAGTACCACTTGCAGAAATGTTTGGCTATGTTACTGATTTACGTAGCTTTACTCAAGGTAGAGGAAATTATACGATGGAATTTGATCATTTTGGTGAAACACCAAAATTCATTCAAGAAGAAATCGTTAAGAAATCAGGAATGTCTAATCGTTAATTATTTTTAATAATTATTGATTATAAATAAATATTGCTATAAAATATTTACATTGCAGAATGCATATTATAGGAGGAAAAAAATATGGCAAAAGAGAAGTTTGATAGAAGCAAAGTTCATATGAATATTGGTACCATAGGACACGTTGACCATGGTAAAACTACATTAACTGCTGCTATTACTCACGTTTTAGCTAAACAAGGACTTGCTGCTGTTAAGGATTATGATCAAATCGATGCTGCACCAGAAGAAAAAGCAAGAGGTATTACAATTAATACTGCTCACATCGAATATTCTACAAAAAAGAGACACTATGCACACGTTGATTGTCCAGGGCACGCTGACTATGTTAAAAACATGATCACTGGTGCTGCTCAAATGGATGGTGCTATCCTTGTTGTTGCTGCTACTGATGGTGTTATGCCACAAACCCGTGAACATATCTTACTTGCTAGACAAGTTGGTGTTCCATATATTGTTGTTTTCTTAAACAAATGTGACTTAGTTGATGATCCTGAATTAATCGATTTAGTTGAAATGGATGTAAGAGACTTACTTAATAAATATGGCTATCCTGGTGATGAAGTACCAGTTATTAGAGGTAGTGCTCGTAAAGCTCTTGATGGTGATCCAGAAGCTGAAAAACAAATTTTAGCTTTAATGGACGCTGTTGATACTTACATTCCTGATCCAGTTCGTGATACTGATAAACCATTCTTATTACCAATTGAAGACGTTTTAACAATTACTGGTCGTGGTACAGTTGTTACTGGTAGAGTTGAAAGAGGTATGTTAAAACTCAACGATGAAGTCGAAATTGTTGGTATTAAACCTACAATTAAGAGTGTTGTTACTGGTATTGAAATGTTCCGTAAATTACTTGATTTTGCAGAAGCTGGTGATAATGTTGGTGTCTTATTAAGAGGTGTCAATAGAGATCAAGTCGTTAGAGGACAAGTTCTTGCTAAACCAGGTAGTGTTACTCCACATACTAAATTTACTTGTAACGTCTATGTTTTAACTAAAGAAGAAGGTGGAAGACATACTGCTTTCTTAACTAACTATAGACCACAATTCTATTTCCATACAACAGATATTACTGGAACTATTACTCTTCCAGCTGGTACTGATATGGTTATGCCAGGTGATAATGTTTCATTCACTGTTGAACTTATTCACCCAGTCGCAATTGAAAAAGGTACTAAATTCTCTATCCGTGAAGGTGGTAGAACTGTTGGTGCTGGTACAGTTAGCGAAATTATTAAGTAATTTTCAATATTTAAAATTATTGATTAATAGAAAAGTAGAGAAATCTACTTTTCTTTTTTTTATATAAAATTTCTATTATAATAATAAAAGGTAAGATATATGAAAATAGGTATATTAGGACAAGGTGTAAGCGGTGTAATCTTAGCTATAATGCTTAAAAAGAAAGATTCAAGTTTAGATATTACAATTTTTGATCATAATGATAAAACAAACAAAAAATTATTAGCAACGGGTAATGGCAGATGTAATTTAGGGAATTTAAATATTGATGATAAAAGTTATAATAACGAATTTGCTTATAGTCTTTATAACGATTTTGATATCAATAAACAAAGAGAATTTTATGATTCAATTGGTATTATGACTCGTGTATTAAATGAAAATTTAGTTTATCCATTTTCTTTAAGTTCACAACAAATAGTGTCTTATTTAAATAAATTAATTAAAGAGTTTAAAATAAAATTAATTAATAATGTTAATTTAGATAGCTATAATGTCAATGATAATCGTGTAGAAGTAATAATCAAAAATAAATTGTATATTTTTGACAAATTTATATTTGCAACTGGAGGAAAAAGCAAAGAGGCATTAGGAAGCGATGGAACTGTCTTTAAATTACTTAAAAAACATGGATATTTAATAAAAGAGTTAAAGCCTGGACTATCTCCAATTAGAGTCTATGAAAATACTAAAGGCATAGAGAACGAACGTTTGAAAGGAAAAATCAGTTTACTTATAGACAAAAAAATTGTTTACCAAGAATTTGGTGAAATTTTAGTAAAAAAAGATGGGCTTAGTGGAATATGTATTATGAATTGTTCATCAATAATTTCACGCAGCAAAAATTTTAAAAAAGCGATTATTAGTATAGATTTATTTAACGAATTTACACTTGAAGAACTTGAAAATAAATTTAAAAAATATAACGATTTAGCAGGTTTTTCTTTTCTAGAAGGGATTTTTACACTTAAGATGTCTGAATTTATTAGAAAGAATAGCGGTGCAAAAAACTTATATAAGTTTGATAATCGTGATGTTAAAAATATAGTTAGCTATGTTAAAAATGTGACTTTCACATATAAAGAAAATTATGGATTTGATGATTCTCAGGTTACAATTGGTGGTATCGATTTATCTTATTTAAAAGAAACATTAGAAAGTAAGATAGAAAAAAATATTTATTTTGTTGGAGAAATGCTTGATGTTGATGGACTTTGTGGTGGTTATAATTTAATGCTTTGCCTTGCATCAAGTAGTCGAGTATTTACTAGTCTAAATTAATTTCTTCAAATTTATATGTTATAATTTTATTGTTATCGATAATTAGCAATAAATAAGAACCTTTATTTGAGTCTCTAGGACGAGTTAAACTCCCTGGATTAAAAACATATGTATTGTCAATTTTTAATGCTATTTTTTTATGAATATGGCCGAATAAAAATATATCACAATGTTTACTAATTATATAGTTATCAAAATCAGAATAATTTATTTTATCTCCATGTTCTAAATGTATTTTTAACCCACCAATAACAATATCTTTATAAAGATTATTTTCTACTAAGTAATCACAATTACCTTTAACAAATAAAAATGAACTCATTAGATATGTTGGAAGTTCAAAATCACCAAGATGTATAAAGTAATCAGCATCATAATTTTTATTTAAAATTTCTTGCAATAATGTAAGATTTCCATGTGAATCACTAACGACGACAATTTTCATAAAAATATTTTAACATTTTTTAATAAAAGTATTTATTTTTAATAAAAATAAATTATACTTTTTATTGCAATGGATAAAGAATTTTTAAAAGAACAAAAAAAGACGCCTTATATAGACGCTTATAAAGAATATTTATCTGAAAAGAATACAGCTTTTGATGTTCCTGGGCATCATCAAGGAAATATAAAAACTGACTTTGATAAAATTTTTCCTCATGCTGTTTATAGGGCAGACATTAATTGTCCAAGAGGATTAGACAATATTTTGCATCCTTCTGGATGTATTAAGGAAGCAGAAGAGCTATTTGCTAAAGCTTGCCATGCTAAAAAAGCTCGCTTTTTAATTAATGGGTCAACTAGCGGTAATTTGATTATGTTGATGGCAACATTAAAAGCTCATCAGAAAATTATTTTGCCACGAAATGTTCATAAGTCTGTTATAAATGGTTTAATTTTATCTGGAGCTGTTCCTGTGTTTGTAATGCCAGTAATAGATAAGCAAACTGAAATTGTAAACCAAATTCAATATAAAGATTGGAAGCGAGTTATTGACCAAAATCCGGATGCTAGAGCAATTTTTATTATTAATCCAACATATTTTGGTGCTACATGTAATCTTAAAAAAATAACTGATTATGCTCATAGTAAAGGTATGGTAGTGCTTTGCGATGAGGCACACGGAGCACATTTTTATTTTTCTAAGCATTTACCAATGAGCGCTATGGATGCAGGATGTGATATGTCAACATTATCAGTTCATAAAACTGGTGGAAGTTTAACGCAATCAAGTGTCTTACTTATAAATACTGATTTAGTTAGTCCTTATGAAATCACAAAATCATATAATTTGATAACTACGACTTCTCCATCATCTATTTTAATAGCATCATTAGATGGTGCAAGAAAATATTTAGTCTTTCATGGTTCTAGGAGAATTTGGAATTGTATTAAATTAGCTCGAGAGGCTATTGATGAAATTAATCAAATTAAAGGCTTTAAAGCACATGGAAAGAAATATTTTCAAAATGGATTAGCTTTTGATTATGATGAAACTAAAGTTGTTGTTGAACTTGATAATCTATCAATTAATGGCTTTGATCTTTATAAAATTTTAAAAGATGAATATAGAATCCAAATAGAGCTTGCAGAGACATATGTTTTATTATTATTATTCACAGTTGGCACTCGTAAAAAAGATTCAGATAAGATAGTAGCTGCGTTAAAAGATATAAGTCGTAGATTTTATAAAGAAGGCATGAAATATCCTGATCATCATTTTATTACTGAACTTCCTCAAATGATAGTTCGACCTCGTGTTGCGTTTCACGCCCCACTTAAAGTTATAAGTTTAGAAGACTCTTTAAATAAAATATCAAAAGAAATGATTATGATTTACCCACCTGGGATTCCATTAATAATTCCTGGTGAAAAATTTTCAAACAATGTTATTAAACAAATTGAATATTATAAGAGTACAGGTGTATCAGTGTTTAGTGATTATGAGGGTACATCACAAGTGAGTGTTATAGATGAAAGTGATGAAAACTTTAATGAAATTATAAGAAGAAATTAAAAAAATATTCAATTTCTGTAGCTTTTTATAGAAAAATAAGGAGAAATTATGAAAATAACTATAATTAGACATGCTGATCCTGATTATGAAAATAATACATTAACTCCTATAGGATTTAAAGAAAGAGAAGCTTTAGGGAAACATTTTAAAATGGAGCCTCATAGTGAAGTTTATGTTTCACCTTTAGCTAGAGCTCGTCTTACTGCTGAAGCTATAACAAAGAAATTTATGATATGTGATTGGCTTCAAGAGTTTGTTTACCCTGTTTATATGAAGGAAACTAATGAGGAGCATTTAACATGGGATTTTCTACCCAGCTTTTATTTAAATAAGAAAGAATTGTATGATATTGATAAATATCTAGATACAGATTTAATGAAATCTGGTAATATAAAACACTATTATGAACATGTTTGTAATGAATTTGATAAGATTTTAGCAAAGCATGGATATATTAGAAAGAATAATTATTATGAAGTTAAAAAGGAAAGCTTAGATGAAGTTATTTTTGTTTGTCACTTTGGGATGATGACTGTTTTAATGTCACATTTAATGAATATTCCACATACGATTTTAGGTATGACTACTTGTTGTGCGCCAACTGGTATTACCAGATTTGTTTCCGAAGAAAGAGAAAAAGGAATTTCTCACTTTAGATGTTTATGTTTTAGTGATACTTCACATTTAGCTTTAGAAGGATATTCTCCAAGTTTTGCAGGCAGATTTTGTGAAATTTTTACATCTAATGACAGGCATTAAAAAAACTTCGTAAAAACGAAGTTAATATTTTCTTTGGTGGGCGTAACAAGAATCGAACTTGCATGCCGTTAAGCACAAGATTCTAAGTCTTGCGTGTCTACCAATTTCACCATACGCCCGTATTAAATATAATATTATTTTTGAATCGTTAAGTAAATTAAAAAAAGTAATTTTTATAAATAAGAGGTATTATTATGAAAAACGATGATTTATTAAAAGAAAAGCAAATATCAAGTGAAGAGATTTATAAAGGAAAAATAATTGATGTTTATAAAGATAAGGTCGTTTGCCCTAATGGGCATATTAGTACAAGAGAATTAATTCGCCATTGTAAGGCAAGTTGTGTTTTAGCTATTACAAATGACAATAAAGTTTTGATTGAAAGACAATATCGTTATCCTTATGATGAAGTAATTTATGAGTTTCCTGCTGGTAAATGTGATAAAAACGAGAATCCTAAAGATACCGCCCTTAGAGAATTAGAAGAAGAAACAGGATATCGAGCTAACGACATTACATATTTAGGCAAAATGTACCCATCATGTGCATATACTGATGAAATTATTTATTTATATTTGTGTAAAGATTTAGTTAAAACTCATCAACATTTAGATGAAAATGAAGCTTTAGAAATAATCAAATTGGACTTTGATGATATTAAGAAACTGGTAAGTAATGGAGAGCTAGTCGATGCTAAAAGCTTATGCGCTTTGACTTATTATCTAATTAAAAATAATAAATAATTTGCTAAACTTATTTATTTTATTGAATTATTTAAAACTAATCTATCTAGTATTAGATACTAATATTTGATTGCTTATATTTACTTATTTTTTAATGTTTGCTAAAATTATTGCATGTGGAACTTGGTTGATATAGCAAATTTTTTCGATGTGGCGATAGCTATAGCATTATTTATTTTTCTAACACTTAGCTTCTATTATATTTTATATTTTATTGAAGCTTATCGAAAGCCTACTAAATTTGAAAAAGGAAAAATTAAATATAAATTTGCTGTATTAATCCCAGCAAGAAACGAAGATAATGTTATTACTAATATATTAAATTCTTTAAAAAATCAAACTTATGATAAAGATTTATTTGATGTTTATGTTATTATTGAAAGTAAAGATGATCCTACCTTTAATATTGTAAAAAAATTTAAATATAACATAATAATTAGAGAGAATTTAGTTAATAGGCGAACTAAAGGTTATGCTTTACAAGAAGCAATCGACTATATAACTAAGAATAATAAAACTTATGATTCTGTAATCATTTTTGATGCTGATAATATAGTTAGTCCTGATTATATTTCATTAATGAATGATGTAAAAAATCAAGGTTACCAAGTAGGTGTTGGGTATAGAAATTTTACAAATTCTAGAAAAAATTGGATTAGCGCTTGTAGTGCTACATTGTTTTCATTCATGAATCAGTTTACAAGTAAAGGCAGAAGTAGATATTTTAATAAAGCAACTCTAACAGGAACTGGTTATTATATCGATATGCAAGTTATTAAAGATGCTGGTGGTTGGATCTGGACTGGATTTACAGAAGATGTTGCTTTAACTACGTATTGTTATTATCATAATGTCTCGATGCATTATTACCCTTATGCAATTTATTATGATGAACAACCTACAAAATATAAAATACTTCATACGCAACATATAAGATGGGTTTTTGGCTATTTTGAAGATCGCTCAAAATATAAAATTGGTGGAGTAATTTATAACAAAGATCATATGGTTATTAGAAGGATTGGAATTATGGAATATTCTTTATCTATTTTTCCATTTATAACATTTATAATCACAGAAGGTGTTGCTTGTGTTGTTATGCTTATATTATTCATAGTTGCTATTTGTATTAACGAACCTAATGCAATGTGGATAGGATTTCATTGTTTATTTAACTTTTCGTTATTATATTTATCATTTGTTCTTACGGCTTCGATTGCAATTTTAATTGATCATAAAAATTTAAAATTTGGTTTTTGGAAGACTTTACTTGTTCTTGTTTCATATTTCTTTTTCTTTTTTGATTTTTTGTCGGCTTTTTGTGATGGTCTTGTTCATAAAAAGAAAAGAACGCAATGGTCAAAGATTGTACATAATGGTGAGCTTATTAATAAAGAAGTGATGGAGATTGAAAATGGTAAAGCGAGAAAAAATTAATGGAAAAACATATTGTTTTTATGAAGATTCTTCTAAAGATGATTTCATGAAAACTAATTTACCTAGACCTGAAGTTCCATTAAATTATAAATATATAAGAAATAATCCGATTAATGTATTTTTTTCAAATATTTTATATTATTTAATAGCTAAACCAATTTTAGGTTTGTATTGCATTTTAAGAGGTGTAAAAGTAAAGAATAGAAAAAACTTAAAAGAAGTACGAAAAAAAGGATGTTTTATTTATGCTAATCATACTTCGATATTTGATATGTTCGATATTCAATCCCTTGTTATTAGAGGAAAAAGAACATATCTTATAGGTTATAGTGATATGACAAGTGTGCCTATTGCTGTAAATATTTGTAATGCATTAGGCTATTTGCCACTACCATTGAATGATTTTAGATGTGTTAGAAAATTCTTAGATAGTCTTAATTATTATGTTAATAAAAAGCACCAAAATGTTTTAATATACCCTGAAGCTCATGTTTGGCCTTTCTATACTAAAATACGAGATTTTCCTTCTGCATCGTTTCATTATCCAGCAAAATTAAATGCACCAGTTATTCCAATTGTAACAACTTATAGAAAAGTTTTATTTTTTAAAAAGCCAAGACTTACAATTAATGTCGGAAGGGTTATTTATCCTAAAGAAGGTGCAACAATAAAAGAAAATCGTGATTATTTATATAATGAATGTTATAAACAAATGGTTAATATTTCAAGTAGCGTTAAACAACCAAATTATTTTAAATATGTTAAAACTTTAAAAGAAAATTGATATAATATTTTCATGCCAAATTAGCTTAGTTGGTAGAGCAACTCATTCGTAATGAGTAGGTCGTAGGTTCGATCCCTATATTTGGCACCAATCTTTCTATAATTTTTCATATCATATTGTTTATATAAAGTTCGAATACTGATGTTAAAATTTATAAGTTAGCTCTTTTACAAACAAGATTTAAGGTATGATTACAAATAAATGTTGATTTATAAAGAATAGTTTGCTATTATTATTAAGCACTTGGGCAGTTAGCTCAGCTGGGAGAGCATCTGTTTGACGTACAGAAGGTCATAGGTTCGAGCCCTATACTGCCCACCATATGTGTACTATGAGGCTTTGGCCTTTTTTCTTTTTATTTTGAATTATTTTTGATAAAATAAAATCACGCTTCAGTAGTTCAGTGGTAGAACACTAGCTTCCCAAGCTAGGTATACGGGTTCGATTCCCGCCTGGAGCTCCATTAAGAAGTAATAGGTTTGATGCAAATTACGCTAGTCAAGAAAAGTAGACATGTGTTAAACTTAATTTGATACCAATTCAGATTTACATTGAATTGGTTTTTATATTGTAATGAATGAGAAGGCTGCTCATTGTAATAGTAATTAACGTAACCGATAATAGATTGCATTACATCTAAAGGATGACCCAAATCGAAATCTAAAAATAATTCCTTTTTATCCTATCCATTTAAGGATTCATATACGAGATTATCTATAGGAGATTCAAAACGAAACATAGGCTTTTAATGTTACAAGGCGATTACAAGACATACAACCGAGTCGATTATACGTTTTTTAAGGTAGTATTTGGAGCTTATAAAACAGCATAATATCTAACTGATAAATTACGTATTTAACCTGAATTTTGTAACGATAATTATAGTGCTTGTTGTTCTATTTTTACTTCACCTTATAGTTAGATTTGAGGTCGATTTATATTTAGATTGTCAAGTTTTTTAAGCAATATAATGGAATATCAAAACCAAAGGTAGAAGTTTACATTGATGATATCCTACTTAATGTAATATAAAAAGGCTAAAAATTGAAATTTTAGGCATATTGCTCTAAAAATAATTTGAAATTTTCGGCATATTTACTGTTACAAAATTTGAAATTTTCGGCAAGACATCATATAATGAAGTAAAAATTGGGGGCATAAAATGACTGAAAGAATATTTGAACGCAAAATATACCAGAAAATGCTAAATTGGAAAAGAGACTCTAATGGCAAAACAGCACTTTTGATTAAGGGAGCAAGACGTGTTGGAAAATCCACAGTAGCAGAAGAATTCGCTCAAAAAGAGTATTCTAGTTACGTTCTTATTGACTTTTCTATTGCACCTAAAGAAGTTCATGATTTATTTAGGGATTTATCTGATCTGAATTATTTGTTTTTGCGTCTTCAACTAATTTATCATGTAAATCTAGAAAACAGAAGGTCTGTTATTATTTTCGATGAAGTTCAAAGAGAACCTCTTGCTAGACAAGCAATAAAACATTTAGTAAAGGATGGAAGATATGATTATATTGAAACAGGCTCGTTGCTGTCTATAAAGAAAAACGTTGGAAACATCATTATTCCGAGTGAGGAAACACGTCTTGAAATGGTTCCTATGGACTATGAGGAGTTTCGTTGGGCATTAGGTGATAAGGCCACAATTCCTATACTAAAAACTGCATTTGAAAATAAAATTTCATTGGGTGATGATGTAAATCGTAGAATGATGCGAGATTTCCGATTGTATATGTTGGTTGGCGGAATGCCGCAAGCCGTGAACGAATATATAGATACAAATAATTTCAGCAAAGTTGATCAGATAAAACGTTCTATCTTGGAACTTTATCAAGATGATTTTAGAAAGATTGACCCTACAGGTAGAGCATCGCTAATGTTTTCAGCAATTCCATCTGAACTTGCCAAAAATTCTTCTAGATATCAAATATCAAGCGTTATACCTAATGAGAAGCATGACAGAGTAATTGGAATTGTTGCTGATATGAAAGATTCATTAACTGTTAATTTAGCTTATCATACAAATGATCCAAGTGCAGGAATGCCACTGCATGGAGACATTTTTAAATATAAAATGTTTCTTTGTGATACAGGTTTATTTACTACACTTGCATTTATGGATAAAGACTTTACCGAAAATATTATCTATGAAAAACTTTTGAGTGATAAATTAGATACCAATTTAGGATATATGTATGAGAATATCGTTGCTCAAATGTTATATGCATCAGGGAATAAATTGTTCTACTATACATTTTCTAAAGAAAATTCGAGTCATAATTATGAAGTTGATTTCTTGCTTGCGAAAAGAAACAAAGTATGCCCTATCGAAGTAAAGTCATCAGGATATAAAACACATGCATCACTCGATGCGTTTGTAAACAAGTTTTCAAGCAAAACAGGACAACGATATTTAGTGTATACAAAGGATTTAAGAAAAGATGGTGATCTTTTTTGTATACCGATTTATATGGCAATGTTTTTATAAGAAAATTGGTCAGTTTAAGAAAAATTAAATATTAAATCAAAAACATTAAACCAATTACATTTAGGCTCATAAACAGCAAGGGAATTGCAGTTAAAAATGTAGTTTTTTGAGCTTTTTATGGCTCAATTTTTGCAAGCAATCTAGAATGCTTAGGTCATAGACTATTATTTACTTGTGAGATTGAATCGTTGGCAGTGAAGTGCACTAGGACCAGTTAAAATGCTAGCACCAACATTTGGTAATGAAAACAGTTATAGACCTTCTATTTGCTGCAGGGGCTCTTTTTAGACTGTACGCACCTTTTAAAGAGTTTATGCAAATTTTATCATGTAGGTAGTTGCACACATAAAAGTTATTAATGTTCGATACATTTAATAGGGTTTCAAATTTTTTAATTATAGCGAATATACCACAATTTAGATTATAGAAATGTCTGCACTCTCTTAAGTAGTTTGAGAAAACTGGTCAAAAATAGAATGGTAAGGCTTTATGTACAAATTCAAACAAATTGAAGTTTGAATATTTATATAAGTTTATTCTAATGATAGAATAGTAAACATGGAAGATTTAAGAAGTAGATATAAAATTAAAACAACAACGTTTATTAATAACGGCGATTATAACGAATTTCTTTACACTTTATATTTGCCTTTAATAGGTTATAAAGCTGTTTTTTTATATGAGTTATTAATAAATTTGGTTAAATATGGGATAAAGGAAATCTATTTAGATGATTTAATTAAAGAAACAACATTATC
>ERZ808274.687-NODE-687-length-14792-cov-13.876773_pt1 | contig 14792 bp, 8 predicted proteins | sample MGYA00521277_ERZ808274 | MGnify/ENA primary metagenome ERZ808274 (study PRJEB31516, sample SAMN03275597) | gut metagenome | biome: mammalia-associated habitat; material: feces | host: Papio cynocephalus | place: Kenya | collected 2012-07-28 ... | reverse complement strand
TGTTGATGATTGTACCGGTCTCGTTGTCATACACTTTGAGCAGGTCGAGGGAGGGGAACTTGTAGTATTCCAGGTCTTTGCGCGGGTCGTTTATTGTTTCTGTCATAGATTTAGCCTTTATTTTATGCGTTTACCCGTTTCAAATAATCTGAAATAAACGCAACGGCTGTTTCTACCAAATCCTTGCTTTCAATCTTTGGCAGAAGCATATACGATGTATTCTTGGCGCTTTCTTCCGTCATTTGATATTGTTTTATCAAATCTGCGGGCATTACAGCCGTGCTTGCCTGCTCTTGAGTGATATGCCAGCCGTCTTTCCTGCAAACCAGATTCCAAGTCTCATCAAGAGTCAATTTTGCGTCATTTTCAGAGTAGCGGGCAGGGTGAATTTTTACTCTGCTTTTATCCGCGTTTTGCTTGCTTAATTCATTATATGCGGCTTTGGAGAATATATCCGAGTACTTAGATAGTAACGGGTTGAAACTATAATTATTCAATTCTATATAGCCGTATGAGTTGTGGTCATTTTTGGCAATGGAAACATAATTGCAATCCTTATCCCACCCTCTGTGTGATGTCGGATATTTCAAGACATAATAGTTGAACGCATCAGCAGTCTCGTCGGGTATATGAATCTCATTCAATTGCCGGTTGATATCTTTTCCGTTGCAATACCCGTCAATATAGGCTTTAAGGGCTGCCGGGAAAGTTGGATTATCCTTCTCGCCCACATAGAATAATGTGTCCCACTTTTCACGAGTTCCGAAGAAACAACGCTTACCCAATCTGCACCAACCGCAGCCCACACCTGTAAACCCATAAGATATGAGTAACCTGATGATGCCTTTTTCTTTGTCTTTATCGCAGATTTCGAATTCGTGCAACGCTTCATATACTTTGTTCGCGTGGTCAGTGAGTTGCTGTTTGTCAAATGCCTGCAGGTTCCCGCGAATAAAACCGAAGTCTTCAATGGCATCTACATCTGCCGTCCAAACCGCTTTTTCTTTTTCGTGTGCAATATTGCCGAATCCGGTCGTGTCGTCGCTTATATGTTCCAACGCTTTACGTACATCTTTGTCTGCAACGAGTTGGTCAATGACAATTTTGTACTTGCCCATATCCGCCAGACGTACATTGGAGCGTATCTTTACCCCATCTTCACGCTGTACAATACTTTCAATGAGATTACGGCATACACGTGCATACCGTATCAATTCCGTATCAACTGCTTTGACAGAATATTTGATGCAGTATTGCAGAAGGCAATATAGCAGTACTTGCATATTGGTTGTAATGTCTTTGTTGATGCACAGGCGGAATAAGTCGGTATCTTTTGTATTGAACAAACGCACTTTATGGTTATGTTCCTCGTGCTGCAAATAGAACAGGTTCCCAAAGAACGATTGCTGATTGCCAATAGCGGCAAAGCAGTCCAATGCTGCAAACAGAAAATCCAAATCCTCTTTCTCCAGATTGAAAAGAAACTCTGCCTTGTTTTGACTGAAATCCTCTTTTTTTACATCACGTCCTTTAATGGTCGGATTTTTTACAAAGAAAATCATACCGAGTAGGTACTCGTACAGATTCATAAACAAGTCATCCGTTTGCGGATATTCTTCGTTGTCGTTATCCATTCGTCCTACGGCATACGTCCAAAGCATATCTGCCCACTCGTGCTCTATGTGTTGCTCAAAGTAGGAGCGAAGCGGAATTCCGTTATAAGTTTCGTCTTTCCACTTTGTTTCCAAATACTTGATAAACTCGGCTTTCCAATTCTCGAAATCGGTCAGTTGTTTGCCACGTGCGTTCATCTTGATATAGAGTGAATCATCCAAGTTGTACTCTCCCATATTGAGACATTCAAACAGAATACAACTTGTTTCGTTTCCGTACAGGTTTTCCGCTATCGTGTCCCATTTGAAGTTGTATTCTTCTAAAACCGCTTGCCCATCCACTTCATTGATAGCCCTTCCTCCGGAATAGGGTTCCATATATGCTTCTGTGTGCAGACGTTTATTGATTGCATCCAGCATATCTAACATTGCTTTGATAGTCGGGTCTAAAAGCCATTCTTCGCTGAACCATGATTGGTTGATGATGTCTTGTGACCATTCCTTTTTTTCATTTTTATCAAATAGTTTACTATAACGCCACGGCATTTCTGTCCCGAACAACTTCTGGCAAAAGGCAGTGGAACTGTTGCGGGTGGTATAGGTAAATTTCTGTATCTGTTGATCCAATTCTTTGTTGGGTTGAACGTGGCTGATGTTTTTGAGGACATAGTAGAGCAGAAAGAGGGTAGTGATACGCTGCTGCCCGTCCAATGGCTCAAAATACCCGCTATTGGTAGAACCGTAAATGAAGTCTAATGATAAGGGAGTTCCCGTTTCTAATGCTGATAACAATGCCTCAAGAAACTTGTCGCGCTTGGCGGCGTTCATATCCGAACCTTGTACGTAATCGCGCTGTATCAATGGTATCCGCACTTTATTTTCTTGTGCAAAAGTCTTAAAATCTTTCATTGTTGTAGATGTTTTTTATTGTTGTAAAATGATTATAGGCATCCCCTATTGCCTTAAAGTAAGCCTCCCTATCTGCGGGAGACCAAAATTTCATATCCATAACTTTGTTGGAGAACAGTTTGTTAAATGCCGCCCAAGTTCCTAACGGAATGTATGTCAGATGATTGAGTTCCCGTTCACGCAGTTTGTCGCGCTTCTCATAGAGGAAACCGTTGCTGATTGCTGCGTTGGTATTTTGATCCACCAATGCCATATTGCACAATTTGTGCATAAGTTCCTGATCCATACCTGCCAATTCGTCAAACTCAGAATCAATGCTGTTTATGTAATCGATAATGATATCCCGCTTTGTCGCATCGAAAGTTTTCTTATCTTCGCTCTTTTGATACAACATTTCCAACTCGCTCAACTTCTTCTCTGCATCCAGAACCTCTTTTTTCTTGCTGTTCTTGATGTCCGCTTTTCGTCCTTCAAACCATTTGATGATTTCCTCCATACTCATATTATCCGTGTTCAAATTCTGCGGATGGATATGCTCCAAACTTGTAACATTGTATTTCTTGAACAAGTCGAAGCGGAAACGGTCGGTACTCTCTTGGTTGGATAGTTGCAGATATACATTGAAAACTTCAAGAATTTGAATCATCTTTATCTTTGAGGGATTATCCGTGTAACTGATTTCTTCCAATTTTTCGTTTTCACCCAATCGGATTTTGTCGCCAATCGCCTTGCGCAGCAACTCCTTTACCTCTGATTTGGTATGGCTTACAAACAGGTCATATATTTTCTGTATATTATTCAATGTGCTACCCGCACTCAACAGGTTGTACAAACCTACCAAATGGTAAGTCGCTGTATCATAGAACCAGTTACGGAAAACGGTATAGGTGTCTTGTATCTTTTCCCAAACGGTTTCCACTGTCTCTGCATTGATAGCAATGGCTTTGCTGATAACCAGGAATGAGAACAATTCCTTGTTTGCTTGGTAGGGATATTTGTCTTTGTCTTGCTCTTTGAGGCTCTTGGCTACGAAGTCAATCACCAATTCTATGTGTGAAGACGGGTTGTATTGTTCAGATACAAGCATTGACCAGAACAGCGGGTCTTGCAGTTGTTTTTCTATGGTGTCCCACTCCATAGCACGGCGCATAGCCACTTCCTGTTGTACTTTGTCTTCATTGCTGCATTGCAATAAGAGTGCTTTTACCAATTCTGCATTGGTCAAGGCTATCTTGCCCTCGTTCAGACGGGTAAACGATTCTATGGCTTGGGTGTCATTATCGCTTTGGGGCAACTCATACCAAATAACACGGACATCATTCTTTTCATTATCGTCCCATGCGCCCATTATTTCTCCTGTAAATAATTTTGCAATCGGTACTTTGGAAGCGCGGTGTTTGTCGAACCATTCCGCAATGATTTGATAGGCTTTATAAATGTAGAAGTTGTCGGCATTTCGCTTGTAAAGTCCTTTGTCTTCATCGTCTTCCAAAAACAGGTTTTTGCTCAAATAGCAATCTTCTTGTGCGTGGCGGTCATATTCAATGGAATAGACGGATGTTCTGTTGCAATTCTCTTCGATTGTATTTCGCAGATATTGCAGTATCAGATAAATGGTTGTCAGACGTTGCTGACCATCTATTACATCATACACGTCCGATTGTTGCCGATTGGGTTGTACAACAATAGGTTGCAGGCAATAGAATGTACCCCGCACACAACAATTATTATTGGCGATAAACTCATTTAAGTCGTCCAATAACTCTGTTACTTGCCGTTTCTCCCAACGATAACCGCGTTGGAACGAAGGAATGTTGAATTTCATTTCCAACAAATGGTAGAAATTCATAACTTGAAAAGTGTGATCCATAATTAAATTATAATAAGTTGTATAAAAATTAGTGTCTCTTTGACTATTTAGTATGCTTCAAGCAAGAATTCCACAATCTTTTGTTTGCGGCTTTGGATATTCTCTTTTGTCCATTGTCCATCAGGTGTCATATTCTGCACTTCACGCTGTTGGTACAGCACATTATATGTTGCGCGTTTTTCTGCAAACGGACGGTTGCCGATACTGGCGTTGTGCGAACCGCTAAGCAGCAGATAGTTTCCGAGACAATTAAGTTGGTTATTATAAAAATCTTCGTCGTATTCGGGATATCCGTTTGTGGGTTGCTCGTTGTCCGTTTGTGGTGCAATATGTTCTAATTGGAATTCACCTCGCTTGGAATAAAGCACCTCGTCATAGCCTTTCTTCTCCGTGTTGATAAGGTGGTTTTCGTAACACAGTAGTAATATCTTGGCGGTATTAGGGTCGAACCAAGTGCTGTTCAATGCAGTGGCAAATTGTTGTTTGTCCCAGTACGATGACCACCAATCGGGTGCGCCTTTCATATATTCTATACGTTCCACTACTTTCTGCAAACCGTTTGCTTGCTCCATAGATTTGAATACATCGTTAAGGCGGGTACTGAGTTCTGCACGTGTACCAATTACTTTCGCACGGAGTAACAGACTGTCCAATGCCTCTATCATCTCCAAAAACTCGCGGACATTCGCGTTAAGTGCTACGCCCTTAATCCAGAACGGAATAGAAATAGGTTTGTTATCCAAAGCCAAAAGCAGTTGAACTCTGTTTTCCGATGCAAACAGATTGCTGTATAATTTTTGTACAGCGTCAAAACTGTTGGCAAGACAGCGGGTAAAGTTCTTTACAAACACACAGTCCGGTTGTGCTTGCAGATTCTTTTTAATTCGTTCATCTGCATTGTCTATGCACAGATTGTTATAGAATACTTTTGCCGTGTAGTTCAGCACATCATCTTCGTTGATGTTTGTTTCGATAGTGGCAATACTCTTGTAGATATTCTCAAAACGATCTTTTATGTCTTTGAGCAAGGTATTTTTTTCTTCGCCGCCATAGAGCAAAACCTGATAAATAAACTGTGCTTTGATCACCTCCAAGCGTGTCGGTTTCTTGCCTCGGTTGTTTTGGAACAGAAATATCTGTGTGGCTTCCGTCTCGTCTTTTACAATATGCGTAGAGCAAGAAGCGTCGTTCAGCAGGGTGATGAAACGACAAATATCCCCTTCGGATAGTTTTTTCAATTGTGTTTCAAAATAAATGTATGCTGCCACCAAACGTTTCTTGGATTCGGTGTCTAACGAGTGTGATACCGGTGTGCCGTCAATCAGTTCGCGTAGCACTATGTCATCATAATCCACCGTAGCAAAATGGTATTTCCCACTGATTTTGATACTCATCTTTTTGCCGAAATCCTCATCTTCCGTCAGCGGTCGGATGGTTTCCAAACAATGGTAAGCGGCACTGAGGAACAAAATACCGGTGGTAAGTCGTTGCTGCCCGTCAATCACCTCGTATTGCGTATCGCTTTTTTGTTGGAACAGGAAATGTCCCAAATAGTATTTGGTCGGAATATTCAGATAGGAGCATAAGTCCTCATAAAATGTGTTTACTTGTCGCCCTTTTTCGTTGGTGTCCCACGAATAGGCGCGTTGATAACTTGGCACAGCAATAAAATTGTGTGCCAACATTCCAGCAAATGTGCTTGTTGTTTCCATAGAATTGTTACTTTTAATTGTTACTTTTAATTGTTACTTTTATATGTTTTTTTTAGTGTCTTTTACTCCAAGTGCGTCCCTCGTTGGTAGAATAGTAAAGCCCCTTTGTGGTTTGGGCAAGCAGTTCGTTTCCGCCGTCCATCAGACTTTGAAACTCACCATACATAGGACTTGTACAACGCGAAGACCACGTACGCCCGTCGTTGGTTGAATACTCGATGCTGTTTTTGGCAGGATTGATACGAATCATCTCTCTGCAGAGGTCATTGGTTTTCTTTCATTGCTTTGTCAAAAGCGTTTAGGAGCGCATAGCGGTCGCTCTCTTAGCGCGTAGCAGGTGCGTAGGAACCCTACACAACAAAAAAGCGCGAACCGGATATCTGCTTATTCTCAATCCTTAGGTTCCTGCAAGACCCTGCCACAAGAATAAACAACATCAGTCCACGCCGATATGTACATACACCGCACGGGTGTAACGGATACATACCACGAGGACATCTATCGCCATCTTGTCTTGGGTGACTAAAAAATCTTGCAGGATTCAGGACTCCAAAACAAGCGTCAATAAACGCCTTTTGTATTTTTACCTCGCAAAGGTACAACAATTTTTGCATATCGCCAAACACAGGTTGCATTTTGTTGATAAAAATTAAACGGAACTTCCTTTGTCTATTCTTGCAGCAGAGAACATTATCAATGCACAATTCATAATGCACAATGTATTTTCCCCTTTTGCGCTGCAAAATTACATATTCATAATGCCATATTGCGGCAGATATATAAATAATTTCCATTTTGTGGTTGAGCAGATGAGCAGATGAGCGGCTGTTTTTCTATATATGCCCGCACGCACGCAGGCGGGGTATATATTAGAAAACAACTGCTCATCTGCTCTTGTCTTTTAATAAGTTTTTAGCCATACAACCACCCTCTATCCTATACGCATCCTATGCCTATCCTATAACAAAATGAGCAGAAAATTAATGGTGAATTAATGGCAATCAATAGGGGATTTTTAATAATTCTTTAATGGTTTTTATGGAGAAAATAGCATCTGTGCACGGAACCACGTACGCTATTTTACGGAGAATACTCTTGTTAATTGTTAATTGTTAATCATACGGGTTGCGTAATCCGAAAAAAATGTGTAACTTTGCGGCAAATATGGCTTTCTCCGTACTTGCGGGGATACAGAACGTAAATAATAACCCAACGATATGAATTTTATTCAACTGATTACCAAACTATTCGGCAATAAGGCACAGAAAGATATGCGTGCCATAATGCCGTATGTGGAGAAGATCAAGGCGGCATACACCGAGATTGACGCCCTCTCCAACGATGAACTGCGTGCCCGCAGCCAAGCCCTGATGGACAAGATTCAGGCGCGTGTAGCAGACAAGAAACAGAAAATCAAAGATCTGAAAGCAAGTATCGAGTCGCTCGAGATAGAGCAGCGCGAGAAAGTATATAACGAGATAGATCGTCTCGAAAAGGAGATTAAGACCGACTACGAGACCATTCTCGACGAGATGCTTCCCGAGGCGTTTGCCATCGTCAAATCGACTGCGCACCGCTTTGCGGAGAACGAGACCGTGGTTGTTACGGCTACCGAGCAGGACAAGAACCTCGCTGCTGACCCGCGCTTCGACTTCGTGGAGATAGACGGCGACAAGGCCATCTATCACAACCACTGGACTGCCGGCGGCAACGAGATTACATGGGATATGGTGCACTATGACGTGCAACTCATCGGCGGTGTTGTACTCCATCAGGGTAAGATCGCCGAGATGGCTACGGGTGAGGGGAAGACGCTTGTTTCCACGCTGCCCGTTTTCCTCAATGCGCTGACCCACGAGGGCGTGCATGTGGTTACGGTGAACGACTATTTGGCAAAGCGTGACTCTGAATGGAACGGACCTATCTATATGTTCCATGGCTTGACCGTTGATTGTATCGACAAGTACAAACCCAACAGCGACGAACGCCGCCGTGCTTACAACTGCGACATCACGTTCGGTACCAACAACGAGTTCGGTTTCGACTATCTGCGTGACAATATGGCTACCTCGCCGCTCGACCTTGTGCAGCGCGGACATAACTTCGCCATCGTTGATGAGGTGGACTCCGTCCTGATTGACGACGCACGTACGCCGTTGATTATCAGCGGTCCGGTGCCCAAGGGCGAGGACCAGATGTTCGACGAGTACAAGCACCGTGTGGAGCAACTTGTGCGCACACAGACCACGCTGACCACCAAATTGCTCAGCGAGGCAAAAGCCAAGATGGGCAGTGCGGACGAGAAAGAGCGCGAGGCGGGCGAGTTGGCATTGTTCCGTTCGTTCAAGGGTATGCCGAAAAACAAAGCCCTGATCAAGTATCTGAGCGAGCCGGGTATCAAGGTGCGCCTGCAGAAGACCGAAGAGTTCTATATGCAGGAGAACGAGAAGAACATGCACATCGCCACCGACGAACTCTATTTCGTCATCGACGAGAAAAACAAGACTATCGAACTGACCGACAAGGGTATTGATGCCCTGACGGGTACCACCGAGGACCCGCAGTTCTTCGTCCTGCCCGATGTGGGTAGCGAGATTGCCGAGGTGGAGAACAACGCCGCCCTGTCCGCCGAGGAGAAACAGCAGCGTAAGGACGACATAATGACCAACTACAGCATCAAGTCGGAGCGCGTGCATACGGTCAACCAGTTGCTCAAAGCCTACACGTTGTTTGAAAAAGATGTGGACTATATCATTGACAACAACGAGGTGAAGATCGTCGATGAGCAGACCGGACGTATTATGGAAGGGCGTCGCTGGTCGGACGGTCTGCACCAGGCGGTAGAGGCGAAAGAGAACGTAAAAGTGGAGGGCGCAACCCAGACCTTCGCCACCATCACGCTCCAGAACTATTTCCGTATGTACAACAAACTCGCAGGTATGACCGGTACCGCCGAGACCGAGGCGGGCGAGTTCTGGAATATCTACAAACTCGATGTGGTGGTCATCCCGACCAACAAGCCCATCGCGCGTATCGATATGAACGACCGTATCTACCGCACCAAGCGCGAGAAATACAACGCCGTCATTGATGAGATTGTCGCCCTCGTAGGCGCAGGTCGCCCTGTATTGGTTGGTACTACGAGCGTGGAAATAAGCGAGTTGCTGAGCCGTATGCTCAACCTGCGCAAGATACCGCACAATGTGTTGAACGCCAAGTTGCACCAGCGCGAGGCGGAGATTGTGGCACAAGCCGGTCGCCCCGGAGTGGTTACTATCGCAACGAACATGGCGGGGCGTGGTACGGATATCAAACTCACGCCCGAGGTGAAAGCCGCAGGCGGTTTGGCTATTATTGGTACCGAGCGCCACGAGAGCCGTCGTGTTGATCGCCAGTTGCGCGGTCGTGCCGGTCGTCAGGGCGACCCGGGTAGCAGCGTTTTCTATGTATCGCTGGAGGACGACCTGATGCGTATGTTCGGATCGGAGCGTATCGCTGCCGTCATGGACAGGATGGGCTTCCAAGAGGGCGAGATGATAGAGCATTCGATGATCTCCAGTTCTATCGAGCGTGCGCAGAAAAAGGTGGAGGAGAACAACTTCGGTATCCGCAAGCGCCTGATCGAGTACGACGATGTGATGAACCAGCAGCGTAATGTCATCTATGCCAAACGCCGCCACGCCCTGATGGGCGAGCGTATCGGTGTGGATATCACCAATATGATCTACGACACCGCCGAGGCCATTGTTGCCGACGCACGCGAGGCTGGCGACTACGAAGGACTGACATTCGAGGTCATGCAGACCTTTGCGATGGAGGTACCGTTCGACGAGCAGACTTTCCGCAGCAGCAAACCTGCCGCATTGAGTGAGCAACTCGCCGAAGCGGCACTGGATATGTTCAAACGCCGTATGGACAAACTGATGTCGGTGGCTAACCCTGTTATCCAAAAGGTATATGAGGAGAAAGGGCAGATGTATGAAAACATCCTGATCCCGATCACCGACGGCAAGAAAGTCTATAATATCGCTGTCAATCTGAAGAAAGCCGCCGAATCGGATTCCCGCGAAGTGGTGCGTGAGTTCGAAAAACGTATGCTGCTCTATGTCATCGACGACGAATGGAAAGAGCATCTCCGCCAGTTGGACGACCTCAAACAGAGCGTGCAGAACGCTTCCTACGAGCAGAAAGACCCGCTCCTTATATATAAACTGGAGTCGTTTGGTATCTTCCGCCGTATGCTGGACGCGCTCAACCGCCGTGCTATTGCTATCCTGCTCCGCGGGCAGATTCCTACTGCCAACCCCGAGGAGGTGCGCCAGGCACAGGAGCAACGCCGTCAGGACTACTCCCGCTACCGTACGCAGAAAGACTCTGTCGCACGTGCCGCACAACAGAGCGGACAGGCGGCAGCCGCAGGGCGCGACACCCGTGAGGTGCAACGCCCCGAACCGATTCACGTAGAGAAGAAACCGCGTCCCAACGACCCGTGCCCCTGCGGCAGCGGCAAGAAATACAAACAGTGCCACGGTCGTTTGGAAAATGGTGCACTCTAAAAAATGTGTATGAAAAACCGAATAGATTAAAATACATTGCGAATAGAGTAGGGTGCTTCGCTTTGAATAAGTAAGGTGGATGTCGGGTGGATGTCGGGTGGATAGCCTGTTTTTGTCCTGCCCGCATCACCTGCAAAATATAATCTTATTTAATAATTTACCACAAAGCGAACAAATAATGGTTCAATGATATGGTTAATTATTGAATAATTAACGTTTAATTACACGATAATTAACGTTCTTATGTTTATGCGACGATTTATAAGCGTCATTGTATGTTTTCTGTCTTGTGCTGTCTCTCTTTGGGCGGTACAAGACTCTCTTTTAGTGGCAGATGGTTATGCGGGTGTTGAACCGGACACCATCCGTTTGCAAAACCTGTCTTCTACTGCTGATTTGGATGCGCTCCTGCTTGAGTTGGTTGCCAAGCAAGGACGCGAACTGCACGAGAACGACAGTCTGGAACAGCAACTCACCGTAGCGGAGATATTGGTACGTGATTCGCTCCTGGCACAGGCCCACCGCGACTCAGTCGAACTTGATTCGCTCAAGGAAGTTAATGCCCGTCTCCGTGAGGAAGTACACGATGTTCCGTTGGTGGTTGTTGCACAAAAATCCCTCGTTAAGGACGCCGAAGAAGACCGTAACGAAGTTCTGCGTGCTATTCGGGAGATGCATACCCCATGGAGAAGAGAAGCGAAGATAATGGTGCAACTGACCCAGAACTACGTTTCGCCCAACTGGTATCAGGGCGGGTCCTCTTCTTTTGCGGTGCTAAGTATATTCAAAGGAACGGCAGGATATTACTCTGAGCGGTTTACATGGGAGAACACGGGCGAATGGCGTGCGGGCGGTTCCACCGTCAGCGGCGACTCGCTCCGCAAGATCAATACCACCGACGACCTGTTCCGCCTTTATTCCAAAGCCAACTACAAGGCTGTCGGCAACAAACTCTTCTATTCGTTTTCGGCAGAGTTTGAGACCCGCTTGTTCAATACGTACAAGGCGAATACCCGTGAGAAGAAATCTGCCCCGTTCTCGCCTGTGCGCCTGAACCTTGCCTTGGGTTTGGATTATAAACCGGTGGCAGGACTGAGTATCTCTTTCTCTCCGTTGGCGTACAAGTTGGTGCATGTGAGCGATACCACCAATATGAAGCAAACCGACTACAGTATTCCCGTCGGGCAGAAGACACTCAACGATGTGGGTTCTTCCGTCCGTGTGGAGTATGTCTGGAAACCTGTGCGCGAGATTGCACTGGAAACCAAGTTCTATATGTACACCAACTATAAGAAGGTGGAGTTGGACCTTGAGGTGAACTGCGATTTTATTATCAACCGTTTCTTCTCCGCGCGTGTGATGCTCCATCCCCGCTACGATAATACCGTTATTTATACGGGCGACGAGAAAGCCAAGATGCAGTTTCGTGAACTCCTCTCTATCGGCTTCGCCCACAAATTCAGATAATAGTACTACCAATTCATAATTCATAATTCGTAATTCATAATTGCCATGGAAATCCGTTCCTATATTGCCGCTAATCGCTCCCGTTTCCACGAGGAGTGGGCAAGTCTTATCCGTATTCCGAGTGTCAGTTGTCAGCCCGAGCATAAGGCAGATATGCTGCGTTGTGCCGAGCGTTGGCGCGAACTGCTGTTGGCTGCAGGTTGTCAGAAAGCCGAGGTGATGCCTTCAGACGGCAATCCTTTTGTCTATGCCGAGTACACACCCGATATCCAAGAAGGCAAGCGCGTCCCGACAGTCCTCGTCTATGCGCACTATGATGTCATGCCTGTGGAGCCGCTTGACCAGTGGCATTCCAACCCGTGGGAGCCGGAAATCCGCGATGGTCGTCTGTATGCCCGCGGGGCTGATGACGACAAGGGGCAGGCGATGATACAAGCCAAAGCCTTCGAGTATATGGTACGCGAAGGGCTTATGAACTGCCACGTGAAGTTCATATTCGAAGGCGAAGAGGAGATTGGCAGCCCATCGCTTGAGGCTTTCCTGCACAAGCACAAGGAACTCCTCGCATGCGACATCATCCTCGTCAGCGACACCTCCATGATTGGCAAGGACACCCCCTCAATCACCACGGGTTTGCGCGGGTTGGCGTATTGGCAAATCGAGGTGGACGGACCGTGCCGCGACCTGCATAGCGGGCATTTCGGCGGTGCTGTCAAGAACCCCATCAACGCACTCTGCGAGATGTTGGCGCAGGTGGTGGACAAGCACGGACGCATCACCATCCCGCATTTCTACGACGATGTACTGCCCATTCCCGCTGCCGAGCGCGAGATGATAGCGCAAATACCCTTCTCCGAAGAGGCATACTGCCGTGCCATTGGCGTGGATGCCACCTTTGGCGAGGAAGGCTACTCCACGCTGGAGCGCAACTCCTGCCGCCCGTCCTTCGACATCTGCGGTATCTGGGGAGGCTACACGGGTGAGGGCAGCAAGACCGTCCTTCCGTCCAAAGCCTTTGCCAAAGTCAGTTGCCGTCTTGTGGCTGACCAGGACCACGAGCATATCAGTCAGGCGTTTATCGACTATATGCAGCACATCGCGCCCGTTGGCGTGCGCGTGAAAGTGACGCCTATGCACGGTGGTCAGGGCTATGTCTGCCCCATTGACATACCCGCTTACAAGGCTGCCGAGAAGGGCTTTGAGGTGGCTTTCGGCAAACGTCCGCTGGCTGCCCGTCGGGGAGGCAGTATTCCTATCATCTCTTCTTTCGAGCAAATCCTTGGCGTGAAGACTATCCTCATGGGCTTCGGCTTGGAGCAGAACGCTATCCACTCGCCCAACGAGTCAATGGACCTTGAGACTTGGGAGAACGGCATCGTGGCGGTTACGGAGTTCTACAAGAACCTAACTTTGTAAACTATGCGAATTACCATTGTGGGGCAGGGCAATGTGGCGTGTAATCTGCTGCATGCCTTTGAGAATAACGGTGTACGTGCTGAGATGGTATCGAGCAGGGTAGGGTTGGACGCACTGCCGGAGTCGGATGTGTTTGTCTATGCCGTGCGGGACGAGGCGTTGGAGCAAGTGGTGGCACAGGTATATGCGCCGCGTGCGCTGCACCTCCATACATCGGGTACGATGCCACTGTCGGTATTCGGCGACGACAAACCGCACGCCGGCATTCTCTATTTCTTCCAGAGTTTCAGCAAGGCGCACCTGATAGAGGATTTTACCACGGTCCCCGTCTTTATTGAGGGGCGCAATATCGATGACATTAGTGCCATCTATTCTCTTGCGCAAACGCTTACTCCGCGTATCTATGAGGCGAACCGGCACGACCGTGAACGCCTGCATCTGGCAGGGGTCTTTGCCAACAATTTCACCAACGAAATGTATGCTATTGCCGCCGACATACTGCGTGGCACAAGTATCCCGTTCCAAGTCCTTTTGCCGCTTATTGACCAAACTGCGGAGAAAATACATTCGCTATCGCCCCGTGATGCACAGACAGGACCTGCCCGCCGCGGGGACGAAAATGTGATGCAACACCACGTTTCCCTTCTACCCAACGACGACTTTCGCACGCTTTACCGTCTGGTCTCCAAATTGATACAGCAAAGCGATAAATAACTATTGCGCAATATAGTGGTAATCAAAAGTAAGTCTATGCTGCACTGATATGTAATATATTGTAACTTTGTGGTTGAACGTGGAGAAAATGGCAGGGCAACCGCATCAAAATTGCATATCATTCAGGGAATGCGGATACTATGTGTTCCCTGCAAGCCATAGGCGAAGTAGGGTGTCTCGCCCTCGTCCGAGACCGGTTTGGCACAAACCATATGACTATGCTCTGTATGGGAGACGACGCGTCTCGCGTCGTTATGCGCCACAGGCGCATTGAGTGCCTGCTGGGATCCTGCAAGTCCGTGGACGTAGCAGGGTGATTCTAACGAAAACAAATCCCCATGGCTTGAGTAGAACTCCTTATCGGATCGCGTTGTTATCGGCTTTGCCGAACTATATGTACGTTTCATTATGTCTTTTTGATGGCATTTAGAGGCTGTTTTGAGAACTTTTGTATTATTTCCACATTGTTTCATTATTATTTTGTATAGTGTCCATTTAGAAACGCAATTTTGGGGTACACTTTTGCCCCCTGTCA
>ERZ808274.686-NODE-686-length-14852-cov-3.578158_pt1 | contig 14852 bp, 14 predicted proteins | sample MGYA00521277_ERZ808274 | MGnify/ENA primary metagenome ERZ808274 (study PRJEB31516, sample SAMN03275597) | gut metagenome | biome: mammalia-associated habitat; material: feces | host: Papio cynocephalus | place: Kenya | collected 2012-07-28 ... | reverse complement strand
CAAATCTGTTGCAAAGATACAAACGATAATTTGAATGTACAATGTGATTAGTATGTGATTCAGCAAGGGATAAGCAAGGGATAGAAAACAGATATTGGATACATTTGCTATATGCCTAATGAGCCCTTTAATGCAAAATTAATGGTTAATTACACGGTAATTAATGTTCCAAATAGTGTTAGTTTAATTGTTTCTCGGATAGTATGCAAGTATTTCTCATGACCCTGACAATGGCACTCGTTCTTGGTGCCTTGGTATGTGCCTTGCCGCACGTTCTCTTCGGCATCTGGTGGGCGGTGGCTACGCTGTTCCGCCTGCCCGAACCCCCTTACGCGCCCTTTGGTTGGACGGCCCTCTCCCTTGTTCTTGCCCTGTGGCTTGTGATGGCGTACGGCTTCTTTTTCGGGCGTTTCCGCTTGTGGGTAAACCGCACCGACTATACGAGCACCGACCTCCCCGCTGCCTTCGACGGCTACCGAGTGGTACATATCAGCGACTTGCACCTATCCACCTTCGACGACCGCCCTGCGGCTCTGCAACGTGTCGTGGACTCCGTCAATGCCTTGCAGCCTGACCTCATCTGCTTCACGGGCGACCTTGTCACGATGGGCGTGGCAGAAGCGCAACCCTATACCGACATCCTCCGCGGTCTCCGTGCCACCGATGGTGTGGTCAGCGTCTTGGGCAACCACGACCTCCTCATCTATTCGCGCCTCCCCGAGCAGCAGCGTCTCGCCGAGGTGGAACGCCTCGCCGCTTTCGAGCGCGACACCCTCGGCTGGCAACTCCTGCGCAATCAGCACCTTACACTTACCCGCAAAAAACAAGACACCACAGGCATACAGACCCTCACCATCGTGGGTGTGGACAACTCTTCCTGCGACGGACAGGGCTTCCGCACTATCTACAGCGGTGACCTCCCTAAGGCGTTGCAGGGCACGGACGGCTTCCGCCTGTTGCTTTCGCACGACCCTTCGCAGTGGATGGCAGAGATAGTGGTCAGGACTCCCGTATCCTTAACCCTCAGCGGACATACCCACGCAGGACAGGTACGGCTCTTCGGGCACCCTCTCTCCGACCTTATGTTCCGTCAATCCGCCGGCTGGTACCACCATTCCGCTCATGATAACCACCCTACAGCCCAAGACAAGCCCCATCCCACCCAAGGTTTGCAGTACACCGCCCAAGATTACCACCACCCCACAAGCCAATCCCTCTATGTAAACGAGGGCATTGGCTGCACCGCACCCATACGTATCAACTGCCCCTCCGAAATCACCCTCATCACCTTACACTCCCCGTCCCCCTCTCATCCCTAATCATTTTATCAAGGATATCATGCGTCCAATCAGCCATAAAGAGGGGAATATTGAGAAGGTTTCCGTCCCTGTGTAAGTCCCTGCTGCTATAGCGCAGTCGCAATACAGGGTGATAAGTATCGTTATAAAGCGTCAGACTGCGACCGCTAACATTCTTCCCCGCTTTGACCTCAATAGGAATAATGTGGGTGTCATATTGCATAATGAAATCCACCTCCGCTGTATAGTCAGATGTCCAATAGCGCAGCGGCACATCCGTCTGATGGGAGAGACTTTGCAGCACATAGTTCTCCGCCAATGCCCCTTTGAACTCCTTGAAACCAAGTACATCGTTGTCATTGAGTATTGCCGAGGCTGGCATCTTTGCCAAGCGGCGCAACAGACCTATATCAGACAGATACACTTTGAAGACACTCAAATCGTCATAAGCGGATAGAGGCAGTTGTGGTGTTTTGTTGCGATGAACTTTGTATATCAGTCCGGTCTGTTGGAGCCACAAGAGTGCATCTTCATACTCTCGTGCCCGCGCCCCCGGGCACACCAACTGGTATATGAACTTGCGGTTCTCTTTTGCCAATTGAGAAGGAATGGAATTGTATATGTGTCCGATACGCGGGATGAGAGCTGCTGTGCTGTGTTTGGAGAAATCCAAACGGTAGTCAGTGAGAATGTCATCAAGAATACTATCCACCATGCCTATATCTTGTTTCTCTGCCATTACTGCAGCGGCAGCGGGCATACCTCCTGATACGCGGTACATATTGAAGTGTTGGCAGATACGCTGTTCCAATACTTCCGATATACGGGAGTCAAGAGGCAAAGCGTCCAAATACTCGCACATCGGGGCATCTGCGGTGTGCAGGTACTCACGGAAAGTGAGCGGATAGAGTGTCAGATGTTCCACCTTGCCCACAGGGAAAGACTTGCCTTGCGCCATACTGACGCCCAGCAGAGAGCCCGCTGCTATGATGGCTTGTTCGGGCATCTGCTCGCAGAAGTACTTGAGGGCGTTGAGTGCCTCGGTACATTCCTGTATCTCATCGAAAACAAGGAGTGTATCGGCGGACTGTATGGGGAAACCAACCACCAAAGACAGTTGTTGGACGATATACTGCGGGTTCTTGGTAGCAAAGATATCGGCATAGTTCTGCTCATCAAAATTGATATACGCTGTGCGCACAAAACACGTCCGTCCGAACTCTTTCATCAGCCATGTTTTACCCACTTGTCGTGCGCCGTCCAAGAGTATGGGTTTGCGTCCGTTACGTTGTTTCCATGCTTGCAGTTGCAGCAGTCTCTCTCGTTCAAAGTATGCCATAATCACATAATTAATCCAAATAATGTGACAAATCACACATTTTTAGTAGTTATTTTGTGTGCAAAGGTACGGATTTGTTTGTATATGTGCAAATAATTTTATGTGCATATAATAAGAGAAACAGTTGCAACTGCGAATTTTATACCCACAAAACATAGCGAATACAAGGGCTCGGCGGTAACATTGTAGAACTATAAATAGTCTTGTATATTTGCAAAATATGTTGTAATTTTGCAGCGCAAACTTGTTCTTGTAGGGATGTGTCCCTATATTTGTGTAGGTTTGTACATATTGATAGCGTTTATTGACGCTTTGTGTTTGGCGAACAGAAAACTTCGCAACTTTTCAAGTTAAGGTCAAAATCAAAGTGAGCAATAGATGCCTATTTGGTATGGCATGTTCATACTATCAGCGCGATACGGGTGTATCGTGCCCTTTTGTGGTATATACCACAAGGATTGGTATGCAGTCATATCCGCGTAGGTTTCCTGTTGTTTATTTGACCTTAAGGGCAATGCGAAGGCCTCTGTTTGCGAGTAAGCAACACGGAGGTCTGCGCTTTTTTATGTCCATATGTGAACAAACCGGGGCTTTTTCTGTGTGCGTAATGTTATACTGATACACAGAGATAGGTGCAAAAGTCTCTAACAACAAACCCAATAAAACAACAACTTCGGCAAAATGGTGTCCGCACCAACACTACTCTGCCGAAAAACTAAAACAAACAAATTTTATGTATTGTGTAAAATTAAATTCCGTCATTCATTCCACAACGGAAAGATGGCAAGTAGCAACTCTCAAAGAGTTCAAACAAAATCATGGAGAAGCGTGGAAATCTACAAACATCTCTCTAACCAATACGGATGAGGACCTATCATTGGTTTGCTTCATTTCGAAGATTGGTGAGGAAAACATTGAACACACAGAAATAATTGCGTGTATGCTCTTTTCTGTTCCTAATTTGATAGAGAAGAGTTACATCATTCAATGTATTACGTTAGCACTGGCTGAAAACCTTATTACCACCATAGATAATGGGAATATACAACCTCTCGCAGAGAAGTTTTACAACAAATGCTCCAAAACTCTACAAGACAAAGTAGATAGTTTCTCAGCACCATCGTACATATATCTGGAGGTGCAAGATGGCGATATTGAGGAATTTATGATAAATGATAGGACTATGATAGGTAACAGATATAAAGGGGGATATACTCATCATCCTGAAGAAGATATATACCTGCTTAAAATAGAGCAATTAACCTACGACGATATTTTATTGCTATGGCGTATATTCTTGCATAAAAGTGGTATAGAAAACAACAAGTAGTGTAATTATGAAACGTATTTTATTCTTTTTATTAACCTTATTGCCCGCAACGGGGCTATATGCCTACGATTTTAAGTATGGCGATTTGTGTTACAACATCACAAGTGATAGTACAGTTGAAGTAACTAATGAAAGTTGGAGTTTTGATTACAACTACCCAGCACTTTCTTATACCTCTATTCCTGAAGTTGTGACGAATAAGGGCAAAACATATCGTGTAACAAGTATTGGAGAGCAGGCCCTCAAAGGCTCTGACAGGCTTATCTCTATCACTATTCCCAATAGTGTAACAAGTATTGGAGAAAGTGCTTTCTACGGCTGCAGAGGTCTTACTTCCATTACTATTCCTGATAGTGTAACAAGTATTGGAAAACGTGCTTTCTACGGCTGCAGAAGTCTTACATCTGTCATAATTTCGGATGGGTATTGAGTATAAGTATAGGAGAAAGTGCTTTTGATGAAACCCCATGGTATGATAATCAGCCTGATGGTATCGTGTGTATTGGTAAACTTCTGTACAAATACAAAGGTACTATGCCATATAATACCTCTATCAACATTCCAGACGGAATAGTCTGCATCGTAGGAGGTGCATTTGCTGGTTATACCGATCTTACTTCCATTACTATCCCCAATAGTGTAACAACCATTGGAAGCAATGCTTTCAATGGTTGCATCGGTCTGACCTCTGTCACTATGGGTAATAGTGTAACGACCATTGGGAGCTGGGCTTTCTCCGATTGTACAGGTCTTACCTCTATCACTATTCCTGATGGCGTGAAAGATATAGAATGCTATGCATTTCGAAATTGCACAGGTTTGACTGATGTTACAATCGGTGATGGTGTAACAACTATAGGAGATAACGAAGTGCATTATTATGAACCGCAGGAAGCCTTCGCTAATTGTACAAATCTAACCTCTGTTACGATTGGAAAAGGAGTAAAGAGCATTGGTGCCACAACTTTCTCTGGATGTGACTCCCTGAAATCCGTATATTATCGTGGTACGTTAGCGGATTGGGTGGATATAGATTTTGGATATGAATTTTGTGATGACTACAAGTGTTATAAAGCAGGGGCTAATCCGTTAGAGTATGCAGATAGTCTGTTTATTAACAATCAGTATGTAACCAAAATTGCGTTCCCTAATGGAGTAACTAAAATCAAACCTTGGGCATTTTTGAAATACAAGGGTTTTCAACAGATTCATATCCCAAACCATCTAAAAACAATTGGACAAAATGCATTCTATGGTTGTACAGGTATTGACACATTGATTATCGGCAATGGAGTTGATTCTATTTATGACCAATTTGATAAATGTAGTGGCATTACCTACTTGCAATTAGGTAGTGGGGTGAAATCTATTGACTACGGGGCATTCTATGATGCGCAGAAGTTGAAACGGATTGTATGCTACGCCGTAGAGCCTCCGGTGGCACAAGTGCAAGATGGTTGGTACAATGGTAGTTTCTATAACTATAATATCCATGTACAAGTGCCTTGTGACAACCTCGAAGACTATGAGACGGATGCCGTATGGGGTTCGTTCAAGTACTTGGAGTGCGTAGGCGCAGACAATGTGGATACTGATGGCAAAGTGATTATCACACCGAGCGACAATGAGGTGGAGATAACATGGCCAAGTGACGGTAGTGCCGACACGTACAGCCTTGTCATCACGCAAGACGGCAAAGAGGTATGCACCCTTATCTTCAACAGCAACGGGCAACTGATGCGCATAGCCTTTGCGGCTCCCTCGCGCAACGGAGAGCCACATCATGCTCCTGCCGCCGTACTCACACAAAGCGGGTATCGCTTTACGGTAACAGGGCTCAATAGTGGTACGAAGTATGCATACGCCATTGATGTGAAAGACAAAGCAGGTACTTCGCTCAACACGTACAAGGGCACTTTCACCACCACCGTTGATGGCAAGTCCACAGATGTGGAGGGCGTTACCATAGACACTTCGTTGGAAAGCGATGCTCCCCGCAAGGTGTTCCGTGACGGGCAGGTGTATATCCTACGAGGTGGCAAGACCTACACCCTGACAGGCGTGGAAGTCAATTTATAATTAGTAATTTGTGATGTGTAACTAAGGGCTGCTCAATAGTTTGTTTGGGCAGCCCTTGTTGTATATCCATTATCAACAACTGACAACAACTAACCAACAAGCCGAATAAAACATATAGTATGTGCGGTTCTCTTCGAAATCGCCCTGTTTAGGGAGTAGTACACCCCTTGTTGGCTGGTAAATCTGCTACTTGCTGCATATATCCATGGCTATAGATTGGTGCTTTTGCAACAAATCGAAAAGTTTGTTTTTGTGCGTTTTGCCATAAAAAGCACTTTTGCAAAAGTTATTTTTGGCGTGAAAAGCACTTTTACAAAAGTTGTTTCTTGTAATTAAACAATGAGGGTAAAACAAGGTTGTGTATTTCGTTTTTTTGTCGTAACTTTGCGGGCAAATCAGATAGTTATTAGGCGATTATGACAGAAATACTGAGATACTCCATCCCTGCGCTGATTGTGCTGCTGGCGGCATGGGTGGTGATGCATAAACTATTCAAGAATGAAGAGCAGAAACGCCTTTGGGAACTGAAACGGCTGTCCCAAAAGGAGATTTCGCCCATCCGTATGCGTGCATACGAGCGGCTGTCCCTCTTGTTGGAGCGCACTACGCCCGAACACATGCTGGTGGATATGAATCTCGGCGAGATGACTATCCTGCAGGTGCAACAACGGTTGATGCAGACGCTGCGATTGGAGTACGACCACAACCTCAGCCAGCAGATATACGTGAGCGATGAGGTGTGGAACCTAATCACCAATGCCAAGGAACAGATGGTGGCGTTTGTGAACAGCATTGCGCAGCAGATGCCGCAAGGCAGCAGCGCGCTGGACTATGCCAAAGTGCTGATAACCGCCTATACCTCGAATGGGGAGACCGCCAATGACAAAGCCCTTCAGACACTGAAAGACGAGGCGCGCTCATTGCTATAAGACTGATGATGAAACGGTTGTCCGTATATATGGCACTGTTCGGTTTGCTCCTGCTGGCAGCCTGCGAACCCGAGACCACTTGTCACCAGGACATGGCGACAACCATGGTGGTAACCTTGCATGCCGACTCTACGGATGCAGAGGGCAACTTGCACACCTACGAAGCATGGGACAGCCTATATGTGCAGGGCATCGGCGCAGAGACAATGCTGTACAGCCCGACTGCTCTCAAACAGATAGGGCTTGCCTTGCGCCCCGATACCACGGAAACCGCCTATCTGCTACTTTACCACAACCAAACGGACACCCTTGTCATCACCCACACTCCGCGACTGCAATATGTCAGTCTGGCATGCGGCTGCGCTGTGTATCACACCATTACGGGTGCACGAAGCAGTGATGTGCGCGTGGACAGCGTGGCGATAATCAATGCGTCGGTGGAAACAATAGCACAGGAAAACCTACGAATCTACATGCACGAGTGAAACGAATAGGGTTGGGCATATTATGGTTGTGGTGCAGTCTGGCAATGGTAGCGAATGCACGCGAGTATGCTGATACGGCTGTCTATCAAGGACTGAGTATCAAGTTGGACCTGGCTACGCCTATCATAGAGGCAGCCCGCTCAAGCGGACGCATACAGGACTACGAGGTGGCGATGAATGTCCGCCTTGCCAAGCGTTGGTACCCGACATTGGAACTCGGTTACTCGCAGGCGGATTGCATATCCGACGGCGGACACCATACGGGACAAGGCGGATTCGGACGTATAGGCATAGACATCAGTGCCTTGAAGAAAGGCGTGGCCGAGAACTGCCTGATGGTAGGGGTGCGGGTGGGCACCTCTTACCAGTCGTACCAACTGACTGATGTGGTGCAGGCTGTGAACTATTGGCAGGCGGGGACTATTGATTTCCTCAACCGGCAACATTGGGATGCATGGGGAGAGATAGTGGCAGGCTGTCAGGTTCAGATTTGGAAAGGTTTGCAAATGGGTTGGTATATGCGTCTGAAAGTGCTCTTCACCCGTAATGACAAGAACGGCGGTGCTCTGCCGTACTATATGCCGGGGGTTGGTTTCCGCAACGACACAAATTGGGGACTGAACTACTACATCGGCTGGAAGATATAAGTTCCCTTTGTATCAGATTCGGGATTGGAGAAACGCCTCTATAGACTCGCCTGCAGGCAGGTTGAGGTGGGTCTTGATACGGAGACGGCGACTCCAGACGGTGCGTTGGGTGAGCCCAAGCAGAAGGCAAATATCGGAGATGTCAAGTCCTAAGACTATCAAAGCAATGACTTGCATATCGGCATTGGTGAGACGCGGGTAGGACTGCCGAAGGTGCACTAACAGGTCGTTGTGGCAGCCGTTGAACTCAGCGAGAAAGTCCTGCCATTGTTCGGTGGAGGTGAAGATGTTGGTGTCGATGAAGTCCTTTGCCCATTGAGGTACGGCTTCGTCGTCGCGCTTGTGCAATATGGCTTCCTGCAGGCTCTTGCTGAGGCTGATACGCTGTTCCAATACGCGCTTGAGGGCATCGCGACGGAGTTGCAGTTCGTGGCTGAGGTTCTCTATCTGCTTGGCGGTGCGCTCACGCTCCACAAGCACTTGCGTGCGGCGGCGCAAGGTATAGACAATCACCAAGATAGCCAATACCAACACCTCGATGACAATGGCGGTGATGGTGATATAGAGTTGCTGTTTCTCCAACTGCAGTTGCAGGTTCTTCGCCCGCTCCACCTCATTGTCGTAGCGTTGGGCAATGACGTAGGTGCGCGATTCGCCCGCTGCGTCCGTGTCGGCACTGCGCTGTGTGTAGAGCGTGAGGAGTTGGGCGTAAGCGGCACGGTCGTTGTGGAGCAAGTGAAGGTACTGACTATGCCAAAGCAGGTATTGGTACTTGCTCCAGCGGAGTTGCGCGGTGTCCTGCGCCAGCACATCTAAATAGGTGCGCCCCATCTCGGCATCACCGTGACGGATGTAGTATTTCACTAAGTCGTAGGCATAGCGTTTTAGCCCGACAGTGTCGCACAGGTAACGGCTAATCCGCGCAATATCAGGCGATTGCGGGCTGAGCATTGCGGTACATGAATAGAGAATATCCAGGTAGAGCAGCGTGTCGCCTACGGCTTGTGCGTAGTGAAGTGCGCTGTCGAAATAGCATTGGCGCAGCGAATCCAGTCGGAGGTCGGCACTGTCCTGCACGGTACGTGCGAGGTCCCGATAGGCGGAGGCAATGTAGAGCGGGTACCCCGCAGCCACCAAGTGCGGCAGGGCTTGCTCATAGTAGTGCGATGCCACATCGTAGAGTTGCTCGGTCTCACTGATACGCCCCATCTTGTAATACGTCATACCCCGAATGATGTCCGTGGTGGTGTACTGCTCCGCCTGCTTGAGGTGCTCCATGGCATGCACGTCATCGCCAATCCAATTCTCGTAGGCACCTTGTATATATAGGGCTTCGCCCGCAGAGGGCTCGTCATGACGATGGTCGAAATAGTCGGACAGTTCGGCAAGGTGCGCATCGGGCGGTAGTTGCTGTGTCTGCTTGAGTCGGAGATGCGCGCGTAGCAGTTCGCAGCGGTGTGCGTCGTAATCGTTCAGAGCATCGGCAGAAATGGAGGATAGCAGGTACGAGGCGGAGTCGGTGTGGCTCCATAGCAAGTCGGAAGCCCGCTGCAAGGCAGGGTCGGAAATGGTGTTGCGCGGCGTGCAACCAAGGAGTGCCACCGCGATGAAGAACAGGAATGCTATATATTGCTTTTTGCCCATATCCGTGAAAGACGATGTAAAGGTACTGCTTTTTTGCGTGTCCTGCAAGCCCGCAAGGCATATTGCATAAGTATTCATTTTTGTCACAGTGTTATTCGATTGATAATCAATACATGCTGCGACGGGTAAAAACACGCTTGCATAAGTGCACGATTTGCGTATATGCGCGAAAAGCAGTACCTTTGTGCTGTAAAAAGTATCGAAATTATGTGCACAAAAGGTGGTAAAAAGTTAGTAAGAAGCATGGTCGTCGCCGCGTCGTGTTTGCTGTTGGTCGGCTGTGCGCAATCCCCAAGCCATGATCCTGATTATGGAAACGGGGCAAACGGATTCCAAGACCGATTCGCATTGGCAGACTTGACTAACGACCAGCGTGAAGTGTTATGGTCGGATACAATTACACCGCCCGACAACCCCTTTGCACCCGCCATTGACGACAGTATGGTGACAGTAGTGGGAGCCATCGGGATAGACGAGGTACCTCGTAGCGGTAGTGGCGAACTATATTGCTGTGTGAAAACAAGTAATCACAACATGTATTTCCTGACAAGCCGGCAAACCCCTGCTACAGGCGATACAGAGCGATTCACGTTGTGGCGGTACAATGCCGCTATGTTGCAGCCCGGATACGGCGGGAGTTCGGACACGATTTGCGTGGGGGACACGATAGCCGTCACGGGGTACGCATACACTATGGTGAACGCTTATGCCGTGGTGCTGGACGTACGTTTTGTGCAGAAATACGCATCGCCCAATGGTGAAGATACAAGTGGTGAATAGATGTATAGATAATTGCAAACACAATGACTATGAGTAGATTAGCATTATATTTAGGTAGTTTGGCTCTTGCGGTATGTGCGGCGGTGCCCGCTACGGCAGAGACGACAACGGCAGTGGAGTCGCCGCATGAGTTGCGGATAGGTTTTGCGGATGCATTCATGTCGTCTGCGACATTGCGAAGTGCAGTGCGTGGCGGTTATTACTATGAGGTCTCGCAAATCCCCGGCATCGGTGGCATGCCCGTCGGGGAGGCGCATGAGTACCTGATGGCACAGCGTAAGTACCGCTACGGCGAGAAGTACTCGACGGGGCACTTTTTCTTAGGGTACCAATACCGATTGACTGCGTTAGTGGGCGTCGGGGTTGACGTGGATATGGCGAAAATGGGGGCGAAGAGTAAGATATACAACGGGTATGACACGTATGTGGGGCAGTTTGAGAACCATATTTATATATGGAGTGTGTTGCCAACGGTACGGCTGACGTACTTTGAGCATCCGCATGTGCGGCTATACTCATCGGCAGGCATCGGCTACTCGTGTTATGCGGGCGAGTGGAACAATACGCGCGTGCTGCAACATGGTGCGGGGCTGAATGTCACACTGCTTGGCGTACAGGCAGGCGGCAAGCACGTGTTCGGTGCCGTGGGGTTGGGCGCGTACAATGCATGGTATGTGTCGCGCGAAGGTGTGGATTGGCTTCCGTTTTCGCGCATACTGAACGCCTCTGTCGGGTGTAGATTCTAAGCGAATAGGTACTGCATAAGTTTTGAAACTTATGCATTTCGCAACCTGCTGATATTCAATACATATCAGCGGGCTTGTTTTTATAGGTGCATAAGTCGCGGATTTGCACAGAATAGCGCAAAGCAGTAATTTTGCATTCGGAAACAGTAAGGATTGGTCTCCGTTAATTGCCGTTAATCGACCGTTAATGCAGGGAAAGGATTGGAACATGAATTACCGTGTAATTGACCACGAATTATTGCTCCGCTGAAGTTCGTTAAAGGCATTCATGACTATGGATTAGCAGAGAAACGATGAATAATTTGGAAAAGTAGGAAATAAACTAATAAAAGATTACGATATGAGAGTATTAAGTTTTGGCAAAGCAGGCACGTGGTGCACGATAGTATGCGCGTTGGTTGTGCTGCTGTTGGCTGTGAGCGGGTGCGGAAGATACCCGCAGTTGGTGCCGACGACGGCAGACCTATATGTAGGGGACTCGGTACGCCTCAGTGTGAAAGACGGAGCAGATGCGCCGATGTTCTCGCGGGACTCGTTTGTGGCATCGGTGAACAAGCAGACCGGTTGGGTGAAAGCCATGCACGTGGGCACGACGGACATCGAGTGCACCACGACCGGGACAGGCAACAACTCGGCAATGACCGTGCGTTGCAGCATCAATGTGGTGCCGAGATATACGTATTGGGAGGAACCGCTGCTGGAATGGGGTATCAGCAAGGACGAGTTGGTGGCGCGATTGGGTGAGCCGACCTCCGTGGACGATTTGAATTCGGACAGGTATTGCTGCTGGTACGGCGACACACTGACGGACGCAACGGTAACCATGTACTACATTGCGTGGGGCGATTTGGAGTCGGCGGTCGTTTGGTCGAGTGCGGTGAGTATGGAGGAAGCACACCTATATATAAAGGAGCGTTACCACAGGGAGGATTGGTGGGAAGCAGGCTACTACGCGAACACCTACGCAGGGGAGGACTTGGAGTGCGAGGACGTGGAAGTGTACGTAGGGGAAGAATGCGGCAAAACGATGGTGTGGTATGCGACACCGTGCATGAAAGTCGGCTGCCCCGTGGCGGAGAAATAGCGGAGAGTGGAGCGTGGAGCGGCTTGAGGTGAGTTGAAAGGTTGGTGATGGATGACAAGAGATAAAAATATATTTATGATATAGGTTGTGTGTGGAGATGATATACCTTGCTTATAGGTTGCTTATCCCTTGCTTATCCCTTGCTGTTTGACACGAGGGAGTGCGAGGGGAAAATGGGAGAAAATAATTAACTAATGTTTAACTATCAGAATAACTACATTATGAAAAAGAACATTTCAATGGTATTGATGGGCATGGCAGCGTTGTGCGCATGCACGAAACAAGTGAAGTTTACCCCTCAGAACGCGACGCTGTATGCGGGCGACTCGATTCTGGTGAGCGTGGAGAACGCGGGGGCAACGCCTAAGTTGCTGTCAGAGAACACGTTTGTGGCAACCGTGGGTGAGACAAGCGGTTGGATTAAAGCCAAACATGTGGGCGAAACAAATGTGTATTGCGACTACGATGCCAGCAGTACGGCAGCAGAGAATGTGGCAAAATGCAAGGTGACGGTACAGCCGAGATATGAGTACTACACGGAGCCTGTGACAGATTGGACGATGACAAAGGAGGAGTTGATAGAGAAATTAGGTACGCCAACCCAGCAAAATGAAGTTGACGGGGTTGTAATATTGCAGTATGGAGAGGTGAAAACAAATCCTGCGACAGGCGGAATGACTATCGTTGACGACTATGTGACAGTATATTACATCGTTGACGGAGTGTTTGAGGAGGTAATTGTTGTGCATAAAGATATGACTGTGGCACAAACAAAGCAGTTCTTGGACGAACGATATGTGCTTTATCCCGATTGGGAGGAAGGCGATGACCTTGCGTATATCAATGCGGAGAACGAAGATGACGCAACAGTTTACATTGAGGCATATCCCGATGAGGATGGCATGGTTGCCAGCGCAAATGCCATGTTGGTTTCGTACTATCCGTTGGGAGAGGCTTATGTGAATGGTAGCGGTCTTGCGGCTCGGAAAGCAGGTCGTGTATTGGGAATAATGTCAAGGGAGTAATCAGGTTGCTCATAGGTGTGGGCAACCGCTTGTTTTATATTATAAACTACTAAATATAACTGCGTTATGAAAAAGTATGTATTGATAATGACGATGATGGCAGGCGCGCTGTGTATGGCGATGCCTGCGCTGGCAGAGAGTCAGGAAGCACGGGCGGAGAGACCTCACGAAGTGCGGATAGGTATAGGCGATTCCTTTGCCGACAGTGAATTTAACGGACCGTCGTACTACAACTATGGCGGGTCTGCACCCTCTTACCGCAATGAGTTCTATACGCCGAACCTGTTTGCGGAGTATCAGTACCGTATCAACCACTGGTTGGGCATCGGCGTGCAGGTGAACACCATGTGGATGGGGTGGCAGAAGCAAAGTGGAAATCAATGGAATACAAGCAAGACCGGGCACTTTGAGATAATGCCGACAGTGCGGTTTACGTACTTCCACCATGAGTGGGTGAACCTGTATTCGAGTGTCGCACTGGGCTACTATGGCGGCATAGAGCAAGAGGGCGAAAGCGTGAATTATGCCGGTGGTATCGCATTTGACTTCTGCGCATTGGGCGTGTCGGTGGGTAGGAACCGCTTCTTCGGCACATTTGAGGCGGGCATGCTCAACGGAGGGTCGTTCTCGGGACCGAACCAGATATTGTCAAAGGTGATGTCGTTCTCGTTGGGGTATAGGTTCTGAGAGACATAAAGGGGCGATAAGTGCCCTATAAGGGGTCGAAATCCTCACGGCAAGGTCTGTCCTTCGGCCATGTATCGGTGTTATGGCAGTCTATTCTTGTTAGTTTCCCTAATCTTTCTGTGCAGAGCATAGTATTTGCGTATTCCAAAGAAAAGCAGTAACTTTGCGCGGACTTATTGTTCTCTTTCTGATATGAATACAAAACAACATACTCTATCCTCCCCCTTCACCCTCTCGGGTAAGGGATTGCATACAGGTCTGCATATTACGGCGAACTTCCTGCCTGCGGACGAAAATACGGGCATACAACTCTGCCGGATTGACCTGCCGGGCAAACCGACCCATCAAGCCCTTGCCGACTATGTCAGTGCCACCGAGCGCGGCACCGTCCTCGAACACGGTGCGTGGAAAATATCGACCGTGGAGCATGCCCTCTCCGCCCTCTATGCGATGGGGGTGGATAACTGTCTTATCGAGTTGGACGGTCCCGAGATGCCTATCCTCGACGGCAGTGCCAGACTATTCGTCAAGGCGCTACAGGCCGCAGGCTTGCAGGAGCAGCAGGCAGAACGCAAGGTGTTCGTCGTTACGGAGCCTATCGAGTATGTCTCCGAGCGCGGCAGCAAGTTGGTGCTGCTGCCCTCCGACCACTACGAGGTGGAGGTGATGATTTCGTTTCCGAGCGTTTTCCTGCGCGAGCAGCATGCCGAACTGCATAACTTGGGCGACTACCCCCGCGAGATAGCCGCCGCACGTACTTTCTGCTTCGTGCGCGAGAT
>ERZ808274.683-NODE-683-length-14901-cov-28.527550_pt1 | contig 14901 bp, 18 predicted proteins | sample MGYA00521277_ERZ808274 | MGnify/ENA primary metagenome ERZ808274 (study PRJEB31516, sample SAMN03275597) | gut metagenome | biome: mammalia-associated habitat; material: feces | host: Papio cynocephalus | place: Kenya | collected 2012-07-28 ... | reverse complement strand
AGAATGTGCACCCTTGTCTTACGTAGAACTCGAGGTTCGAAGCCTTCGTCAGGTCGACGCCCTCTACTTCTACCGATAAAGCGTTCGCAATTTTCTGAAACACTTAATCACCCCCTATGTTTTCGGGCTTCCGACGACGAAATCCACCACGTAAGAGCCTGAAATCTTCGATATCTTCACACGGTCGCCCGCTTTGAACGAAATCGACGTGTTGCATTTGTAATGCTTTTCGCTTGCCGTCGTGCTGCCGTCAAAAATCAGGCTCAAACCGTCGGAATACACCGTGCCGACCGTTGCGAGGTCAAATGTCGGTGCTGTTGCTTTTTTCTCTTTCTGCTTCGATAAGCCCGGGATCATGCAATCACCGTCCTTTTTGCCGTGTGCTTCATCAGCTCACCCGCTCCGAGCGTAATACTCCACGCAGTTTCCTCATAAATGCCGCCGATATCCGGATGATCAATGGAGATCGCGTCCCCGATGCCGTGATTTCCCTCAGAAAATGTCTCGAAACTGATCGTTTTTACCGTCTGCTGTGACTCGCTCATCAGCCGGTTCGCGATGGTCTGCAATTCGTCCTGAGACGCAACATTGTCGACCTTCGTCACCTGAACGATTCGCATATTCCGCTTGAATGTCGAGGTCGCAGACGTTGGCGATTCGTTGACCGCCGTCGCCACAAGCGCCTCTTCCAAATCCGGGTTCGAGCAGACGCACACAAAAACGTTCGGGGTCGAGAAGATGTCCGTTTCCTCCGAAGCTTCCGCCGAAATCGGCCTCAAGATCTCCGTTCCGCCGTACCGGTGCTTAATGTTTGCCGCCTGCGCTTGTGTATACGGCTCGATATGCGCGATGCCCTTCACGTCGAACCACAGGGGCTTATAGTTGATCTCCGCCAGAAGGTCGTTGCAGATCGTGAGATAGTCCGTGCCGATCTCCCAATCCTCGCGGTCTGTGGCAAGCGTCGCCGCAGAAGCCGTTGTGATAGACAATGCCACGCCGCACGCCGTCAAGATCTGCTGCACGACCGTCAAGTAAGACGTGCCCTTTGCATAATGCACCCGCGTCTGCGTTTTGTTGCTTTTGAGCAGCCAACACCGGTCATACGCTTCCACCTTGACTGTCTTTCCGTACTTGGAGACGCTCGTGGTCACAGTTGCGGCGCGGAACACCCCAAGGGGATATTCCGTGCCGTCAACGGTCAAAATCGGCTGAATTTCGTCTGACAGAAGGTCGACAATGTGGTTCACGTAAAACTCTCCGGAAAAGCTCGACTTGATCTCACCGGACTCGTCGAAATAAACTGTCGGGTCAGTCCCAGCCGCCCACGAAAGCGCCGAAACTTCGCCGCCCTTTCGTAAAACCGCCACGCGGTAGGATACGTCACGAATCAATGTCGATCACCTCCGCGTAGTCGATCTGCTGAATCGAGAAGTTCACGACGGATTTGTCCGGGTTCACTCTCGACGTGTCGCTTGTCTCGTTCAGATACCCGATGACCATCTCGCCGGACTGCGTTTTCAGACACACCAATTCGCCAATCAGCGCGTCAAATCCTGCTTTGTCTTCGTCCGGTAAAAATACAGCCGTTCCGCCGACCTTTTTGGTCACAAACTCGCTTCTCTCCGCGTGCGGGTACGTGCTGCCGTACATGAAAATGTACTGAATGTCGCGGTTGATTGCGTTCTGCACCGGCTGATTTTTGAGTCCGCAATGCTTGAGCGTCACTTTTTCCCCGGACGCGATGCCGTAGAGCGTCACATACTGTCCGGTCGTGATTGTCACCGTGACCGCGCTGGACAAACCGTAATTGCTCGAATATGCGTAGCAGCCGCGCACCTGATAGGTGACACTGCCGGAAGACAGCTCGTCGGTGTACTGCGTCTGGGTGAGCTTTGCAATCGGCTTGCCGTTGCGGTAAACCAGATAAAAGTCATAGCTTCCGGAGGTCTGCCAGTTGAGATCCGCCACGCTGGAAGCCTGCACGGTGAGCGTAATGCTCGCGCCCGGCGTATTGGTGACAGGCAGCGCCGCCGCGCCCCAGTCTGACCACATGCCGTACTGATTCTGCACGCGCACGCGCACCGTGTGGCTGCCGTCGGTGAGGTATGCCGGGCTTGTCCACGTCTTTTCCGTGCCGTAGTGCGTGCCGCCGGATAAAACACCGTCCAGCTCCACCTGATACGCCTCCTGCTCGGAGGTCTGCCAGCTGATGGACGGCCGCGGCCCGGTGGATTTGATCTGGATGCTCGGCGCTGTCGGCGCGGCGATCACGACGATCTGCGCTGCGTCGCTCCACTCGCCCGCGACGCCGTCGGCATTGTAGGTGCGCACGCGCCAGTATTTGATGCTGGACGTGAGCGTCCCCGCCGGGCACGTCCACTGCCGCGCAGCTCCGGTCACGGTTGCAAGCGTCGTCCATGTCTGCCCATCCGTGCTTTTTTGCAGGTCGGTTTTCGACTGCGCCGTGCCTGTGGACGAGGCGTGCCCCCAGATAAAGGTTTGATTTTTCGAGCCATCCACAACCACGTCCTTCGGGCTGATTACCCACGCAGTTGGTGGCACGTCTTCCACGCTCAGCGTCATCCAGTCTGACGTGAGCGTCTGGTTTGCGTTGGTCTTCGCGATCACACGCCAGTCAATGCTTTCGCCGCTGATCGTGCCAGCCGGAACGGTAACGTTCGGCGCGGCGCCCGCCCATGTGGTAACGTTGATGCTTGTGATCTCCGTCTGTCCATGCTCACGCAGTTGCAGTGTAAAGGATCTGACAGCTAGAGGCGTGATAGACGTCTCGTCTGATTTTTGCTCAAAGTCAAATCCGAAGATATTGCTTTGGCTGAGATCGATATAGCCCGTTGTTGGAGAAAAATCTTTCAAAGATCCGGTCGCGAGTTCTTCCGACAGCTCAACGGCAAGATATGGCTTGTTCTCGCTGTGGCTTGTGTAGTATAGGACTGTACTGGCACACTGGAACACTATGCCGTACTTAATTGCTCGGACTATTTCATCTTTTGTCGATGCAATCTTACCGACCTCCACGTACTCGTTTGTTAACGCACTTGGGAGGGTAAAAGACTTTGTTGTGAAGTCGCCCGGCTTATTATCATAAGTAACTGTTTTTTCGTCGAATGAGCTGCCTAGTATGTCCACATATACATCTCTATATTTGTATATTTGTTCAAAATACAACCAGAGCGCGACGCCTGTTATTACGTTATAAAGCGCAGTTGAGGTTTCCGTGGCAAATCCAACAATGCCAAGTGTCGGGCCCTCGATCACTTGCAATTCGTGATCATTGTAAGATCTATCGCTGCGTTCAATGGCTGCGCTCTGATTTGCATACAGGTTTACTTTTGACACCTCACGTCACCCCCATTCTGGCCACTCGTCTTTGGCTCTTCATGCGGCGGATGAAATCGTCGATTCTCATGCAGATACCCCCATTCGCGAAGTCAAACGCTCGTTTTCTGTGATTCGGATGATGTCGTTGAACTGTTTCACCCGGTCAGCGTTAATGTTGTAATAGTTGTTCGTCGTGCCCGCTCCGGCAAGCGCCGGAAGATGCCCGAAGGAAGACATTCCAAAGGTCATCGTGCCGAAATCGAGTTGGCTTTGAATCCCTCGCTTGACGCTCGAGAATTCCTTGTCAAAGCCCTGCCCGAGCCCTTCTGCCATATATCCGCCGATACCGGCGAAGACCTTAGACGGAGACGCGATTCCGAGGAAGCTTTTCACGCCGTCGACAAGCCCCGTGAAGACGTTTTCAACCGTCTGCTTGAAACTGTTCCACATATTCACGAAACCGTTTTTGATGCCCTCGACAATGTTCTTGCCGATGCTTCCCCAGTCGAAAGACAGGAACGTGTCCACGATGGACGTAATCAGGCGTGGGATAACCATGACAATATCCGGAATTGCTTCAATCAGACCTGTAGCCAAAGCCGCAATGATTTTGGGTCCCGCCATGATGATCTCCGGCAAATTGTCGATAATGCCTTCCACGATGCCGAGAATCAGGTTCGGAATCGCCGCAACCAGTTCCGGAATTGCCTTGATGAGCCCATCTGCAAGCGCCAGAGTAATTTCTACACCCGCTTCAATAAGCTTCGGCATATTTACGATGATCGCCGTGACAAGGTTTGCGATAACGTCCGGAACCGCTGCGATCAGCTGCGGTGTTGCGTCTACCAGACCGTCAACCAGCGCGAGAATAATTGCAAGCGCCGCGTCAATCAGGTTCCCGAGGTTGTCCGGGCTTGTCAGCACGTTCACGATTTCGACAATCGCGTCTGTTGCCGCCGGAATCAGCTCCGGAAGCGCATCTGCAATACCCTGTGCAAGCGATACAATGACATCAATACCTGTCTGCGTGATCTGCGGCAGAAGTTCAATGAGAGCTGGAACAAGCGTGTTGATGACCGTCGGCGCAACGTCTGCAAGAACAGACAGCACAGACGGGAGCGCCGCCATAAGGCCGGTGACAAGGCTTGTCGCGCCCTCCACAAGCGAAGGCAACACAGTTCCCAGAATCGCCGGGAGCTGTTCACTTACCGTGCCGATGAGAGAAGTCGTAGCTTCGACGATTCGTGGAAGCAGCTCTTGAATCCGTGGAATCAGATTGTTTCCCGCGATAACAACGGAATCCGTAAAGTTCCCAACCAAAACGCCTAAATCTTGGTCAGGGTCTGCCATGCCGGTCACAAGATTCTGCCAAGAGGCTTTCATTTGCCCAAAAGAGCCTTGAATCGTTTCGCTTGCCTCTTTCGCAGTCGTTCCAGTAATACCCAAGTTCTCTTGCACGGCGTGGATTGCAGTGACAATATCCGCAAAACTATCGATGCTCAAGGAGCCGACTTCCAGCCCCTCTAATTGTTCAGCGTCCGCAAGCAGGCGCTGCATTTCTTCTTTCGTTCCGCCGTAGCCAAGTTTCAGGTTATCCAGCATGGTATAGTTCTGCTTTGCAAAGCCTTGATACGCGTTCTGGATGGATTCCATGCTGGTACCCATCTTGTTTGCGTTATCTGCCATGTCTGTAACAGCCGTGTTAGCGTAAGCTGCGGCCTGATAAGAATAATCGCCTAGACTGGAAACAAGGCTTGCGGCAAAGCTTGTCGTGGTCTCCATGTACTCATTGACGCTCAAACCAGCCGTTTTATAAGCATTGTTGGCGTACTCCATGAGTTTTTCGGACTGATCGCCGTAATGTGCTACAGCTTCCTCGGCTTCTTCCATGCTGCAGCCGAACATATCCACAAAGTGCTGTGCATCGACGTTCGCATTCCCGAAAAGCGTTTCCACGCCGCCGACGAGCTGTTCATAATCTGCGTAAGCTTCGACCGCTTTTGTTCCGAGCGCTCCGATTGCAGTAGCGCCAGCCGCAACACCAGCAACAGCTGCTTTGCCCGCCGTAGCAAGCCCGGATTTTAGTTTTTCGCCGAGCCCGGATGTTTTATTGCCGACTTCGTCAATGCCTTTATTCGCTTCGGTCGTATCCGCCCCGATTTTTACAAAAAGTTCAAATAGATTCATGCTTCACCACCAGTCCGCACCGCTTAACAACCTCGGCGGTGATCTCTTCGCAGGTTCTGTTATCCTGCGGCTTCGGGTCTATCAGGTCTGAATACTTCGCCTGAACGAAACTCCCCCCAGCGAATTTTGCTGTATTTTCCGTCATCGTGCGCAAGCACTCCGCCGTATAAATGCGGAAGGCTGATTCTTCCTGCTGCCGCTTTACCAAAATCGGCAAAAGGCGAATCAGCCCTCCCGCGCTTATCTTTGGAGCCGCCAGAAGCGCAAGTGTTACGCCTTCGCCTCCGACGCGCACGATTTGAAAAAATCCAGCATATCTTTGTCCTTGACGATCTCCCGAATCTGCAGCATGGTCTTGATGAGGCTCTGCTTTTTGACTGCTTCAACAGTCGTCTCGTTGACCGCCGCCAGAATCCCGAGCGTGTCCTCTCGATGCTTTATCAGAATCAAGGGAATCCACTGCCCGATCTTCTGCGCCCCGATCGCGTATTTTTCGCCGGCCGTCTGCGGCTTCTCCGCGTCGATCTGCGCCTTCAGGCTCTCCCGAAGCTCATCATCTGTCAGGATATTAAGCGCGTACACGCTGACCTCACACAGGACGTCAGCCGCTCTATCCGTGCTAAGTTCCGAAAACTTCATACTTCCTTCTCCTTACGTTTCAGCCGTACCGGCCTTGATATATACCTCATACGGCACAACGTCCTGCTTCGACATCGAATAGTGCGCCGTGTACTCGAAAGCCATCTGCCCTTTGCTTCTATCCGCCGTTTTCAGCTGGAAGCCGCCGGTCGAAAGCGCGTTCATAAGACGGATAGCAATAAATCCGCCGTTTGTCGCGCCGTTCTTGTCGGAATAATCGCCGACAAGCCAGATATCCGCAAAATCAGCCGTCGAAAGATCTCTGCGGGGAACGACCTTCGTCGTATCCGTGCCGTCGATGTCAGCCGCCGCCATAAGCGACTTTGCCGATGTGGTCGTTGCCGTGACATATGTACCGGTAAGCTTCACCTCGACATCGTCCATCCGCTTCATTTCCATTGTGTTCTTGGGGCAGTTGTCGACATCTTCGCCATAATCAGAATACGTCGGCGTAGCGGCAAATGTAACGCCGCCGGTCGTCGCGCCGATCTGGTCTTCCGGCTCAAACGTGCCGGTTGCAGGCGTAAAATCGCTCAAAACCACGCCAGCGTTGATTTGCAGCTGCTTGAACGTATCAGCCGGAATCTTTGTAAATTTCGCCATGAAATCAGTCCTTTCAGTTCGCGGTGATGTATTCGACTGTGACGTTCAAATACCGCCGCTTGATGTATTTGTCGGAATCGTCCGCGATGTTCTGGCACCACGGCGTTCCTCTCTTAATCCAAATTGCGCCACCGTCGCAGGGAACGAACACGCCGCCTAAGCCGATCGCGTCCGAAATCTCCTGCGCTTTGGCGTTCGGTTCTGCTTCTTTTTCCGTGTAGTACCACAGATTCACCGTCAGCCCGATTTCTCCGCTGTCCCATGCGCCCGTGATGAGCTCATACGTAAGCCACGGGAACACAGCATCGTCCGGCACGCTCGATGCAGAATAAGCTGTCAGGAACTGCGAGAACCATCCTTGTAGAGCCTGTCCCTTCGTCATGCCGGTAACGCCTTCTTTTCTGCCGTGAAATACTTGAGCGCGAAACTCGCCGAGCGTGGGGACTGCTTTGCTGTCGGTTCCGATGTCACACGGTACGTCTCCCCGGTCGTCTTATCCCGGAAGAAGTCGTTGTACTCAATGGGGACGCTTTGCTGAACCAGAACCGAGTAGACGCTTGTCACGCCCTCTTTTTCCGCTCTTCTTGCCTCCATCGACGTATCGAGCGCCTGATAGTTGTAAAACTCCGCGCCTTCCGCCCACGTCGTGATATAGCCGCTCTCGCCGTCCGGCACGCGGGTTTTGTCCAAGAGGACACACGGTCTTGCAAAATCGTCAAGTAAGCTCATATCTTCCTCCATTGGTTCAGTCGTGCCTTAAAAACAGACTGCCACGTGACCGCGCCGGTTGAAGATCCGCTCGCCGCTTTCGAGTAGCTGTACCCGCCAAAGCTCTCCGACGTGTACGGACTTGCGGCGATGTCGCCGTTCTTTTCCTGCCACGAATGAATTTCCTCTGCCAAACAGAGCACAGCAGGCGGAACGGACATCGGCCAGATAGAACCGTCGAATGTTTCATCTGCCATAGCATAATCCGGGTATTGGTGAACTCCATCGTTAAAAACAGAGCCCACCACGCGGAAAAACTGTCCGCTTTGCAAAAACGGCAGTGTGATGCTGCCGTTTTTTACAGTGTACGTGTCGCTGATCCTGTCAGTTTCGAACCAGTTTCGAAGCACACCACACAATTCAGTCAGCACCACACCGCCTCCTCCATTACTTCGCCGTTACGTCAGCGTTACCGGCTTTCTGCGCTTTATAGGTCGCATCGGTCTCAACGACCGTGATCTTCTTATTAGAAGCCGCCGTGATATCGGACTTGCCATCCCACGTCGACCACGTTCTCACGTTCTGGCCGTAGGTCACAGTCTCAGCCGCATCGGCTACCTTGTACTTGTAGACGTTGCCGGTCGCTTCCTTCGCCGGGGTGACCGTGATCTTCGTATCGCCGGTTGCGGTGCCAGCTGCCGAAGTAACAGTCAGGGTGCCGAGCGTCGGCGTTTCGTCGATGTCAGCGACGGCAATTCCGTCCTGATACTCCGCAAACAGGGTCATGCCCATGATCGCGAAGGACTCGGAAACCGCCGTGGAATAATTGCCCTGCACGTGGAAACCAACAAGGTTCGTTTCGCCGTCGGTTCTGTAGTCAAGACCGGCGCGGGCGAAGTCGCTGTCAGCCGGGTCGATGTAGTACAGAACGATGTTTTCAACCGGAGTCGCGATGACGCGGCCGCGCTTGATCTCTTCGTCAGACAGCAGGAACACGGTGCTATAGCCCATGAAGTTCTTGATGTACTGGAAGCCGAACTCGGTCTGGATGGTGATATCCGCGCCGCCGAGATAGTCATACAAGTCCATGACGTTCACAAAGCCGACAACGTTGGTCGCGGTTCTGTGCATCTGCTTGAACTTGTTGATAACAGCGCCCTTCGCCATCGCAAGCGCACGCTGCCAGTTGGTTTCGCTGACGCTCAGAAGGCCTGTGTTCAGGTAATCATAGAACCGGTTCGTAACGTTGGTCTGAAGCTCATACAGGAAAGCTTCGTCTGTCATCGCGACTGCAACGTCATAGCCGTATTCCTTGATCGCCTCGATAGAGACGGCCTTCGCGTACTTTTCGACGTTGATGTTCGCGTAGTCCTTCTCGATGACCGTAGCTTTGGAGTAGGGGATCTCTTCGCCCTCGCCGACACTCTGTGCAAGCGTGACGCTCGCGGTCTTGGATTTCAGGACAGTACCCGGCTGCTTTTTGATAGGCCGCATAATGCCGAGAATGTCGCGCAGGTGCTGCCAGTTCTGTGCAAAGCGGGTTACAAAATCAATTTCACGAGCGGTTACCTGAACGTCGCTCGTCATGGTCAGATTATTTTTTGCTGCCATATTATTCTTCCTTTCCGAACAAATTGAGATTTGCGGCGATTGCTGCCTGCCGTTCAGACGCATCCCTGATTTTGAAGATGTCGTCCCGGCTCATGGCACCGCCGTTGTTTGCGGGCGGATCTTTGGTGTCCGCGCCCTTCTGTTTGGTGGTAACAACGAAGTCTGCCCATTCTTCCTTGATAGACTTTTTCAGATCATCGGCGTTCTTGATCTTGCCGTCTTCCAGTTCAACCGTAGAAAGATCGGTGACCTTCAAAACCGAATCAATGCGCTTTTCGCTGATACCCGCAGACTTTAAAAGTTCCCGGTACGCGGATTCTTTCGCGCTCTTGGTTTCCTTTTGCATCTGCTCTTCCTTGTAAGCGTCAAATTCCTTTTTGACCTGGTCGTGCTTATCCTTCCAGCCGTCGTCGCCTTTGGCTTTCAGGTTTTCAAGCTCCGCCTGTACTCCGGGGAGCTTTTCGGCGTCCGCCTTATACCTCGCGATGTCGCTTTTCAGCCCATCGACAGTATCGGTGTGTGCCTCAATGATCGTGTCCATCTGCTCTTCCGTCAGCCCCATGCCCTTCAGGAGCTTTCTTGTAAGTGCCATTTCCCGTTCTCCTTTCCTTTGGCCGCATTTCCTCGCGGGCGAACGTAGTTTTTTACTATCTCATTTTCGCATAAAAAAAGAAGCCCATTCCCACAGTTGTGGGAATGGGAAAGATTTTTTCGTCAATTATCCGTTTTTTAATTCGTCTTCGATGGTCTGCCTGTATTCGGATGCATGATCAGCCGCCGCAGGCTTCAAATACGGCTGTGCTTTATTGCCAGCCGTCCAGTGCCATTTCCCCTTTGCGTCCTGATATGCCCACGGCGTAGGCCTGCCGCCCGGATAATATTTTCCAGTTCCTAGCTCGACGTAAGCAGCATATTCCGTATCGCTGCCGATGTATGCCGCCGGTTCCCCTTCATCCACGCGGTGCGTGATACTGTTCCTCAGATTGCCGGTGTCCACCGGGCAAAGCCGCTTCGCGTACTTTTCGGCCGTCACGCCAACCTTTTCAAGCGCCCGAATGAGCGCGTCATGCATGGCGGACTTGACTTCTTCGGAATTGTCGATAAATTCAACGCTCACGCTTTTTCCACCCCGCCCATTCTGCGTAAGTCATGTTTTTGATCAGTTCATTTTGCCCTGTCTCTGGGTTTTTGGCACGGCGCTGCCCTTTTGACGTGTCAATCCCCTCTATCGCTGATACCAGCGTGCAGCGACAGTTGTATATTTCTTCCGGTCTTCCTTGCGGGTCTCCCGGGAAACGGCAACCATTAGAAAACTTCTTGTCGTTGTCCACGACTTCACCATCGAGCATTGCGTGAGAATGTCGCGTCCTGCCGTCGAGCGTCGCCATCCACTCTTTCCGGCACTTAATGCCCATCTTTTCCGCCGCAAAGTAAGAATCCATCCGTCCGGCGTTCTGCGCGCCCGTAACAGCTGTTCGAGCCGTTCGGATAGCCGAATCTCGGTTCATGGTGACGATTCTGGTTTGCAGATCATCCGCCATGTGCTTAATGCTCTTGCCCTGCAAAATGGAGCTTGTGACACTGGCCGTAATCTGCTTTTTGCCCCATGCAAGATCAATGCCGCGCTTCAAGGCTCTCTTCGGCGGGTAATACGGCATAAGCTCCGGCTGTTCGACGATCAACCGCTTTACTGTCTGCTCATCCCATAAGTCAAAGCCGACATCGCCGGTCACTTGCTCGATTGTATACGCCGCAAAGTTTCGATTCAGGCTGTAAATCCCCGGCGTCGCATCGTTGACATACGCGACAGCAGCAGCGTTTGCATTTGTCATGCGCTCTGCAACCTTATCCCGCAGCGCCTCGAAGCGCTTTCCACGCCCGATCTGCGCAAGCCGCCACTGCCTGTATTGTTCCTCTGTGATCTCTCCGGCGTCCAACCGCGCCTTTTCAGCGGCGTCACGGCCGGCGAATTTCGCGAAGTACTCTTTGATAGTGTCCGTCAGGCCGTCATAAACTTCTTTGTAAGAATCGTATATCCGCTTTTCGAGCGCCTTTAGCTCTTTTTCGGTGAGGTCGTATCCCTTATCAGGTCTCATCGTTCACCATCTCCGGTGTCTCAAAGCTGCGCTCAATATCCTCTGCTGCTTTTCTTTTCAGAATTTCGGCAACTTCTTCCTGCGTCAGCCACGGAAGCTTTTTCAAAACGGTTTCATCATCGAGATATTGCGCAGCCATCAGTACCATCTGTGTCTGCTCCAACTGGTTTATAACCTTCGAGCGCACAAAAGACGGTTCATCTTCGATCCCGACGATTTTGAAAAGCGCCTGCAAGAAGTCAATCGCGCAGTATTCGAATTGATCGACTTTATTGTCCATCGGCTGATATGCCGCTGTGATCTCCGTCGCCGTCTTCTGCCCGCCTTGCAGTTTTGTAACGTCCAACATCTGAAAATCTCGGTACAGATCGTCACTGATTCTGGAAAGAAGCGCTTCCCGAGCTTCAACCGGGATTGTGAGCGTATGGGCTTCTGCCTTCGCGCCGTCATCGTCCACGAGGCCAACGCCGATACGCCGCATGGTCTCCTTGAACCGCGCCATGTCTACCTCGTCCATGCCGCCAGCGTTGGAGATCGTCCAGTAAATAACGGATGCATCATCAACCGTATTCGCGAAGCCGGATTTGATCAAATCGTAGCAGTCAATCGCTTCACGCTGACCGACCAGTTCAGACTGCTTCGCGCGGTTCCCATACATCGGGATAATCGGAAAGCCCGGATAATTCTGATACGCCAGAAGTTCAGTCCCATCAATCTCAGAAGTCGCTTCCACCGCCACATAGCCGCGCTTCGGCTCCAAGATCATCATTTCTTCTCCGTTCCTGCGGATATACTGTGTAAATCCGTCCGGCTCGAAGAGCGTAGCACGAAGTGGTTTGCTTGTGCATACTTGCCAGAAGCGAATCCCTGCCCGAAGCGCTCCGTTTTCCTCATCCAGAAGCGGAACAAATTCTGTCACATCAAACACTTCAAGGTGATCGAGATTCCAAAACCCATAGGAAACACCGCCGACAAGTGCGCCATGCGCTGCATCTTGCAGCCTTGTGTCGAAATTGGCGCCCAGTTTCTCTTTGTTCTCGTCCTTTTTCAGCGTCACGCCGTTTCCAAGCAGATACTGCGTTTCCTGCGTCACAAAATTCGAGAAGAAATTACTGCGAAGCTTGTAGTTCGCACTGTAATTGTCTGGCACTGTTTTCCCGGAAAGCGTGTACAGCAGCTTTTGGAAATTGGCGATCGTCACATTCCGGTGCGCGTCATACTCTTTCGCGATAACGGCCTGTTTGTATAAATCCGAGTCCTTGTGATTGTTGATTGCGGAAAGAACGAACTCCATCCGTTCCCGGTCGGACTTCTCCGCGATCTCTAAAAAATCCTGATATGTTTTCATCTTTTACCTCACCGCGCCAGATCTGGCACAAATCTGTGTTCTTTGAAGTGCTTTTTCAAGACCGTCATCACCATGTACCTGATTTCGTCCATAGCGTGGTCGTTTTCCTTCACGACGCGGTCAGATTCTGCTTTTTCGTCCCACCTGTAAAGCCCAAATTCGCGAATAGCGTCTTCGCAGCTCTCATGGATTTTGATTTTCCCGGACGCGATCATCTCGGCTGTTGTCTGTATCCCGGGCAATACATCATTCACAGCACCGCGTACTTTGAATTCATGGTGCTTCTTTACAGTTGCGATAAAAGCGTCCGCAGATGGGTCAACGATCAGGCACTTGATTTCTCTCCCGCCCGCGAGGCGCTTAATTTCTTCATAATACTCTTCCGGCGTTTTCTCTTTGCGCTCCGTCCTCCCGCAGTAGTAATATTCCGCAATGCGCACCGCTACTGTTTTCGTCACACACCATAATCCAGCCGAGAATGGGTTGTGCGTGCCGTAGTCAATGGAAATGTAATAATCGCCGGTGTCCGGTATGTCCTGCACGATGCAGGAATCGCCGAACATCGGATACACAAGCCCTTCGGCAAGCGTCCATTTTCCAAGAATGTATCTATCGTAGAAAACCGTTCCGGCATATTCCTTCTTTAGGTTTTCTACGAAGGAAGGCGGCAAAAACGGGTTATCATCAATTGTGTATACTTGGCTGAAAATATCCGCGTCGCTATCCAGAAACCTTTTCAGCCAGTGGTTTGGATATTGCGGGTTATATGTCCCATCAAAGCAGGAATATTCTTTATCGAGTCGGCTTTTCAGAAGCGCAAAGACTTCTTCCGACCAATCCGCGACCTCGTCGCCGTAGCAATACTTGATCGACGCGCCGCGAATCTTCGATACCTGCGACACTTTTTCTGCGCCGAGGCAATAGCACTTCTCGCCGAAAATCCAAGCCGTGTTATCGCTGGAAATCATTCCGACGAGCTTATCGCCGTAAAGATTCCGCATCGGCTCCAATACATTTCGCTCGATTGTGGATTTTGTTACCCCAAGAATAACCGCAAGCCCATCTTTCCCGGCTCTCTCGCGAATACGAAGCGGAATAATCCATTTGAAGTCGAGGTACGTTTTCCCGCTGCGTGTCGCACCACCTTTGAAGCACCATCGGCGCCCAGTGCTTTTTTGCACATATTCAAGCTGCTTTTCGCTTAGCGCATTACCAATCAAAGCACCATCTCCTGCCGGACTTATCTTTTCTTTGGCCTTTCAAATATCTTGTTATACTCGATGGACGCATACCAACATATTCAGCGGCAGATTTTACACTTTCAAACAGATGCTTGGCGCCATATTCATCAACAAGAATTACTTTTTTCATCTGCTTGACATGCGGATAATTCCCGACGCCCGGATTCTTCGGTTTCTCATATTCGCGCGTCGCATAATCCCATACATATCCCATATATGTATTTACGATTCCACGACAACATTTACTTATCCCACGATAATTGGCTTTAATGTCATTTGCCGCCGCACGGATTGTCTGATAAATTACAACTTCGCCAGTATTTGGGTTGATCCTTCTTACTCCAACAGCGCGGTTGTTTTCAGCTCCGTATCTTGCTACCAAGTTTTCCCCAGTCTGCCCGCCTTCTGCAACATTGTAACCAAACTTGCGTTCATTGCTTCTGTGATAAATAATTAAAAACTGTTCCATCTCACAGGCCGCTTGTCTCGCAAGCCCAGAGAAAAGTACTTCATGTGCAAACCCGTTCCACCCGTATTTTTGTATTGCGTTCCAGAAGTACGTCCCTTTGTATCCGTTCCCTTTTTGCCATCTGCGTTCAACACTTTGTTTCGTAATGCCAATGTAAACTTTCCCATTTTTCTTGTTCGTATGTTTGTAAACGGTATACATTGTCATTCCCCTTCAATTTGTTTCTGGCTTAACAGCATCCCTAAACTCCTTAAGCAGTCCGTCCAGCTTATTCAAGCTGTCATTGCTGCTTGCTGTATTCTTCGTGGCCTTGTCGACGATAATGCCAAATGAGGTTGCGATCTGGCTCAACGTAGCCGCCGAAATCTTCTCCGGGTCAGTCAGCGCTTTCAGATGCAAAATGATAGCTTCCTGCATCGCGCCTTTCTGCGATTCCATGAAAGCCAGCATCTCTGCCGTATTTTCCTCTTTTTTCTGCTGTACTTTTTCGCTGATATCTGGTGAAGCATCAATAATTCTCTTCACAGTCTGGTGTGTGACACCGTGCTTCTTCGCAACGGCGTTGTACGACTGCATTTCTATCCAGTCGGCAATTATTCTCTTTTTCTGCCGGTCTGTCAGCCTCGCAGCCATCTGTCACCACCCCATTATCCTGCCAAC
>ERZ808274.681-NODE-681-length-14930-cov-3.660101_pt1 | contig 14930 bp, 18 predicted proteins | sample MGYA00521277_ERZ808274 | MGnify/ENA primary metagenome ERZ808274 (study PRJEB31516, sample SAMN03275597) | gut metagenome | biome: mammalia-associated habitat; material: feces | host: Papio cynocephalus | place: Kenya | collected 2012-07-28 ... | reverse complement strand
GACATCCCATTCGTCTTTAACCGCTTGTATATATTCTTCTTTTCTTTTTAAATCTATATTACCCGATTTCAGTTCTTCTTCAAAATTTATTTTTATAATATCCCCTAATTCTTTAGAAGGGTTAGAAGATATATGTGGCATTTTAATATTATCATTGAAAATTAATCCTTCTAAAGAATCAAAGATAAGAGTATTATCTAATGCTTGTTTTATTTGTTCATCATTTAAAATTCCTTGTTCTTTATATCTTTCTATTACAACATCGTAACTAGGATAATCTAATATAAAATTATCTTCTTCACTATAAACTATTCCTTTTGCCTTTAAGAATAAATCTCTATATTTACTATCCTCTTCTTTAATATAATGACTGTCATTTGCATGGATTATAGGAATATTATATTTTTTAGAATACATTAATATCCTTTTATTGTATTCTATTTGATTTTCAACGTTATGATTTTGAACCTCAAGATAAAAATTATCTTTAAAATATTCTTTCATTTTTATTATCCAGTCTTCTGCTCCCTCTATATCTCTAAGTCTCGATGCTACACAGGCAGTAGTTATAACAACATCGTTAGGATTTAATTTAAAAATTAATTCATCGTCTACTCTAGGTTTATAATAAAATCCCGTAGTGTTTGCTTCTGACATTATGGAGTTAATTTGTTCATAACCATTTTTATTTTTTGCTATTATGATTAAATGATAATTTCTTCTGTCTTTTTCAAATCTATTTGGAACATAATAAGCTTCAACACCTGCTATTAATTTAACCCCATGTTCTTTACATAAAGTATAATATTCATATATATTTCCTTGATATCCATGATTGGTTGAAAAAAATATTGCTTTATCTCCGTCTAATTCCTTCGCTCTTTTTATATATTCTAAAGGAGATACGACAACATCTAGGCTTTTAATATTTCCAAAATAATCATGCTTATGGTAATTATTATAATGATTCAAAATTATCACTCCTATCTTATTTTTTTAATGCTGCTACCCCTTCTCCTAAAGACATTAAAAATTGTACAGTTTTTATATAATCATCTGCTTCTTTAAAACTATTAATTCTTCTTTCGTCTTTAATCTGTTTATTATGTTGAGCCGTCATTAATAAATCCATTCCATACGGGTTATGCAAACTCCATTTGTTGAGATTATCCAAATTATCATCAATTAATATATTTCCTTGTATAACATATTTATTTTTGCAAGGTATAAAATGAGATAAGTCAAACTTTGGAATATGAGTTTCTAACCACTCAAGCTTCTCTCTATATGAATCAGCACAATTACAACAATCCGACACTATAAATACATCATATCCTTCATCAATCCATTTATTAATATATTCTATACTATCTACTTTAGGAGTAATTGTAGTTAAAATATCTGATTGTTTATGCACCGAAAACAACCCATATTCAAAACTACTAGGTATCTCCCAAGAGGTAATTTCCTCTATTGAATGGTTTGTTCCATATATCCTATTATACTCTTTGACAACATCCTCAAGGTAACAAGTTACAACATCATCCATATCAATTAAAATTCTAAAATCTTTATTTTTCATTTATTTGTTCTCCCTTCTTATTTATACTTATATTATACCATTTTTTAACAATGTTGTCAAGTACTTATTTAAAATTTCTTCTATATTTTCATAATCATAATACCAAACTTCCAACAATTCAATATTGTTATCTTTCGCATATTTTTTCTTTCTTCTATCATGTTCTTTTTGTATTATAAAATCTTCTTCTGATTTATGAAATCTTTTTATAAATTTCTCATGTTGCTCCCCTTGATATTCTATTAATAAACTATATTGAGGTAAATAAAAATCATAAGATAACAAACCGTTGCCTACCCCTATTAAATATTTAAAAGTTTTTTGAGGTATAAATTCTATATTATTATTTATTAAATATTCTTTTATTTTTAATTCTCCTAAAGAAGAAATACATTTTTCACATTTAAGACTTCTATTTTGTCTAATGATTTTATCGGGACTTGTTTTAAATTCTTTTCCACATTTTTCACAATAAAATTTAAACTTTTTGCTGCTTTTAGGAGCAACTTCAAAAGGAGATTTTGTATTATTTTTGCTCCAATATTTAATCTTTTGAGGATATAAATAACCAAATGAATCTTTTGGGTGAATTTTTGCTTTATGACAATATGGACATCTTCTACCAAGATAAAACTTATTACAACTAATTTCATACCCGCCATTATCATTATGATACTCTTTATTTTGACATAATATCCAAACTTTCTTAGTGCTTTGAGGTGCTAATTCCCAAGGGTTTAAAGTATTTTTATTAGACCAATATTTAGTTAAAAAATTCTTATCAATATTATCTATCCCCCATTGAGCAAAGCTATCTTTAGAATGAACTTTATGACTGGCAAATGAATTACAATAAGGACATCTTTTTTTATTATAAAAATTAGCACAAGTTATTTCATAACTTCCATGATAACCTACCTTATCACATTTAATCCAAACCTTTCTATTAGTTTGTTTATAAATTAAATAAGGATTTAATTTATTCTTTTCCCAATCCCAATATTTACTTAAAGGTTCTTTTAATTCTTGTTGAATATGATAGGCAAAACTATTTTCATATTTATTACAACAATTAGTACAATTCATTCCTCTTTTAAAACTGCTTATTTGAATATCATATTCATTCCCACAATAAGAACATTTAATTCTAATATAATTTTGTCTTTTGCTTTTATTTTTATCATCTATTGTAATCTCATTTATTTTATAACTTCCAATATATTTATATTTTCTTTCTTCTGCTATATCTTTATGATTCTTGTTATAATACATTTAACCCACTCTTTCCCAATCTTTAATAATAATTTTTCTTCCAAATTTATATCTAAATTCTACTAAAGCATCTAATATAATAGATTCATCTTCTTGTGTATTACTTATTAATTCCTCAAAAGCCACTTTACTACAAAAATATTTATAAATTGTTACATTATCGTTTTCAAATTTATAAGTGCTATTACCTATTTTTGTTATGTTTTTCACTTTGAATATAGCATTTTCTAATAGATATAAAGGAGTTTCGATGCTGTTACACCATAAATTTTCATATGATACAATTTTCTTTACATCATCACTAGGGATATAATTATCATATATTTTTTCTACTTTTATTAATTTTTTTTCTGTTTCTATAAATTTATTAGAATATTCAATAAATTTATTTATATTTTCTCTTTTTATACTAAATCCAAAACTACCACTATGTCCTAAACAGTATTCAAATAAATGAGATTGTTCACAAAATTTCTTTAAGTCAAAATCACCATATGTTCTAGCAGAACCATTAATGACTTCATCTTGTGGTTTTCCTATTAAAGTACATCTTTCATATATATCGGATACTCCATTTGCTATTAACCCAGTCAAAGGTCTTTCAATTTCATCATCTTCGTCTATATATAAAATTATATTACTAAGAATCTTTTCATTTAACTTTTTACAAATTTTATTAGATAATTCCTTTTTTCTTTCTCTTTGTTTTTTTTGATAATTTTGTCCTAATAATCTTATCTTTTTTTGATAGGTTACTGCTTTACCTCTATGTGGTATAAAATCCTCTGTTCCAATTAGAGCATTAAATAAGATTTCTTTTTCTTCTTTACTTCCTAATCTTATTATAGCATTTAAAACAGGAGAAATAGAAAATCCAAAATCTTCAATAGTAAATTTATCTTTTTTGTTTTTCCCCATATGACTAGCCATTTCCAATAAAAATAAATTAGTAACATTAGATATTTTTGACCCTTTATTTAAATAATATCTATTTTCATAAGAATATTTAAGATTACATACGTCTGAAACAAGACTACAAGCAACTAAATCTAAATATTTATTACCTATATCGCCATCGCAACAGGATAATAATTCTTTACAAAACTTATAAGTTACTCCACATCCACTTAAATATATATTTTCTACACTGCCGTCTTGATTATTAATTAAAGCTATATTATTTTCTATATCATATAATTTATCTTTTACTTCTATTTCATGATGGTCTAATATTAAAATTTTAATCCCTTTATTTGTAAGAACTTGTAAAGGTTCTATATCAGTACTTCCGCCATCTGGTATAATTAATAATTTAATATTATTTTTAATTAAAGAGTCTAACTTATTTAATTCAAATCCATGTTTTTTCTTATTATTAAGTATATAAGTTACATTTTCATATTCAAAATCGTCATATATAACTTGGTATACTAATGCACCTGAAAAATACCCATCAACATCTGAATCTATTTGTATCGCTATATTATCATTATTAGCCATAGTGTTTAATAAGAAGTCTATGCCTTTATTTAAATTTTTATAATGTTCTACATTTTCTTCAAATTCATCATTCGCTAGAAGTAAGCTAAGAGCTTCCTTTTTAGTTAAATCTCTTATTTCCAACATATTCTTTTCTACATCTTCTGAAAGACTATTTAAAAATACTTTATTTCTTATATCTTTCATATTATCTATCTCCTTCTTTAAAAAGCGATGCAGATTTTCTACACTTTTTTAAAAATTCATCACTTATTTTATTCTTGTTTATTTCATTAATAAATTCTTTTGCATATACTTGTTTAACTTTTATGCTTATTAAATTCATATTTTCACCTTATCTATTCGTATTGTAAGTACACAATTTTTATTGTAAAACCTGTCAAATACTATAAAGAAATCATTTTTTTATTTTTAAGAATCGTTCCTTTCTTTAATGTTGTATATCTCATATCGCCACCTCAAAATTCTTAAAATTTATTCTGTTATTAAATAACTCTAAATATATTTCTTTACCCTTATCTGTAGGAGAATCTTTATATTCTAATAACCCATTCTCTAAGGAATCCCATATAATAGATACTTTTATACCTTCAGGAATCCTATAAGCTAATTTAATTATCTTACACTTCCATAATAATTCTTCTTCTTTATTCTGATATTGTTTATCAAAAGCAAATACTATTTCCTCTACTCCTAGAAGCAATAACATCTTTATTTGTTCATAACTTAAATTCGAACCGCAAACTGCAACAGAATTATTTTCTTCAAGATAACTATTGAGTTGCATTGTCCCCTTTTCTCCTTCAAAAAGTATTGCCGTCTTTGTCTCCTGTATCGCTTCTTTATTTTGCCAATAACCATATAAATTATATTTTAAACTATGAGAATACATTTGCCCTCTAAAATAAAACGGTACATACTTTCCAAATTTATCTGCCACTTCTTTATTTAAATTTCTAATCCTTACTCCTATGACGCTTCCATTGTCCCATGAGAAATGAGGGATAATAATTTTTTCTCCTATTTCATCATATCTTATATCATATTTCTTTAAGGTTCTAAATCTTATCCCCTCTTTTTCCCACATAGGCAATCTTTTAAGAGGAAATCTCCTATAAGCAAAAGGTTTTTTCTGTGGAGGTAGGGAAGGCACTTCAATTTCTTCTATATTAACTTCTCTCTTTTTAGTTCTATTTCTTGACTTCCTGCCTACCCCTTTTCTATGGTATTTACCACTAACTCCAAAATAAGAGTTTATTATATTCATCGCTTCTTTAAATTCACATTGTTTTACTTTCATAGTTAGATCAGCAAGACTATTAACTGAACTTCCGCAACAAGAGAAACAAAAGAAGCTATGAGTATCTTCGTTATAATATAATTTAGGAGAAGTACTACCATGACAAAATGATTCAAATATAGCATTATTATTATATCCATCTCTATTTACACAATGTCCTTGAAGAACTTCTTCTACAAAATTTATTACCTGTTCTTTATTTAAATCTTGTAAGATACTCATATATTCTCCCCTTTCCTATTTCCTATAAACCTTACATTGTTTCCAATATTCTATACCATCCATATCTTTATCTAAAGTAGCAAATATATCACAATCAGATGTAAAATGTATGTACTTAACAAACTTTCTAACTTTCCATTCATGGTCATCTTCGTCTCTTACTAAAACTAAATCTCCCACTTCTATGTCTCTATAGTCTATTTCCTCTTCATTCCATAACACTTTATTTTCTGTATTGCGAACCTCTATTATATCATAACCGTCATTAGCTCCTACATATTTTAAATCTTCTCTATAAAGTTTTGGGAAAAAGCCTAGTTCATACTCAAACATAATTATATCTCCAAGTTCTGTATTCTCTTTAAGCCTTCCTACGTATCCATCTACTACATAAAGAATATCATCATTTCTTAATATTAATTTCATTCCGTTTTTTATATCTTGTCTCTTCATATTATTCTCCCTTCTATGTATTTATTATAACATATTTTAATAATGTTGTCAAGCACTTTTAATAAAAAAGTCCTGTATATACATTATCTACATAAGCAATATCACGAATCCTACCATAGTCTCCATTAAACTCTTGCAATATAATTATATTTGAATCGCTAGATTCTCTACATTTATCTAAAAATGCTAATATATATTGTTTGCTTTTGTCTAATGTAAGTTCATCATCATTATCGTCCCCTCTTAGTCTTCTTCTTGAAGTCGTAGTAGAATCCACTACTTTAAAATACTTCTTCTTATACTTCCCTTCTCTGTCTTTTCTCCAAAGATACGGTTTTAAAAACATCTTTTCATTATCTTCGTCTAATTCTCTAAGAGTAACTTTTCTTGTTAATAATAATAGTCCTGCAACATCTTTAACGTGTTTGCTTCCTGCTAATAAACTAGAAGTTAAATAACTTGCTTTACCAGTCATAGAACCCATAAGTTGCATAGGTAATAATATTTTACATTCCATTTCTTTACCAAACTTATCTAATTCTATTGAGTTTTCTATTAATTCTTTAACGCTATCTTCTTGAGACTCTGCTTTAAAGGTTTCAACTATTAGTGTTGAGAATCCTTCTGCCAATATTAGTTTTTTAGATTCTCTCATTATTTTATCAACAGAGAACTCGCTTACACTATAAAATGCAAGAGTATCTTTATATCTTTCCTTTATAAATCTATTAGCTTTTAAAAATACTTTTCTTTCTTCATCAGTAAAATTATAATGCTTAATCTTTGTTCTATTTAAAGTAAAACACCCAAATACATATGCCGATATATATGATAACAACATAGTTTTAAAATATTTACTTCCTTGTTCGTTGCTAACTAATATTACTTTTTCTCCATTTTCTATTAAAGACATAGCCATATTAACCATTAAAGTAGTTTTACCGACTCCTGAAAATGCTCCGAAAATCGCTACACCATTGCCACTACTAAGTCCATCTGTACTCTTGCTAAGGAGTGGAAAGTTCTTATGATATTTAAACTCCCCATCTTCTGTTTGCCATGTAAGAGTGGTGTCATAATAAGTTGTATCATCTTCTATTTCTCCATCTTCAATCTGTTGAAGTTCTTCATCCGAATAGAATAAATATTCTCTTTCCATATCTGTCGATACACTTTTTACATTTACACTTGATAATTGCATATCGAAGAAATTTAAGACCTGTTGACTATCCATAGCAGTAAATTTATCGGCAGGAACAATCTTTTTATTCCCTACTAACACTTCCTTATTAATATCAATAGCTAATTTTTCAGAAATCTCTTCAATCAAATTGTATTTAATAACTTCATCTAAATGAGAAGAAAAATTCTCTACATTAGCTAATTCTTTAATATTTCTAAATTCTTTTGCCCCTCCATAATCTTCAAAGTCTTGTGTTAATGTTTCTGACAGTTTAAGAAAATTTATAACTGTAAATTCATTAACCTCTCTATACCTTGTAGATAATTCAGATACTAATTTAAAATAAAATTTATTCTTAGGAGTAGAAAAATCATCTTCTATTAAAGGTACTTCGCTGATCAATCCTAAATCTTGAAGAAGACATGATATCAACATTCGTTCAGAAGTCTCTTTATGTTCATTCATAACTTCACTTTCTATATCTAGTGTTCTAGCCATTTTATCACTCCTTATAAGATATCTAATAACCCTCTTTTAGATTTCTTTTTATTAATTACAGGTTTTCTAACTTCTGTTTCTACTTCTATATTAACGCCCACATCTTCATATTCCATCATATCCTGAACAGACTTACTTGCCCCATCAAAATAATCTTTAATCTCTGAACGTATAATTGCAAAGATATATAAAATTTTCTGGTATTCATTCATATCACCATTAACTAATTTTTTATCCAAAGAAGACTTTATATAATCCCCTTTGTCTAAAAGAAACTTATTTACTTGATTTCTAGTATATCCTGCATTATATATTTTTGTAAATTCTTTATTCTTAGTATTATTAATGCAAGTATATCCTATTATAAAATCAAATGCTTTTTGGTTTTCTCTAAGTAATTCTGTTTCTTTTTCATGTGTCCTATACTCTTCTTCTGAACAGTAGTATTGATTTTTCTTTTTTCCATTTTTATCTACTTTAGGAAAATTAAAAGCTATGTCTGTTGTTAATTGTTTTCCACAGATTTTACATTTACATTTTCTAGGCATTTTAATCCCTCCTAATTTATTTCTCTCCAAATTATTTCTTCTAAAGAATAAGTTCTATCCCAATTAAATTTACAATATTCACAATCTATATCTTCTTTCATGCATATACATTGTACATCACGACAATGTATGCCTTTTTCTTTTGCATCTTTTAAAGTTTTATCTGTTACGCTCCAAAGTCCTTCACATAATCTTACCTCTATCAATCTTTCATTCGTTCCAATAATATGTATATCATTATCACAAATTTCATCAAAAGCTATCGGACATTCTTCGCAGTCTATATAATAACCATCGCATAAAATATCTTCGCAGCTTATAAATCCTTTTTTATATCTGTATTTTTTAGGTACTATTGGTATTAATCTTTTGTTTATTCTAATTTTATCCATATAATCCTCTCCTTTATATAGCCTTATTATTAATCGTTTTCTAATAATTCGAATTTATCGCCTTTACTTTTAATCCATTCTTTAGCATCTTCGTAAGTATTCCATTCAACGATTTCAAATATTCCTATTTTCTCATTAATAACATGACCTACGGGAATTTCTTCAATACCAGTATTAACATATATATTATATTTACCATTTTCGTTTTTTATAATTTTAGCTTTATAATTCATACTGTTCTTTCCTCCCTTATACTATACACTTTCTATTACTATATTGACCGCTTCCCTATATAAATCATCAACTACAATATCTTTAACTCCTATGACCATACAGTTATTATATTCAGATTGCCATACTTTATCTTCAAGTAACTCCCATTCCATACATACTGAATCGTCTTCTTTGTATATCATTTTATAGCCTTTATGATTTTCTTCTACAGTCCATAATCGTATTAATGTATTTCTACATATAAACGTATCTACAAAATCTTTTAGTTTCATATCATTCTCCTTTATGTATTTATTATAACACATTTTAATAATGTTGTCAAGTATTAATAATTAGTTATTAATACCTCTATTGTTTTATTATCTTTGTTTTTATCTTGATAATTACAATTATTATAGTCGTAGTTTAAATAATGTATTTTATAATTATTTGCCCATTTTATTAATATTTCATTTTTTAACCCTTTGTGTTCTAATACGTTTGATAGTGCAAATTTAATATTATTATTGTTTAAATTATCACAAAGACTTAAAAGGGAACATTCTTCTTCTTCATTCCAACCTCCTTGTTCATTATAACTAGCACAAGTAATTAAGTAAGGAGGGTCTAAATAAACAAAATCATCTTTATTTAATAAATTAATTTTTAAATCTTTAAAATTACGATTAGTAAAAATTATATTTTTTTCTTCAATAGCTTTTGCAAATTTTATAAAATTCCTTTCTAATGTAGGATTAAAATAACTTTTATTTCTTCCAAAAGGCATATTAAATTCACCTTTTTTATTAAATCTTATCTGATAATTAAAAGCGTGAGTTAACATAGCATAAAAAATATACCATTCTTTATTACCTTCATTGTAAAAACTTCTTATTTGCTTAAATCCTTCTTCATTAGTTTTACTTAAATCATATTTATTAATTTCATTTTTAATCAAATTTAAACTATTTTCTAATCCTTCTGTTTGGACTCCTTTATAAACTTCTATAACTTCTTTACATAAATCATTTCCTATAATCTTATTTGCTTCAACATTAATTCCCACGTTAAATCCTCCACAAAATAAATCTACGAAAGTATTTATATCTTTCGGAAACAAAGGTAGTATTTGAGGCAATAACTTATATTTTCCACCTACATAATTCATAGGACTTTTAACTAATTCTTTTTTCATATTGTCTCTCCTTTCTTATTAAAAAGGGTAGATATTTCTACCTACCCAATTAATTATTATAAGCTTCTTCTTGATGATTTTGGTTTAGTTACAGGTTTAGTTTCTTCTTCTTCAACCATTAAGTCACTAGCATCAGTATCATCTTCACTAAATGATAATCCTAACAATGAAGTTATCTGATATCTTTTTAAATAAGTCATTAATGAACCATAACCCTGTGCTTCTAGTTTAGGTGGTATTAAAGATATTGAATTACTTTCTAAAAACTGTCCTGTTTCAACATGAATTAATCTAGTTTTAATACATATAGAATGTTTTTCCATTCCATTTATAGGTAGCTGCACTAATACTAATCCTTGTTCATTCAATATAGGTCTAATTACATTAAGTATTTGAGACAAACTAGCATAACTTGATTCGTGAAATGGATTTTCTGCGTCTTTTTCAACTGTTGTAAAATGTTTATGAAATCCCGCCAAAGCTTTATATAGTTCTGTAGTATCATCGCTAGAATAAAATTGAACATCTGTATTACCTGTTTGTTTATTAACATTAAATTTACATTTACACTCCATATTTTCAACCTCCTTATTAGGTGAAGAAATACCCTCACCTAATATAATATCCTTATTAACTGTATTTTCCATAATCATTTATCTCCTTTCAAATTAAAATGGTGCTTCATCTTCATTTACTTCTACTTCTTTACCTGTTTCTTCTTCGCCTTTTTCCTTATTTATTTCTTCTGCTTTTTCTTTAAGTCTTTCAATTCTCTCTTCTATCGCTTGATGCATTAAATCTATATAATGAGAAGTAAAAGGGAAATCCTCTTGATCAGGAACGGTATAACAAAATTCTTCTTCCTCTCCTTCTTCTAAATCATCATAGACACATTTTATATATTCGTTATCGTCATTCAAACTCATTATAGGAGCGGAACAGTTTGTTAATTCAAAATAATTTTCTATTTGAACTCTGTTCTTAACAGATTTACCTATACCCCTTGTTTTCTTAGCTTTAGCAATAGATTTAATAAAATCAAACTCCATATAAAGTATATCTCCTATGCTAAGTTCTTCTTTAATATATTCTGCATATTCTTCATTATGAGTTCTTATTTTCATAATAAATCCATTTACCTTTTCTTCTTTAGTTTGTTCATCAACATAAGCGTAATTATTTACTAATACACTTAATTCTAAAGCATTACCATCAATATCTGTTATATCTTCATAACCTTCAAGTACACAATAAACAATACCTTTAGCACCTTTATTGATAGGGAATTTGCTGTCTGCCTGTGTAGTACAAAATACTCCGCCAACTCTAGTGCCTCTATCTACAAATTCTCCTTCTTTAGTAACATATTTATTTTCGTCAAATCTCACTAAACAATTAACTACTTCGCCCTCTCCGTCGTCTTCTCTTGTAGGACATTCAGTATAGAGTTTTTTCATTTTAGCATATGTTTTATTTGTATTTCCATTCCCAGAGTATTTTCTAACAAAGAAGTCAACATCTGTTGTTTTACCTTCTTCTGTTTCTATCTCTACGACAAATTTAAGAGTTTCATCTTTTTTACCCTTGTTAGATATTGCTCCATTTTTAAATGATATGACCTCTCCATTTACAAACCCCTCGCAATATCTTACTCTTTTTTCTTTTTCTGCCATATTAATTCTCCTTTCGTACTTTTATTATAATAATGTTATTAACTATTGCTTACAGTATTTATCTATTTTATTATTAATTACCTTTTTAGCCATTCTTAATATACAAAGGTCATATCCTTTCTTTACATCAAAAGTGTCATCAGGGTGGACTTTTGAAGATACCTTCCCGTATTTTTGAGATTCCATTACCATCAAATCTCCATTGTGTCTCCACTTAACAGGGATTTTTTCACCAAATATTTCGATTTTCTTCCACTCCCAAATTGTCCAATCCAATCTAAACAAAACATCTACCATATTTTTATCTACTAATACAGTCTCGCTTTCGCACCTGTGTTTTTTTCTCAAAGTTAGTAAATAACCTTCGTAATCATTCTCTTTAATTTTTTTTATACTAGATAATATATAAGTTGCTCCTGTTATCTTGTTTACTATTCTATCTCCGCATTTGAATTTCATATTATTTTCTCCTTTCACCTTTTCTATGTTTATATTATACCATTTTTTAAAAATGTTGTCAACCTTATTTAAACAAATTTTTGAAAATATTTTCTAATACTGGAACAGCAATACTATTACCTATTTGTTTGTATAATTGAGTGTCAGAAGTAGGAACATTCTTAGCCTTATAAAAATCATCATCTTCAAACCCCATTAATCTCCAACATTCTAAAGGAGTTAATCTCCTAATCTTAAAGTTAATAACTACTTCTCCATCTATTACTAACGGTTGTCTCCAACCTCCTTGCATAGTATCTAAAGTAGGAGATATAAATTCTTTATCATAAATACTTCCTGCTTGATGTCTCTTGCCACCTTCATCAAATACCCCACCTAATCTAACTGGAAGAACTTCTATAATCTGTTTAGGCTGTTTATAGTCTCTTGCAGAAAGAGTTGAGATACATTTATTAGGATTATATACCCAAGCAGAAGTACAATTACGATATTTAACATTACCCTTTTCGTCACATGGATGTGGAGCAGTTGTCCCTAAAACCTCTAAACATTCATTATTTAATCTATCTTGAGGGAATTTAAAAAATCTATCTTGCATTTCTTGAGATAGATAATATTTGTCTTCAACTGAATCTTCTAATATATCTTTAAGTTTTAATTCTAACGGAAATTCTTGAGGAAATTCAAAGGTATGCTGATCTTCTAATATGCTAACAACATAAATACGTTCTCTATTTTGAGGCAACCCAAAATCTTTTGCATTTAACACTTTATAATAAGAAGTATATCCAACTTCTTTTAAATCTTCTATGTATTGATTAAAATTATGTATATGCTTTTTACTTATTACATTTTTAACATTTTCCCAGATAACATATTTAGGCTTAACTTTCTTTATTATATCCACACTATACCACATGAGACTACTTCTAGTGCCACTTCCTTTGTCTCCACCTTTGCCTTTACCTGAAACAGAATAGTCCTGACAAGGTGATGCATGAACGATAATATCAATGTTTTGAGGTAATAAATCTAAATCAATTAAACTTACATCGCCTAAGTTTAAACTTTCATCTACTCCATGTATTGCACAATAACTTTTTATTGCAAATTTATCTATCTCGCTAAATCCAATTAAATCATAATCTACATTAGCATTTTTAAGTGCCTTTTCAAACGCACCTATACCACTAAAAAGACTAAGTAATTTCATTATATCCTCTCCTTCGTATTTTAAAAGTGTTGTCAAGGGGTAATCCCCTTAACAAATTTATTTAAAATATAATAAATATACAGTTCTTTTCTTTACTCCCATATTATTAACTCTTTTATAATATCGTTTATTACTTTCACCTTTTCTTTTAGGAACATATACATCTAATTTATAAGGAGTATTTAACCCCTTACCACCCCTGTCTCTTACTGTCTTCATTCCTAACCCTTCTATATACATACGTTGTCTTAAAGGGTAATAATTATTGGCAACTGTTTGACTATTTAGTTTGCCTAAAGTACATTTACCTGCGTATTTACTTCCGCCATTTTCACAAGCCAAAGAAGTATAATAATATATTTTACAAGTAACCTTTTTAACTCTCTTAACTTTTCTTCCTGTTCTTATAGTCCAATATCGTGTGCTTGTTTTCGAATAAGCATCTATATAACTATTGTCCGTGGGACAATAAAAAGTGCTTCCAAATACTACTCCTACTGCTAATCCTATTGCTAATATTTTCTTTTTAATTCTTCTCATTTAATCACCTCTGTAAAAATATATTCCCACCCACCAATCCCTTAAATCTTATTTTAGAAATTTAATCCATTAATTATACTGTCAAATAAATCATCTACATCTCCTTTTGTAAGTTTAACTGTTCCAAAAGGAGTATTTATACATTCTACGTCATTTTCTTCTTTCTTTTTATCTTGTGAATTTGCAAGTCTTACAACATCTTCTGTGTAATTACAAATTAATTTTTTACCATCTGTCATAAGGATAGTTTCACTAGCGGATTCAAATAGAACGAATTTTGCCTTTTCCCATTTTCTACTTGGAGTAAAATATTCAACATCTGTTCCTAGTTCTACTTTAGTCCAATCAACTTTACTTTCTTCTTTTTCTCTATCCCATATTAAGTTTCCAAATAAATCAAATACTTTCATTATATCTAATTTAGAATTTTCTTTATTAGTAAGATCAGCACTATATTCATGTTCAAGAGATATAAAATAAATATCTTTACCATAATGTAAAGGTTCTTTTATAGCCATTATATTTCCATCATGTATAAAATATTTTTCTTTTTCTTTACCCTCTCTTAATGTTACTCCATAAACCTTACCATCTTTAAATCCTAATTTCATATTATCACCTTTCCCTTTCTTTATTATACTTATATTATATCATAAACTCATATTGTTGTCAAGTGTTTTCTTGAAG
>ERZ808274.678-NODE-678-length-14942-cov-3.776449_pt1 | contig 14942 bp, 9 predicted proteins | sample MGYA00521277_ERZ808274 | MGnify/ENA primary metagenome ERZ808274 (study PRJEB31516, sample SAMN03275597) | gut metagenome | biome: mammalia-associated habitat; material: feces | host: Papio cynocephalus | place: Kenya | collected 2012-07-28 ... | reverse complement strand
CAATTTAATGCATAACATATTTTTGCCAAAACCTCTAAGCCAACAGGTTCACACTTACTTAATTTTGCTATTGTGCCTGTTCCTAATCCGGTCAATTCTCTTAGTTTTGATTTATTCATACCTTTATCAACTAATAATTTCCATAAATTATTATAACTGATTAATACCATGGTATATCACCTCTTGCAAATTATATCATAAAATTAAATTTTTGTCAATTGGATAAGTTTCAAGTCTTTAATAAAATATGTCGGACCTAACATTTTATATGCTTTAATATACATTTTTCACCGAATGATATCAATACTTTTTATTTATGTATTTGCAATAGCGACAGACTTAATTATATTATTTTTCAACTAATATATTGTTTTTTAAAAATTGCTTAAATGATTCATACTCAAAATAGTTATATCACAATAAATTCGTGATTAGTAAAGATACTTATTTCAAAAAAACTTCTTATTTTCCATTTTCTAGGGGTGTCGGAAGTAATCGTTCTAACACTGATTTTTGCCTAGTAATCGTTCTACTACCTCAGTAATCGTTCTAACACCTATTAAAACAACGATATAATTTTGATACAAAAGGAACAAGAAACACCACGGGAACGAAAATCCAAAACAATTTTCACTCTAAAAGCGCCAATTTACCCCTAAAAAGCATAAAAAACAGTCTTGACACCTTTTATTCAAAGTATCAAGACTAATGTACTCTAATGGGGCGATTAACGAGATTCGAACTCGTGAATGACCGGTTCACAGCCGGTTGTGTTTGGCCTCTTCACCATAATCGCCGATGCGTATTAAATAATACCTATTATTATGATTTTTGTAAAGTAGAAAATTCTAGAGTTGTTCAATCATCATCTTTGCTTTTCTCAAGATAGGAAGCTCTCTTTGTTTAACTAACTTACCAACAAGAATATTTTGCATATTTTCGTAAAGAGAAATAGCCTCGTCAATACTAACAAAGATAATTTTATTTATTCTTCTTTTTTCATCTGGTTCAAGGTGAGATTCACATTTGCCAACAATTCTCGCTAAATAATAATAATTGTGATTTTTCCTTTTAATAAGATTATAGAAGTCATCAATTTCACCTATTTCATCAATAACTTCGATTTCAAAACCAACCTCTTCCGCTAATTCTCTTTTTAAAGCTTCGATATGATTTTCTTTGTCTTTGATACCACCGCCTGGTGTTTCATAATAATCTCTTGGACCGAAAGCATCATCATCAAGAATGTATTCAAGACAAATATTATTATTTTCATCAAGTAAAATAGCTCTAACTATTTCTCTAACTTCTTTAACACCAATAAAAGGATATTGGTCATCTTTAAATTTCCCTAAAATTTCCATATTTATTAATCGTTACTCCTAAGAGCAATAACCGGATCTTTATGTGCTGCTGCACTTGCAGGAATAAGCCCACTGATAAGTGTTAAGAGGATTGAAATGCCTAAAACAATTAAAGCATAATTCCATGGAAGCATCATAAGTGTTCCGACATTTGCAAAATTATTGATAATTATATTAATAATCAAACAGAGTAAATATGTTACAGCAAGACCAAATGCTCCACTGCTAGTGCCAATTAAGAATGTTTCAACATTGAACAAATTGGAGACGTCAATCTTTCGTCCACCAAGAGAACGAATAATACCAATTTCTTTAACGCGTTCAATGACTGATACATAAGTAATGATTCCAATCATAACAGTTGAGACAACAAGCGATAATGATGTGAAACAAATAAGGGCAATTGTAACAATTTCAATCATTGTATTAATCAATGAAATAACTACTTCAAGATTATCCTGATAGTTAATATCTTCTCTATTTTCACCTTTAATTACTTTTGTAATTTGATTACCATCGCTATCAACTTTATTAATTTCGATTGATAAATCTTTATTATTCCATTTGTCTAAATAATCAGTGACTAAATCTTTATCATCAAAAGATAAAGGATATATAGAAATATCATTTGTTAATGAATTACCCGCAGTTTTCCTAATTGCGGTTTCAAATTGATTTGGAACTGAATAATTGTCACCAAACATAGAAGAAAGAATATTTCCAAACATTCCTGTTCCGCCAGTATCAACATTAACAACCGATACGGCAGATCCATCTCCAGTTTTCTTTTCATCATCCTTATAACAATATTCATAATAATATGGAACAATATATTTATATGATGCTTTTTCAGTATCGCTTAAAGATTCATATGCTTCTTTTTGCTCATTTAATGAGGCAACAATTTCAGAATCTTTGGCGTCATTTAGCATTTTTTGTTGGAATGCAGGAGAAATAATGAAGCCAGTTTCTAAACAACCATAAGAAACATTTTCTTTTGCTCTTAATATAGCGGTAATCTTAATTTCGGTTGGATTATCTAAAGAAGTGCCGTTTTCAAGTTGTCCTTTATAAGCGAAAGGAAAATGTGTTTGTGTTCCAGGAATTGTTGTTAAAGTTCTTTTTTCATAAACTGAGTTATTCGGATAATAAATGAATTTTTTATTTAACAATGTTTCATAATCAAAATCTTTTGGTGATAATTCATCATTGCCATGATTTTCTTCATCTGTAAATTTATCAATAATGCTTACAAATTCATCTTGTGTTAAATAACCTATTTGACCTAAGAAAATATCGGTTAACGTTGTATCTTTGCTAACTACAATCATCATTTCGTTTTCTTCTGTCGCAATATGACCACCTTCATTTAAAATATCATATTGTTTTTCAATATAATCGGTATTGTTCGGCATAGCTTTAAATGTTGTTGTAAACATTTTAATCATGCTTGAAAATTGAGCAAATGAAGTTTCATTAATAATTGATGTGTACATCGCTTCAACTTGTGTCAACGAAACTTGATCAACTTTTCCAATTGGATCACTAAAATCAACACCTGTATAGATATTAAGTTTTGGATCGATGCCATATTCTTCCTTCATTGCTGAATAATTTTCTTTTGGGAGATTATGAATATAATCGACATAATCTTCTGTAATTTCGTTCTTAACAGCGTATGTGGAAAGATTGTTTTGTTGTTTGGCAAGATATTCGACCATGTATTGAATATTTACTTTTCCATCTTCAACACTTCCCGCTAGACCGTTGAGCTTTGCCATATCGCTTGACGCAGACATCATCGCGCTTAAATCAAGAGATGATTCACTTATCTCAACAGGGTTGCCAGAAAGCATGTCATCTTGCATATTTCTAATGTAAGATTTAACACCATAAGAAACCGCTAAAACGGCGGAAATACCGATAATGCCAATAGATCCTGCAACAACTACTAATGCAGTTCTTTTGAATTTTGAAATCAAATTTTTCGCTGATAACGCAAAAGCTGTAGCCAATGACATTTTTGCCTTTTTAGTTGGAATATCATAAGTGTCTTTTTCTTTATCTTCTTCATTTTGCTGAAATGGTTTTGTGTCATTGACCATTTGACCATCTTTCATTGAAATAATTCTACTTGAATATCTTTTGGCAAGTTCAGGGTTATGAGTAACCATGATAACAAGTCTATTTTTAGCAACTTCTTTTAGTAGTTCCATAATTTGAACTGAGGTTTCACTATCAAGCGCACCAGTAGGTTCATCCGCTAAAAGAATTTCAGGATCATTGACAAGCGCTCTTGCAATAGCGACACGTTGCATTTGTCCTCCAGAGAGTTGGTTTGGAAGTTTTTTGCTTACTTCTCCTAAGCCTACTTTTTCAAGTGCTTTTTGAGCACGGGCAGTTCTTTCTTTTCTTGAAACACCGCTTATAGTAAGAGCAAGCTCTACATTTCCTAAAATAGTTAGATGAGAAATAAGGTTGTATGATTGGAAAACAAAACCAACAGAATGGTTACGGTAGGTATCCCAATCCCTATCTGTGAAGTCTTTCGTTGATTTCCCTTTAATAATTAGATCACCACTTGTGTATCTGTCAAGGCCACCAATGATGTTTAAAAGAGTAGTTTTTCCACATCCGGAAGGACCAAGAATTGAAACAAATTCATTTTTTCTAAATGTAACATTAAGTCCTTTTAAAGCATGTGTAACTAAATCACCGGTGACATAATCTTTAACAATATTTTTTAATTCGAGCATATAAAATCCTCCTTTGCATTGTTAATAGTATTTTAAAAATAAGAGATATTCAATAAATATCTCAAAAAATACAATTTTATTCAAAAGTAATACAGTTATTACAGATTAAATAATACAAATTATAACAAGTTTTTTTCTATAAAATGAGCGACACCATCTTCGTCATTACTATAAATAGTAATATTTTTTGCATTAGCGAGCACTTGAGGTTGAGAGTTTTTCATAGCAACTCCTAAACAAGATTTTTGAATCATTTCTTCATCGCCAATATCGTCACCAAAGCATGAAGTTTCATCGACATTACCACCAACTATTTCAAGAAATTTTAAAACGCCATTCCACTTTGTGGCACCTTTAATAGAAAGCCTATTCCAAGAACCATTCAAGTAATTTTGAAGTTCGAGATTATATTTTTTAGCAACATCTTTTACAAAATTTAAATCAGGTGTACAACAAATGATTTTAAAAGCATCTTCTTCTAAACCATTTGTAAAATCATACCATATCGCGTTTTGCGCTTTATATTCTTTGTCAGAAGCATAAAAGTGAGAATATGTTTGCACTGATATTTTTTCGCATCGCGGAAATAAAAATTTTGTAATTTCTTTAACATCTTTCTTATCGATCATATTAACAAACATAGGATTTCCATCTTTATCGACAATATGACAACCACCACTATAAATGCCATAATCAGGATGAATAATATCAATATATCGCTTAGAGTTTTGCATACTTCTAGATGTATTGAAGATAATTTTGAATCCTTTTTCTTGTGCTTTTTTTAATATTGAAATCGTATAGTTTGATATAGTGCGATTTTTTCTTAATAATGTATCGTCTAAATCGAAGAATAAATATTTTATATTTTTGCTACATTCCATAAATACACATCCTTATTCACATTCAAATTATACTTAATAAAAAGAAATTAATAAAACAAGAATATTTATTAAAAAAGATGAGCAAATGTTTTGCCCATCAATTTGATTTTAAATTTCTTTTTTAAGAATCCGCCAAATGGTTCTTGTTGAATAATTGTATTTTTTGGATATGTATTGAATGCTTTTACCATTTTCATATTCATCATTAACAACACGATGGATATAATTTTTAGAATACAATCTACTAGGGAAAGATATTTGTGTTCCTGAATACAATTTATATATCGCAAGAGCGCATTCTATTCCTATTTCATCAGCGATTTCTTTATAAATACCACTTAGACAATTACGGTCTTTTTTAAAATCTTCAGCAACCTTTTTTGCGTCGTAATTTTCCATGATAATCATAATATGTTTTCAATGCTTGCATAACAAAAGACATTTTCATTGCTTTTGTCATATATAAAACTCCTTTCTGGACAATGTCATCCATAATGGAGCTTGTAAAAATCGCGAATATTTGTTTGTATTCAATAATATAAAAAAGTGTTTTATTTATTAGTGTAAAAAAGAACTTCAAAATATTGTTTTAGGAATACAGATATTTTGTTGAAAATATAATACCGCAATCATCATAAAAATATTTATTGAATAAAAGATGAAATAATTTAGATAAATATCTCCACGCTTTAATACTTAATTTTAAAATAATCTAGCCAAACCTTATAATTATCTTGGCAAGATAAACAAGTGTCTATTAAATATCCCTTTTCATGATTCCATTCTTTAAGTCCACGATAATAAAATAGCTTATGTTTTTCATCAATTATAAAAGGAACTATATTATTAGCTAAACATTCTTTAAACATGATCAATCTACCAACACGACCATTTCCATCTTGGAATGGATGAATATATTCAAAATTTTTATGAAATTCTAATATTTGTTCTAATGTTTTCTTTTGAATATTGTTATACGATGACAAAAGTTTTTTCATTTCAGATTTTACACTTTCAGGTAAACATGTTTCCATACCGCCAACTTCATTTGGAAGTCTTTTGTAATCTCCAACATTAAACCATTGTTTTCTGCTTTCGCTCGTTCCGTTTTTAAGAATAAAATGGAGTTTTTTTATCATTGATTCAGAAAGAGGTTTCATTGCGTTATCTATAATATAATCCACGCACCTAAAATGATTTGCAGTTTCCACAATATCGTCGACGTTAATTGGCTCTTTTTTAACACAGATTGTACTTGTTTCAAAAATATATCTTGTTTGGTCGCGAGTTAAAGTGCTTCCTTCGATATGGTTTGAGTTGTATGTTAATTCAATTTGAGTTTTGTGATATATTCCACCTTTAAGCTTAATATCTTTTTGTTCTTTCAAGACGTTTAATAAAGGATTATCACTGAAAGGTTTAGTTACTTCTCTTAATGGTTTTATCGCATTAGCGGGGACATTCCACGTTTTACCCGTCAAAAACGCTCCCGGAATTCGACCATGAGCACAATAATTTCTAACCATTCTTTTAGAAATATTCCATTTTTTTGCTATTTCTTTAACAGATACAAACATTTTAAATCCCCATCTTCGTTTTATCTTTTTTCTGTACTATTTTTATATACTATTATCGGAAATTTGTCAAACATCATAACTTAGTTAATTTCCGATACTGGCAAATTTTAAAAATTTAATTCAGAAAAATAACCATACTTAAAAAGAATCCAACAACCGTTAATTAAGACCAATAAAAAACAGCATCGATTAAGCAGATGCTGTAATTAATTTGTGGCGCCCCAAACAGGAATCGAACCCGTAACCCCTTGATTCGAAGTCAAGTACTCTATCCAGTTGCGCTATTGGGGCAATGCCATAATTATATTTTGTTTTTACTAAATTGACAAAGGTTTATCGTTTACGTGCGCATTTGCGTATTCAATAATAGCTTTAAATCCTTTTGATGTTTTTTCATTAGTTTCGAGGTCATTATATGTAATATTTGGATCAACATCAACTAAGTCTAGATTAGCGTTCATACCAACGCTAAATGAACCGGTATCAATAAACATTGCAAATGTTAAATGAGATAAGTAATCTTTATAGATTTTTTCATTTGTCTTTTCGTCAATATCATAATAATCGCTCTTTTTGCCAAATAATGAAATATCACATGATTTCATATCGCTATTGTTTGTTAACTCAGCCATATTTAAGCCAAGATCCCAACGATGTTCACCATAATCATTTTGACCATTTGTGTAAAGGAAATTGGTTAAAATGTTACTATAATCAATCGGAGTTGTACGTTCTTCTTGCTTTGTCATTGCATTTTTAATTGATGACCATATTGAACTGTTATAATTCATTCCTAAACCAAATCCTAATGTATAATCCAGTATATTGTTCATGAAATCGTCCAATGTGGTTTTTGTATAATTTTTAATTTCATTTAAGTGCCATTTTTTTGTTTTTACGTTATCGGTTCTTTCAATATACACAAAATTATCTTTGTAATAAAAATCAACTCGTTTTTTTTGCGTGGCAGGATTTGTAAACACTCCTCCGTTTAATTCAGGAACCTGAGGGATGTTACTTATTGTTCCTCTTAATGTGATATCACCATTATTTTCAAATACTTCCAAATCAATTGGCAAGTCCTTTAAATTGGCGAGTCCTTTTAAATCCCACTCGCCTAATTTAAGCGTCATTGAAATATTGCCTGTTATATGGAAATAGTCTAAGTTAGCAACATTAATTCCAAGTTTTAATAATGTTTTAATTTCGGAGAAATCGTAGTATTTAACTTCATTTGGATCAGCTACTACAGTTTCATTTGATGCATAATCTAATATATTAGCTTTCAAAATAACTGTGTATTTATCAAAGTTAAAATCAACAAGTTCAATTGATGAAATCTTTTCTTCATCAAATCCGATTTTGATTTTAATATCATTGTCAAGTTTGAATATACTTCCATTAATAGAGATAGACATTTGATTATCAAATAAAGAAATCTCCTTAATGATGTTGTGGAATAATAATTCATATTCGCCATTAACAATACGCATAATAATAGTTTCATTCATGCCATCAATCATTTCACCAAACCATTGATATATGCGTGAATTTTGATCTTTTAATAAATCAAATGCAACGCTAAACATATCTTTCAAAGTTTGGATGGTGAATTTGCCATGCAATGAATTATTGTATTCAAACAATGCGTCAGTGCCATTAACAACAACTTTTACATTGTGGGATGGTTTTGGATCGTATTTAGATTCGTTTTCTATAATGGTTATCTCACCATCCCCGCCTTGTTTTGTGACATCTGGATTCTCGACATCAAATCTGGCTTTTCCGTTGAATGATAAACCATATTGCTTTTCACTACTTGTTAAAGATCCTTCAAATCCAATGGCATAACGTTTTTCTTGAGCAATAAGATTATTTAAACCTTTGATCAAAGGTATGATGTTTGAATAATCACTATAATTAGAAACATCATTTCTATCGATAGATGTTTTATAGTTAGTATCGTATTCATTTAAAGAAAGTGTTAAATTAATCACTTTTGAAGAAATTGATAAGTTTTTAATAGATATAGAACTCACTTTTTCTTCATTAAACAAAACTTCAAAATCGACATCATTATCAAGGCCAATTATTGATTTGTCTATTGAAAACGAAATATTGTTTTCTTCTAAGGTAACATTCTTTAAAACATTATTGAGCAATGATTCATATTTCCCATCAATAACATCTTTAATAACTGTTCCATCTATTTTCGATAATAATGAATTCAATGTTCCTTCGATATCGACGTTTTCAAAATTGTTCATCAAAACTTTTACCGCATTAACAATATCGTTAACATTTGCAAACGCTAATTTGCCTTTTAATGAATTGTTATAATTAAATATGACATCATCTTTTGAAATATCTAAATCAATATTGTGTTGGAATTCTCCATCTTTATGATGCTCATCAATAATTAATTTAGCTAGTCCACTTTTTTCATTTACATCAAATTGTGTTGAACCATTAATAGAAATAGAATAATCATCTCTTAATCTTATATCTCCATTAATAGATAAATTAAATTGTTTTTGATTAATTAAATCGCCAATATGTCTTGCTAAAGGAATTAGATTTGAAACATTATTATATGTTTCCTTATCTAATGGTGCGCTTATTTTATTCTCTTCTAAGTAAGTAAAACCTGAATTGAGAGCAGCATCTAATTTCAAAGACAAACCATCTAATGAAATATCCGCTTTCAAGGCTTTAAAATTATAATCTTTATCACTATAAAAATATATCGGTGCTTCGTCAATAATCTTCAAACAGTATTCGTATCCATCTTCACTTTCCTTATATTCCATTTCTCCAAGTTTATTGATTAAATAATTCATATCAATATCTTGGAATTGTTCAGGAAGAGAAATTTCAACATTAAAATAATCAAGTAAATCGGTGATTTTTGTAAATTCAGAGACTTCAAATTTTGCGTTCACTCCTAAAAGAGAGGCATAAACTGTATTATCAACATATGCCACATTAACAGGAGATATAACATCATTATATTTAAGCGTGGCATCAACATAAGCGTTAACATTATCAAGTGTTTCTAGAGTTAAATTTAATTGATTAATTGTTAAATCAATATTGTGCTCTCCATATGAAAGTGAAATAGAAGCCTCACCATCAAGAGTTTTCATCTCAGAAAGAGAACTAATAAATTTTGCTGACGGAGTAAGTTCAACAGGTACAAATCCCCCATCATCTTCCTCTCCATCATTAGCGTTTAAAACACCATCAACAGTTTTTGAAGGCCCTAAAAGATATCCTGCTGTTGCGCCAACACCTCCAACAAGAACAAATATTGAACCATATAAAAATATCTTCTTATTTATCATCTTAATTTGCCCTCCTCAGGATAAGCTATATACGAATTTATATCAGGTATTAAATAATCATTAGTGTCTTTAAAGAAATATGTAGTTAAAGTTCCTTTAACATTTGATTGAACATTACCAATTCCAGCGGAATAATATTCTTCAACAAAAGAAGAAACTAATTCAAATTTTTCATCCAAATTATATGTGAGATGAATATAACTAAAAGATGAAACATTCGACCCGGAAAGATTGATCATTCTTTTATAATATTTTGCAACCCCACTTGTAGTATTGAGTTCCATATATAACTTGTATCCACCTTCGACCTTACTAATATTAGAACTACCCATTATAGGTTTACCATCCTCACCTTTTTGAGTTACTGTGTCAGTGAGGATTGTTTTTGATGAAACAACATAAACACTTGGATCATCGAGAGTTTTTCCAAATTTATCTTTATAAGTACTTGCCGTATAATCATTTGTTTTCGGATTATCGTAATTTGGATGTTCTGCATCGGTTAAATCTCCAAGATAACTTTTAATTGGAGAATCACTATTCGTGCCATCTTGATAATCGCGTTGACAAACTCTTATGTCTATCATCGCACCAGGTTTACTTTTAGATAATGCTTCTTCCATAAATTTATCACCATTTTTAATAGTGCAATTTCTAATATCAAGTTTTACTGCTGAATCAGCAAAACCATAGCCAAGAGCAACGCTATTCTCAGCAAGTGTAAAATTATCTAGTGCATAATGAGCGATATCCGAAAGAGAATATTCTTGGGTAACGTCTTTGCCGTCCGCAATCGTTTTTTGAACTTTTCTTTGTAGTTCAATTACATCATAAACATCATTTTTCACTGATACTTTTGACATATCAACTTTAGGGCTCTTTATTAAATAAGAAAAAAGTACACCAAGACCACCACCGATAACTAATCCGCCTAATGCGAATGTTGTTAGCAATAATGCTTTGCCTTTTTTTGTTTTAGGATCTTCTTTAAATATATTCATCGCTTTTTCTATCCTCGGTGCATATTATACATATGTATAAAAATAGACATTATTTTTCTTTAACAAAGAGAGCGTTCTAGTCTCTAGAGAATAATTTTTTCAATTCTCAAAAAAAGAGAACATAAGCAATCATCGAAACAATTTTATTAAAAATTGCTATATAAAATAGAATTTTATAGAATTATGGTATGGAAAATTTAAATGAAATAGTTGCTTCAAATTTAACTGAATTGAGAAAGAAAAGTGGACTCACTCAGCAACAACTGGCACAGCAAATTAATTACAGCGATAAAACAATATCTAAATGGGAATTAGGCCAAGCTATTCCTAGTGTTGATGTTTTAAAAGATATTGCAGACTATTATGGTGTCACTATTGATTACTTGATTACACCAAATGATAAAGTAGCGGAAATCAATACAAAAAAATCAAGGAACAAGCTATACAACAAAATTATTATGATACTTCTTGTAAATATTGTAATTGTTTTAATAGCTACAGTAGTTTTTGTATGGTCATGTATCTCCTACACTAATGGAGTTACAATCTTAGATCATCAAATATTTCCGTATTGGCAAGGTTTTGTTTGGGCGACTTCTTTATGTTTCTTGGTATCTTTTGTTTTAGTAAGACGTCAATGGAGAAAAAATAGAATCGCTCAAATGATTCTTAGTTCGTTCTTTGTTTGGACAATTATTACTTCGTTCTACTTACAATTTTTAAGTCAAAATGTTTGGTATATTTATTTTGTTGGAATACCTGTTCAAATAGGAATAATTCTCCTATCCAACATGCGTTAATTTATGAAAATTATTATTATCGGTGCTGGAACAAGCGGTTTAACCGCTTCTATTAATCTAAAAAGAATACATAAATCTTCTGATATTTTAGTTATTGAACATTTAAATAAACCATTTAAGAAAATCTTGGCAACAGGAAATGGGAAATGTAACATATCAAATTCAAATATTGATATTTTGAAATTTAATAATCCAATATATGTAAAAAACATATTTGGCAAAGATTATTTTTCAAAAATAAATAGTTTCCTTGATAGCGTTCATATAAAAACGAAAGAAGTAAATGAATTAATTTATCCAATAACTGAATCTTCCGAAACTATTCGAAACGCTTTTTTAAACGAAGTTCATAAATTAGGAATAAAAATTCATGTTGATGAAGAACTCATCGATTACAAAATTGATAATAACCAAATAATTGTTTTCACAAATAAGAATAAATATGTTTGCGATAAATTAATCATTACAACCGGAGGGTGCTCTTCACCTAAACTAGGAAGTGATGGAAAAATATTTGAGATTCTAAAAAGACATGATTATAAAATTTCAAAAGTTTATCCAGGCTTATGCCCCATCAACACAAGAGAAAACACAAAAGAATTAGACGGATTGAGAATCAAAGGCCTAGTTTCGCTTATTAAAGACGACAAATTAGTTTATCAAGAAGATGGAGAAGTATTATTCAAAAAGCATGGTTTAAGCGGAATTGTAATTTTTAATATCGCTTCATTAATAGCAAGAGACATCAATCACAAATATAAAATATCAATTAACACACTTCCAAAATTTAACAAGGAAACATTGATTAATGAATTACTAAAGTATGGAAAAGATGTATTTTTATGTGAATATGTTCATCCATTATTAAAAAAATATTTATTAGATCAAAAACTAGATATTATTTCATCGTTAACAAACTTAACATTTAATTTTGATTCATTATATGATTTTGAATTTTCTCAGGTGTCAGTCGGCGGATTATCAATTGATAATATCAATGATGATATGTCATCAAAAATCGAAAAGAATGTTTATTTTGCAGGTGAAATATTAAATGTCGATGGACCTTGTGGAGGTTATAATCTTACGTTTGCAATATTGTCTGCATTAAACATAAATTAGAGATAATAAAAAGCATTTCAAGATCGAATCAAGAAATGCTTTTTCAATAATTATATTTTCATTGCAACATCCCAAGCTTGCCAAATGACTGTTCTTAAATTTCCAACTTTTGAACAATCACCAACAATATGGACCCCTTTAGTGGTAAGAGGCATTGGAACATAACCAACCGAGAGAATAACGCTGTCAGAAGAAATAGAAAATTCTTTACCATCTTTTCCTTTTACAACAACGCCGTCATCGTTAATTTTGCATAACGCTGTTTCAAGATGGACTTCTACCTTATTTAATTTAAAGAAGTCTCTTAAATATGAAGAATTTGCTAAGCAAACACCTTTAACCGCGATTAAATCATTTTTCATTTCAACGATAATTGGTTTTTTACCTTTAAGATATAAATCATATGCAATTTCGCAGCCTGTAAGACCACCACCAACGATAACAACAGTGTTGCCAACTTCTTTTTTGTTCAATAGATAATCGCATGCTTCAATAGCTTTTTCACTACCTTCAACATTGATTTTTCTTGCTTTTGCGCCGGTTGCAACAACAACCTCATCTACATCAAGTTTTGAAACATCTTTTACTTCAGTATTCAATTTAACTTCAATAGGGAGTTTAGCGATTTCGCGCTTATACCATTCAATCAATTGACGATCTTTTTCTTTAAACGAAGGAGCAGCGGCCGCGATAAAGATACCACCTAATTCGTTATTCTTTTCATATATGGTGACTCTATGTCCACGCATTGCAAGAACGCGTGCAACTTCCATTCCGCCAATACCACCTCCAATAACAGCAACTTTTTTAGCTTTTTTAGCAGGCTTTAAGTAATATTTCTTCGATTGCATTGTCTCTGGATTAAGAGCGCATCTTGCCATGTGAATAGCATCACTTAATTCTTGATCATTGGCTACACCATTATAATGGCACATCGTAAAACAAGCGTTATGACAACAAATACAAGGTCTTATATCTTCTTCACGATCTTCCATCATTTTTGTGACCCATTCTGAATCAGCAAGAAATTGACGAGCCACACCCATACCATCAATTTTGCCTTCTTTTATTGCATTTGCAGCAACATCAGGTGTCATTCTTCCTGCACAGACAACTGGGATATCAACAAATTTCTTGATGTGTTCAACTTCGCTTAAATTGCAGTTAGTAGGCATATATCCAGGTGGATGAGCCCAATACCAAGCATCATAGGTTCCGTTATCACAGTTAAGCATATCGTATCCAGCATCTTGAAGATATTTAGCGGCTTTTTCAGATTCTTTCATATCACGACCAACTTCCACATATTCTTCACCTGGAAGGGCGCCTTCTCTAAATCCCTTAGTTTTGCTAACAACTGAATAACGAAGAGAAACAGGATAATCTTCACCACATAATTTTTTAATAGCTTTAACAATTTCAACTGGGAAACGATATCTATTTTCAAAACTTCCACCATATTCATCAGTACGATGGTTTGTGTATTTCATTGTAAATTGATCAAGTAAATATCCTTCATGTACAGCATGAATCTCAACACCATCAACGCCAGCATCTTTACATAATTTTGCGGTTTGAGCAAAAGCATAAATCATTTTGTCAATTTGCTTTTTTGTTAATGCTTTTGAAGGAACCTTATCTGACCATCTATTTGGAAGTTCTGATGGAGCAGCACAAAGGTATTCAACATTTAAAATTGGTTTAGCAAGGACATTTAATACTTTATTATTAACAATCTTTTCCATTAGATCGTTGACCGCAAAAGAACGACCAAATCCTGCAGTTAACTGAACAAACATTTTGCTACCAGTTTTGTGGAATTCAATCATGAATTTTTTTAATTTTTTAAACATTCCTTTGTTGGTATAAAGCCATCTTCCAAGCATTGGGTCGCGAACAGGAGCAATGCCAGGTAAAACTAAACCTACATTATTTTTAGCTTTATCAAGCAAAAATTTAGCGGCTTCCTTATCAAAATGACATGGTTCCATCCAACCAAAAATTGATGTACCTCCCATAGAAGTTAAAACAATGCGATTTTTAATTTCTACATTGCCAATTTTCCATGGAGTGAATAATGGTTTATAAGACTCT
>ERZ808274.668-NODE-668-length-15178-cov-5.805131_pt1 | contig 15178 bp, 10 predicted proteins | sample MGYA00521277_ERZ808274 | MGnify/ENA primary metagenome ERZ808274 (study PRJEB31516, sample SAMN03275597) | gut metagenome | biome: mammalia-associated habitat; material: feces | host: Papio cynocephalus | place: Kenya | collected 2012-07-28 ... | reverse complement strand
CTAAATTTCGGATATCCAGAATGGAGCTTGAAGAAACGCTGATATGCGTTGTCCATCTCGAACACGGCTTGGTCAAGCGCAAATTTATCAACTTCTTTTAGCCACTCATAATCACGCTTCAGTGTGCCAGTGACATATTTACTACAATCAAACTTGCTCATCGATTCCTTCTTGGTCTCATAAAAGTTCTTTCGATATGCAAGTGTCTGATTATAGACAAATCTGCAACAGCCGAACGTTTTCTGGATTAACGTTGCCTGTGCCTTGTTCGGATATATCCGATACTTATATGCCTTAAGCATTGCTTACCACCTCCTCTCTGGTTGTGATAATATTATACCACAAATAATATCCCTTGTCAATACCTTTAGACAAAATAATTCCGAGAAATTTTCTCAAACTCTTTGAAGAATTGCGTCTTATGATAGCTCGCTTACTCATGACTAAAGTCACGAGCGTGCGCTCGCTGTGCCGTCACTGATAAAAAAGATGGAACGGGCAGTGGTTCTGCCGATATGATAGTAGCAGGAGCGAATATCGTTGGCAGGCAGATTAATAAACCACGATATGCGCCGTCGCTGCTCGTCGGTTCTGTGATCTAAATTACCCATTGGAATTGCCCAGTATAAACGTGATTCTTCGGTAGACTTTATCAGACAAACCATCGGACGACGTTTGGGGTCGTTGTATTCTCCGCCGAGTGACTGTATCAGGGTTTTGAATTCTGCCGTCGCATAATATAATCCACGTTCAACCATAGTCATCTCCTACAGAAAGCCCTCGGTGAAACACCGAGGGTGATAAACAATGTTTCAGTGCCGCACATTGTGAAGCGTTTTTGTATAAACAATGTTTCAGTGCCGCACATTGTGAAGCGTGCTTGTATAAACAATGTTAAAGCAGCACATTGTGAAGCCGATCATTTGTCCGAGCCTTGCGCTATTCGCACAGAGCATTTAACAAATACATGAAGTAGATTGTTTCATCTACATCATATATTATAAGCGATTGTTTGCCGAATGTCAAGAGATAATTGAGATAATCTACACATAATTCATAATTATACTGCCTTTCCGGGCAATAATCGCTTACAATAGTATTATATGCAATAGCTCGAGAAAAATGCAAATCAACAATCGTTCTTATTTCCTGTTAAGTTTCTGGATCAGTCTCGTCGGCAGTTGTCTGACAATAGCTTCGGCAAGCGTATCCGGACTGTTTACACCGGAGAGGTTGATATCACCAATGGTAACGGTCATTTCTCCGGGTTTTTGTACAGACGGAGATGTCGGAACAGTGAACTGTCTTCCGTGAAGCATGGAATACAGATAGCCCGCGTCCGCGTTATTTAGAACGAGTTCGGGTCTTGACTTTGAACCGTGAATCATAGCTATGCCGGTGTAGTCGGCGAGACCGCCGTCGGCGTAAGCCCTGACGCCGTTTTTCTTCCACCACACGCCGTTTTCGTCTCTTGTCCATCCGAGCGATTCTCCGAGGACTTTGTTCCGGTCGGCGAGGGTCTTCTGCTCGGATTCATTCGCGAACCACCATGCGGCAGAATTCTCCTTCATCTTGTCGATGATGTTCTGCTCTTTCTGCGCCGTGTCGTCGTTCATGGTGGGATATGAGCCGTTGCCGTAGCTGAAGTCCGCGTTGTTGATACCGTTCAGGGAATCGAGCGCGTTCTGAAGTTCGTTGGCTTTGTTGATGAGATTCTGGAGATTCTGAACTCCGCTCTTCGAGAAGTCTTCGAGCATAGCTTTGCGCTGTTCGAGCCCGGCACCGCGGAATTCATCCTCAAAGTCCATGAGTTCGTCGTATCTGCCGAGTTCGTATTCGATGTTGTCAACGGCGTCGCTCCACTCGTCCTTGAGGTCTTCGAGGTCATTGATCTGGGACGCGATAGAGCCTGTAACGTCTTCGTTCAGCTGATCGCAGATATCCGAATAATTCTGCGCGAACCCTTCGATTTTGTCGGTGCGCATATCGAGTATCTGCTTTTCCCAGTCCGCGCCGAGAAGAGCCATTGCTTTCTGTTTGTCTGCGTTCTTTTCGTAGTCGTCGATGGTTGCCTGCCATGCGTCGCGATATTTTTCGAGAGCGTCGATCTGATCGTTCAGATCCTGCTCCCGCTTCAGGTCGTCGTAGCTTTCCTGCGCTTCCCGGACGGCTTTGTCGTCGGCTTCCCACTCAAATCCTGTTCCGTTGTCGCGGTAGATGTGAATGTTGTGCTGACTTCTGGCTTCCTCAACGGCTTTCAGGGCTTTCTGAAGCTTCAGCTGTTTGTCGAGTTCGTCGGATTCCTCTTTGAGCTTGTCTATCTGGTCATTGATGAGATCGACGACCGCGGAGACGGTGGACTCGTAGTTGCCCTTTTGCTTTTCGTAGTTCTCTTTCTGCTTGTTGAGCGCGTCAAGCTCTTTCTCCATGATCCGGACGGCGGCGTCGGCGAAATCCTGCTGACGCTGCTTTTCGGCATCATACATGCTTTCGAGCACATCGAGCTTCTTCTCAAGATATGTCTTGTAGTTGATGATGCCGTTTTCGTATGACTGGTCGAGGAATTTGTCGACACGCTTCCATGCGGCAATTTCGTTGTCAGCGCCCCAGTTGCCGAATTTGTTCCGGCGGGAAATATAGTCCTCATAAGCGGAGAGACTGCGATCAAACATCTCGCTCTGGATGGATTGGATGTTGTTTTCGTATTCCCACCACTTGGTCTGCATGTCCTTGATATATTCGGAATGTTCAATTTCGGTATCAGACATTGTGCCGGTCATTTGCTCGCGGTAAGTGTCCGCCGCTTTGTGGACCATTTCCTGCATCATGCGATATGTTTCGATCTGCTTGACTTCGCTTTCCGGAATACCGGAGGAATTCACAGAATCGCGATTCTGCATGAGCGTGATATCGTGTTCATAATCTGAGAGCGTCTTTTCAAGCATCTCGTTGCGCCCTTCGAATATCTTGACGAGTTCGTCGACGTATTCGCTGGTCGTTGAGAGATTTTCCTTGAAACGCTTGTCGTTGATTTTCTCAATCTTGTCATAATAATCCGAGAGGTCTGTAAACACGGATCTGTCCCATACCATTCCCGCGTCGTATTTCTGACGTTCGTCTTCAAGCTTTGAGAGCATATCGTCATATTCTTTGACGATGGCTTCTTTCAGTCCCTTAAAAACTTCGATAAGATAGTCCTGATATTCGTCCGCGTCGATAGCGCCGTCATTATATGCCTTCTTGGCGAGTTCGCCGAGGTTTGTGTAATAGTCGCGCAGTGTCGCGAAGAGCGACTTGTCCCAGTCCATGCCCTCATCGAATTTCTTCTTTTCGGTGGACAGGGTATCGAACGATTTCTGATAACCTTTCTTGACTTCTTCGCGAAGCCCATTGAAGACGTCGAGTACATACCCCTGATATTCGACAGCGTCGATTTCACCGGCAGCGTATCCTGCCTTGGCGATTGCGGCGAGCTTCGAATAATAGTCTTCCATAGAGGAAAGATTGTACTTGACGAAAGCCGGGTCGAGTTCCATTTCGGACTCGAGGGCTTCCTTCTCCATGTTGAGCTGTTTTAAGTTCTTGGAGAATTCGGTCTCGGAACTGGATGACGATTTTGATTTATCCTTGAGTTCGCCCGCGGGAGCCTTTGCGATGAGTGCGTCAAGGTCAGCCTGAGCTTGTTCGATTTCCGCGAGAGCCGCAGTGTATCGCGTAACAAAATCAGAAATATCTTGATCTTCGACGGAACCGTTAATACTATTCTCATACTCCTGAAGAGACTTAAGATCGTTGCTATCGATCTGATTAACGATTGCATAAACTCTTTGCTTAGCGCGTGATTCGCTCCATCCGGAATTCTCAAATACATCAACAGCGTTGAGCTTCAACAATTCGAGTCTTTGTTGTTGCAGTGACTTGATGAATTCGTAGTTTTTCTTCATCAGCGAGACAACAGAATCGCCGATAAGATCGTACTTGCCGGTTGTCTCGTCGAGCTCGAACTGAAGCTCCGGGAAGGTCTCCTTGAGCGAAATCATTTCGCTGTAGGCATATTGCTCTTTGTTCGCTACCTTGTCATAAGCATCGCCGAGCTTGGAGTTCTCTTCGGCATATGCGGAGATGCGTTCCTCGACACTGTTTGCACCGCCGAGATATTTCTGAAGCAGTGCATACTGTTCGGATATCGCGCCGTTGCTTCGGAGTGTTTCCTCGGCAGCGGATTGCTGCGTTTCGATATATTTTTCAATATCCGAGTCAACTATCTTCCATCCGTGCTGACCGGTGAGCTCATCGTCAACACGTTCAAGTGTCGCGATGAGCTCGGTATTCTGATCCTTAAGACGATCATAGACATCATCGGAAATGATTTTGTCATCGCTGAGTTCCTGTGCCGCAAAAAGCCTGTTGGCAGCCTGCACCGACGCGTTGAAAGAATCGATTGCTTCTGTGATCTTGGCAGACTTTGTCGACGCGGCAACAGCTTCGATCTTGGTTTTGCACCGATCAAGTTCTGCGTTAAATTTCTCAAGCGTATTATCTGGCGCAAGCGTATCCCAATCAAAGGCATCACTGAGCGCAACCTTGATATCTGCCAATGAGAACGACTCACTGATAGCTTTACCGAGTCTGGACCCGAACTTGACAGTCAGATCTTGCGTCCATTCATCGATGTCAAGATCGCCGGACTTCAGATATGACCCCAGAGCAGACGTCAGCTCCTCGGGCAGTATCTTGCCTATCCGGTCGATTTCTTTCCGTATGCCATCAAGCGTGTCTGCGTCACTGAGCGACATGAGGTTATTGATAGCGTCGCTGATATCCTTCTTTGTAGAAGAATCTGACAGGGGCTTAATTATTGCCTTCTGAAGCCACGGGAAAATGCTTTCGTCGTTCTTAGCGAGCTCGCCTATAAACGTCTTATCAACGTTGTTGAGAAGAGCGATGATTTCACTCTGCGTTTTTTCATCAAGACCGGCGAAGATATCATTGTTGTAGAGATAAGCGGAAACCTGCTTGCCGTAATTCTCAAGAAAGTCGGTGTTAAGTTCTGCTGATAGAGTTTGAATACGAGCACTGACAACATCCTGCCAACCGTCGATAAGATGATTGAGATCAAGTCCCGCATCCTTAAATGCCTGATATACATATCTGTCGCTTGTTGTTCCATCTTCTTCTTTTGTTCTGTATTTGATTTTGGTTTCATCAAGACCAGAATTAAGAAGACTTTGCAGAATCTCGTAAGTCCGATATTGGTTTGCCCCGGTCCAGAAATCGTCACCGAACCATTTATCCCGTAATCCCCTAAGCGCGTCCCCGGCTTCGGTAATTACCTGATTCCGCTGTGCTCGCGCCGCTTTTTCATATTCGGCATTGAGGTCAGCGACACCATTTTTCAGCTTTACGACGGCGTTGTACTGACTATCATAACCAACTATCAGAGACGGGAACAGGTCTGCGATCTGGTTCGAAATCTCGTGGTAACGGTCATACTCGTCCGCGGTCAGAGAGAGATTTTCTCCATACGCGCTGACGCCCTTTGAAAGTTTTTCAAATTCGTCGTAGGAATCGGTTAAAGATTTCACCGAAGACTTCATGTCTTCGAGCTTATCTTCAGCTTCTTTCCACGCTTTGGTAATCTCAGTGGCTGTATCGATGGAACGCTGACGCATGGTGGAAACATATTCAATGAGACTGATCATCCCATCAATAGCTGCACCAACAAGGAACCCTGTGAACGCATTTAACGCGATGTTACCGGCTTTGCCCGCGAGGGTTAACAATTTCGTTTTTACGGTTGCCTCGCCGAGCTGTGTCGCATATTGGCTTGCGAATTCTGCCGCGTCACCGAATGAACTCTTGGTAGCCAGATTGGCCTCAAGTGTTTTTCTGGTTTCACTATGCAGTCCGGCAAATCTGCTGCTGACACTTTGCAACACATCACCGTATGATTCTGCGCTACCTTGTGCATCTTCAAAATCTTTGGCAATTTGTTCCATAATCTTGGAGTCCGCTTTGTCATTTCCGACAAGCATTCCCCATAACGATCCGTCTTTGAACCAATTTTTAGAACCGCTGCTTTTTGCCTCGAGCATTGTTTCAAGGTCAAAAAGACCATAGCCAGCAGCGCCAGCGACGCCATTTAATACTCCGGCAAGTGCTCCACCCGAAGAAACAGATGCTATCTCATTGAGCAGATCAAGCACATCGCGAAGTCGATCAATGCCAAACTTGTAGACATCGCTGTTTATGATAGAACTTGACAATGCTTCATATGAGGACTTCAGAAGATCAAGTTTACCCGTGATTGAGTCGAGGTATTTCTCATTCTCCGTAACAGCACTACCAGCAGAGTTGACAGAAGTTTCGATAACCCTGTCGACAGTGTCGAAATTATTCATTATCGCGGCAAAAACAGACTGCTGTCTTGTGCCTGCGATCAGACGTGTAATTTCCGCTTGATCAACATCAGAAAGAGTATCCCAGACCTCAGAAAGTTCACGGAGAATCTGAATGGTCGACTTGAATGTCTCGTTATCGTCCTCAAAGATATTGACCTTGTTGCCGGAAGCCTTGTAGATCTTCTGCTGAAGCTGAGTAATGCTCTCGGCAGCGCCGTCAGCGTCGATCTCCATTTCCGCGAGTTCGCCGGATGTATTTCGGATACGGGCGGCGATGGTGCGAAGAGCCGTTGCCGTCTTGCTCCAGTCCTGTATGACCTCATTTGTCGCAGAGAATAATCCTATTGATTCGTCATAGCTGTTTCCCGCGGCATATAATGCCGCACCGGCATCAGCCATAGCGTTTGCAATATCTCCAGAAACGACACCAAAACTATTAGACACGGCATTAAGTCGATCAACTATCGATATTGCGTTCTCGGCTTCGATGCCAAAGGCTTTCATTGCGGAGATGATAGTACCCGCCGTCTCGTCAATCGATCCGACATTATCCCAGACGTTCTGTGCGATAATAGCGGCGTCTCCGAGCTTTTCGGCTTCTTCGAGGTTGTAGCCCATTCTGGCAAACGATCCGGTCGCGATAACAACGTCCGACATGGTCGAGCCGAGAGTCTGTGCTCTCTTTGCGGCGTTTGTCAGGAATTTGTCATATGTAGCGTCGGTTTCCTCGGTGACTTTTCTGAGTTCGGTCATCGCGTCGTCGAGCGCGTTGACGTTCGATATCATATTCCGGATCTGCTGAATAGCAAACCCGAACGAGGTCACGCTGACAAAATACGATGTGAGCTCCTGCATCTTGCCTTGGATACGCTGCTCATATGTCTGACCTTTGTATCCGAGTTCACTTGAAAGGCTGTCAAGAAGACTGAGGTTCTGTCTCAGTTTTGCGATAGACGCTTCGTCGAGCCTGTCTCCGGCTTTCTTAAGCGTCTCAATCTGGGTGTCGATATTGGACGCCATAACCCTGAGTCCGGCGTTTTCATTGACTTTGCCGTTTGCCGACATAAAGTTGCGGAATGTCGCCTCGAGGTTCTGAAGGTTTCTCGAGTTGACAGCCTGCGACAGTTCGGCGGCGGCATTTTTCTTTGTCAGACCGACAAGTGCGTTAGCACTCTTGTTCAGAGTTTCATATCGTTCTGACGCAATGCGCAGCTCTTCTGCCTTCCGTTTCTCTTCCTCTGTACCTGCTGACGCAAGAGCAAGATATTCGTCGGCAAGCTGTTTGAGCTTTGTATACTCGGCGGAAAGTTCGCTAACTGCCGCAATTGAATCGGAAGCATATGCCTTATCCGAAAGCTTGTTTGTATCCAGCTGATAACCCGCAAGCTGTGTCTTCCACGACAGAAGATTATCCTGAATGTTCGCAACGGAGTTGACGGGAGAGTTGCGTTCGGCAACAATTCTACTATTGAGCGCCTGTATCTGCTTAAGAGCACTGGCGACAGACGACGCATTAGCTGCGCTTCCGTCGAACTGGTCGCTAATGCTGCTGACAACCGCACGAACTTCTTCAAGTCTCTTCTTGAGTTCTGGAGATTTGACTGTGAGTTTGTCGAAGTTCTGCTCAGCTTTCTGAAAGTTCGACTGCATTTTGTCGTAGTCGACATCATATTTTTCTTTGCGGCTGTCATTCAGTTCAACTGCCTTAGCCGCACCTACGTAACCGGAAAGAAGGCGTATCTCAGTCAGATAATCACGGATTGCCTGAACACGATTCTTGACCGCGTCGACCTGCTTATCAACCGGCAGGTTTGAGATAGGCTGAGATTTCGCCTTTTCAATAAGGTCGTATGTCTCTTTCAGCCGTTTGAGGCTGTCTGTAAGATCGATATCATTGCCAAGAATCGAGACATTGGAGTTCTTGAGCTTCCCGATAGCAACGGTGAGCTTTTCGAGGGTAGCGGGCGTTTTCTCAAACTTTTCGTACTGATTTGTCAGGGCGTTGAACGAGTCGCCGCTCTTCGCGACCTGCTCGAGAGCCGAGAGATTAGCTTTTGCGGCGGAAATCGCGCGTTTGAGTTCGTTCAGCTTGTCTGTTGTGTCGACAATGAAGCCGTCGTCGAAATAGCATCTGATTGAGTCGGTAATAACGGCGTCTTTCGGCTGATGAGAGGATTCTATCTGAGCGTAGAGCTGATTTTTGACAGATTCCGCCTGAGCTTTCAGAAGATCCGCGTTGACTGCCTTTTCGGTCTTGAAAGTCTGTATCAGCCTTTCATGAGCGAGCTTGAGTTCATATACGCCGTCTTCTTCGGCATCCATCGCTTTCTTCGCGGTGTAGCCCTGAGAAACGGTTGTCTGAAGTTCTTTGTTGAAATATCTGAGAGACCCGGTGATGTTGGTGATTCCGTCGGCGTCAAACACTTTGTCCACGCTGACGGCTTGCAGCTCATATCCGGCTTTCTTCTGCTTGGTGGCAAGTTCGGCGATCTTGTCGATGTCGCCGGAGTTCATCTGAATGCCCTGAGCGACCCCGACGTCGTTGAGCGTCCTGATGTAATCGGGGTTGGCTTCCTCGCCGGACAGAATATCCGCGTGAGCTTTGGCAGCGGCGTTGTTCTTCGTGATGTTTTGCGTCTCTTTCGCGATGGCGCTGCCTGTTGCCTTTGACTGCTCCGCTTTCTTTGCCTCTGCCTCGGCGGCGAGCTTCATGACGTCGACGTGTTCGTCGATTTTCTTGTTAGAGTCCGACATGGAATCGGATTCAACTTTGACGTTCCGCGCGAGGATCTGCATTCCGGAGATCTGAGATTTGACGGCTTCGTTGATTTTGTCCGTGATACCATCAAGCCCGGCGTCGATATTGCTCGCGTCGAACGGGACATATTCGAGCATGGACGACAGCTTCTTCGGGAGATCATAGGAAGCCTTGCTGACCGCGGGATGAACAGAACCGCCGATGCTCCGGAGAATATCTGTCAGAGAACCGCCGCTAACGCCCCACATATTGTCGTAGGTCTGCTTTGCCATGTGGAACGTGTCGTATTTCGATTTTGACTGTTCGGTCTTTACCGCCGTGTCAAAAGCGTTGCGTTCGCGTTTTGTCAGGTTTGAGCTGAATTGCTTCAGGTTGTCTTCATACGCCTGAAATTGATCGAGAAGCTTTTCGTAATCCGCGGTCGCCATCTTTGACGAGCGGTTCAGAATATCCGCGACAGCGGTGTACAGCTTCATTTCCTGTTCGCTGTACTGCTTTGCCCATGAGTTTATGAGCTTGTTCCGATCGCTCGGAAGACCATTCGACAGCTTCGCGGTACCGCTTGTCGACGTCCCGCTGACATTGCCGGAGATTTTACCGATCTGCACATTGGCGAGCGACTTCTTGATCGCGGACGCGATATCGTTGCCGATCTGCTTCCCGAGTCCGTCGAACTGCTTTATATGAACCGAAGACACTGAGTTCTGAATCTGGTTTTTCAGAGCTTCCTTGTCGATCTGTACTTTCAGCTTTTTGAGTTTTGTATCTGTGTCTTTATTGATCGACGCGACGGCTTCATTGATGGCTTTGACGACATTCGCTTCTATCTGACCTGAGTCAGCGCCGATCGTGATTTTGAAATCGGGTTTTGTAACCGCGCCCTTCATGCCTTAAATTCCTTTCCTATATTCGTCGAGCAATAAATAACGTTCGTCATCAGATAGTTCGGGTTCCGCCGTATAGACGGTCATCGCGTGATCCGCAATCGCCATCGGTCTGTCAATCGCGACGCCGATTGGCGTGCATATCGCGGTCGGGGACAGCTCAAACGGGGATGCCGTGCAGACGATAAGGATATCGAATGTGCGACCCATCCACGCTTTCGTCCGGACGATCATTGTTGTGTGCTTGCCCGATGTCTTGTATCTGATGCTTTCGATGCTTTCGCCCGTGAGGGCATAATTAAAAGGAGCTGCCAGAATCTCTCCGGAAGCTCTGTCTTTATATATGATATTGCACTTCATGAAACCACCTCGCTTTATCTTACCGCGAGGACAGGGAAGTGCTGCTTAGAAGTATCCTGCGCTCAGATTGGCTGACTCCCACTCTGAGTTCTCGCTGTCATATGCCGGATTGTATGTGAGAGTCAATCCGTCGTTGTTGTGACGGCGTCTGAATTCCGCCGCTGTTTCCTGAATAAACTCGCTGGCGGCACGGACTCTGAGGCTTCTCCGCCATTCGCCGTCTATTTTCTTGTAGACGTAGTTTTCCGCGTCGTATCCGTTGTTGAACAGGACCGGTAGATATACGTCAAAGTCGTATTTGATTTCGTACCATGAACGCCTTGCGACGACTTCACGGTCAAAATATACATTCGCGGTCCAACCGACGCCGTTATCGAAATAGACCTCCGATCTGACGGCGTCGCTGAATACTTCTTTGGCTCTGGGACTGAGAATGCTGTTTGAGTCGATGACGTCAAGCAGTATATCCTTCAACTCCTCGGCGGCGGCTTTGGCTACACTTTCGGCACCTCCGCCGCTGCCCTTGCCGATCTTTGGATTTTTCTTAATCTCCTCCCTGATCCGCTTCTGGAAAGAGGCGGAGTTCAGATAATCACGGAGCCTTTCGTTAAGCTCTTTCATTTTCCTTTTCCGATGTGACTTTCAGAACGTTTCGCACTCGCTCTTCGTCGTTCATATTCGCGATCTTGTTGACATCGGACACGACGGCGTTCAGGTCGAGAGCGTCAAGACTGTTTCCGACTTTCGCGAATTTGTCTGTCAGAGCCTTGACTTCATCAAGAATAGCGTCAATGTCGTGCTGTCTCTTCTCGCGGATATCGGCGTTGATTGTTTCGACGGCGCGGTCGATGGTCAGTATGATGTCTTTGTACTGATCCGGCGAGACTGACTCTATCTTCGAGATGAGATTCACGTCATAGACGAGGAACGCGAGACGTTCCGGCGTGAGGTTGTCCGCTTTGATGTTCGTGAAATAGCTGATAATGGCTGCGTATGTGACGTCGTCCCGGACAAATGGGTTATATGTGTCGTCCTCAAAAAGCTGTGCGACAACTCTCGCGCAGAGTTCCGCCTTTTCTGTCGGCAACAGATATGACCTGATAGCGATATTGAAACCGCCGTTGTCCTCTCCGCCGCCGATAGGATATAACGTTTCGTTATAACCTTCGGCATGGTGCTTCTTCATGAGGTTATCGAGCTTTTCACAGCTTACTTTTTTCGTTGCCATAATTAAATCTCCTTAAAATTGATTGAACATCCCACAACCAAAGTCGCGGGATTCCTGCTTCATAGACTTCGTATCCTCGGTCTCCACAGGCGTAATTTCCGTAGTTCCTACGGTATTGTTATTATTCATAACTGTTTTGTTCCTTCTTCAAGAATGTTTATCGCAGCGTTAATGTCCCGGTCATGACGTGCCCCACATTGCGGACACGTCCATTCTCGAACAGATAAGTCTTTCGTTTCAGGATTGATGTACCCACAAACATGACAAGTCTGACTCGAAGCCACAAATCGACCAATCTTTATATACTTTCGATTGTTCCATTCTGCCTTGTAGGTCAACTGTAGTGTCAGTTCAAACCATCCACAGTCAGATATTGCTTTCGCAAGGTTGCGATTCTGCACCATGTTACTAACCGCTAAGTCCTCACTCACTATCACTTGGTTTTCGCTGATAAGCTTGTGAGTTATCTTATGGAGATAGTCGATTCTGGCATTATGTATCTTCTCATGGATACGCGCAACCTTAATGCGCTGCTTGTTGTAATTGTTACTTCCTTTGACTTTGCGAGATAGTCTGCGCTGTGCGCGTGAGAGTTTGTCCTCGTATTGTTTGATTATGCGCTTGTTGTCGTATTTCTCACCATTGGATGTGATAAGCAAGTCCTTAATACCGAGATCAATGCCAACCATCTTGTTTGTCGACGGCAACGGTTCATGCTCAGTTTCCACAAGAACGGAAACGAAGTATTTTCCTGTTGGCGTCTGAGATACTGTAGCTCGTTTGATTTGACCAACGAACGGTCTGCTCAATCGAGCTCTTACAAGCTTAAGCTTCGGCAACTGGATTTTGTTCTCGTCAAACAGAACCTTGATGTTTGTTCCTGTTATGCACGTTGTGTACGAACGTCTGTTATTGTGCTTGCTTTTGAATTTTGGGTATCCAGAATGAAGCTTGAAGAAACGTTGGTATGCGTTGTCCATTGCGAATACAGCATATTGCAGCGAGTTTTTATCAACTTCTTTTAACCATTCGTAATCACGCTTCAACACACCGGTAACATACTTGCTACAGTCAAATTTGCTCATCGACCTCTTCTCAGTCTCATAAAGATTCTTTCGATATGCGAGCGTTTGATTGTAGACAAATCTGCAACAGCCGAACGTTTTCTGAATCAAGACCGCCTGTGCTTTATTCGGATATATTCGATACTTGTACGCTTTGAGCATTGCTTATCACCTCCCTCACGTCATGATAATATTATATCACAAACATTATCCCTTGTCAATATCTATAGCTAAAATAATTCCAAGAATTTCCTAAAACTCTTTGAAGAATTATATCTTATGATGGTTCGCTAACTTATGGATAAAGTCACAAGAGAGCGTTTGCTATACATTTCCCATCCGTGATATCATCCGACACCCGTCCGGCTTTCGCCCCGGCGAGTATGCTACAGTTTCGTTTGTATCGGCTACAACCGACGCAGCGTGATTCAAAACTCTCAAGCTGAGATAAGTTTTCAAAAATACCTGTGTAGTCAACGGGATGGATGATAAGTTCGACACGCGGGTTCTTCGTGTCGTAGAGTATTCTCTGTACGCGCTCGCATACGACATTGTCGTCGACCCAGATAAGCCCGGAATCGGTGATCGCGTCGAGAAGAATTTTCCAGTAGTTGTTGGCGTCCATGTCGATACGCGGGAAATAGAAATACGCGTCGACATAGAAGTGCCGTGCTTTATCCGGCACGAGTGTCCAGTTCTGTTTTTTCGCTTCGTCTTTCAGATACCCGATAAGCCATTTCTGGTATTCGAGAGCTTCTTTTGTCTTGTAGCTCATTGCCATAGGCTTGCCGTTCTTGATTATTGCCCGGTATGCGAGATAGTGGTTAACCGATACCGGAATACCCACGGTCAGTTTAAGCTCCGGCATTCTGAGCCTCTGACGACGCCGCTTTGCACATTTCTCTCCACCTGTGGAAGAGCAGAAGTGATGGCTTTTTCATGAAGATGTATACGATCTTGTCATTGTACCCGCACTCGAGCCGTATCGGGCTGAGTCCGTTCTGAAGATAGAAGTATACCTGTTTCGGATTAACGATACGGACGACTGACTCGTCCTCCGGAATCGTATTTACGCTGTTATCTGACTGCATGACAGTCCTCCTTAAAATAATGGAATTCCCTTAAAGTAACATAAAGGGGGCATCAACTCAAAATAGAATACGACCAGCGCACTCTCGCTATTTAGTCATGAGTTAGCGAGTAAGCCTGAGATCAAATTCTTCAGAAGATTTGAAGAAATCTCGAAATTGTTTTATACAAAGGCATTGACAAAGGCTAACATATGTGGTATAATAGTATCACAACAAGAATGGAGGTGATAAGCAGTGCTTAAAGCATATAAGTATCGGATATATCCTAACAAAGCACAAGCAACTTTGATTCAGAAAACGTTCGGCTGTTGCCGGTTCGTGTATAATCAGACACTTGCGTATCGAAAGAATCTTTATGAAACCGAGAAAAAATCGATGAGCAAGATAGATTGTAACAATCACGTCAATCGTGTGCTTAAACATGATTATGAGTGGCTCAAGGATGTCGATAAGTTCGCACTGACTAATGCCATTTATTCAATGGATAACGCGTATCAGCGATTCTTTAAGCTCCATTCTGGATATCCGAAATTTAGAAGCAAGCACAATAACAAACGCTCGTATACGACGTGTATAACCGGCACAAACATCAAGGTATTATTTGATGAGAACAAAATCCAGCTTCCGAAACTTAAGCTTATTAGAGCTCGATTGAGTCGCCCGTTCTTTGGTCAGATCAAACAAGCGACGGTTTCACAAACACCGACGGGAAAATACTTCGTATCTGTGCTTGTAGAAACAGAGCATGAACCGTTACCATCGACAGACAAGATAGTCGGTATTGATCTTGGCATCAAGGACTTGCTTATCACATCCAACGGCGAGAAATATAATAATAAGAGGATAATCAAACTGTATGAGGACAAGCTTGCGCGTGAACAACGTCAGCTTGCTCGCAAAGTCAAAGGAAGTAATAATTACAACAAGCAGCGTATTAAAGTTGCTTGTATCCACGAAAAGATATATAACACCAGAATCGATTATCTCCATAAGATAACTCATAAGCTCATCAGCGAAAACCAAGTGATAGTTAGTGAGGACTTAGCGATCAGCGATATGATACAGAACAATGATCTCGCGAAAGCAATAAGTGATTGTGGGTGGTATGAACTCACGCGACAGCTGACATATAAGGCAGAATGGAACAATCGAAAGTATATTAAGATTGGTCGATTCGTCGCATCAAGTCAGACTTGCCATGTATGCGGTTATATCAATCCAGAGACGAAAGACTTATCGGTTCGAGGATGGACTTGTCCACAATGTGGAACACATCACGACAGAGACATCAATGCTGCCATCAATATTCTTAACGAGGGACTAAAATGTCTATAAGAAACAATACCGTAGGAACTACGGAAATTACGCCTGTGGAGACCGAGGTTACGAAGT
>ERZ808274.666-NODE-666-length-15194-cov-10.820926_pt1 | contig 15194 bp, 7 predicted proteins | sample MGYA00521277_ERZ808274 | MGnify/ENA primary metagenome ERZ808274 (study PRJEB31516, sample SAMN03275597) | gut metagenome | biome: mammalia-associated habitat; material: feces | host: Papio cynocephalus | place: Kenya | collected 2012-07-28 ... | reverse complement strand
TTGCAGAGGTCCCCGGTTCGAACCCGGGTGTCCCTACCCAAGCGTCCTGCTCTCCGTGGAGAGCAGGACGCTTTTTTAGTATATGCATGCGCCATCTCGCCCCATTGCGGGGCGCGCCCCTATGCGTAGCTGTGCATTCCGGTCATGAGATAGTTGACGCCGAAGTAGGTCACGGCCATGCACGCCAGCGCGGCGATGAGGTAGGCGTGGTAGGTCGTGTCGCGCCTCAGGGCGGGCAGGGACGCCTGGTGGAGCGGCACGGCGTAGGCGATGAGGGTGATGAGCGCCCACGTCTCCTTGGGGTCCCACCCCCAATAGCGTCCCCAGCTCACGTTGGCCCATACCGCTCCGAGGAAGATGCCTGCCGCCAGACACGCCACCCCGGGGTAGAGAAAGAGCTCCGAGAGGGGTTTCAGTCCCGCCAGCCGCGCCACACGGCCCCTCCGCCGTGCCACGGGCAGCGCCACGAGGTAGCCCGCCGACGCCGCCGAGGCGAGCGCGAGGAGGGCGTAGCCCGCCATGACCACGCTCACGTGGAGCGCGAGCAGCGGCGAGTTGAGCACCGGCATCCTCGACGTGATGGCGGGATCCATCTGCGCCAGGTGCGCCGTGAGGAGCAGGAGTCCCGAGAGGGTGAGGCCGAAGGTGAGCGCCACGCGCGCCTTCCGGGCCGCCAGGAGCGCCACCGCCTCCACGATCCACGCCATGGTGAGCATCGTCTCGTAGCCGTTGCTCATGGGAATGCTCCCCGACGCCGCCCACCGCAGGGCGAGCGTGGCCGTGAGCGCCGCCCACGACAGCCCCATCGCCACCCCGAGCGCCACTGCCGCGCGCCGGTATCGGCCGAGGAGGATGGCGGCGAGGAGCGCGAGGGCGAGGTTGACCATGTACAGGTAGTCGGCCGCCGGGAAGGCATTGTACGCCTCCTCCGCCCGCAGCCGCCACTCCGGGGGCACCGTCTGCGCGCCATACTGCCGCTGGTAGCGCGCCAGGCGGCCGAAGGCGTCGGCCACGAGGTCGTATCTGCCCTGCTGTGCGAGCACCGACGCCATGGGCAGGATGGTGCGCACGTACTGCCGCTGTGCCTCGGGCATGGCGTCGGGCTGCCGCTCGGTGGGGGCATACCAGCGCGCCTGGGCGCCGCCGTGGGCAGGGTAGGGGAAGAGGCGCATCCGCTCCAGGCGCATGACCTGCATGAGGAGCATGAGGCGGTCGTCCACGTCGAGCACCTGCTCGGACAGCTTGTCCTTGCCCTGCTGCGCCGCCTGCAGCATCGGGCCGAGCCGGTAGCCGCCCGATAGCAGCTCCTCGGGCGACGCCGCCGTGCCCTCCATGCCGAGCTTCTGGCGCAGCTGCCGCCCCTTGATGCGCAGGAACGGCTCGTGGAGCCAGTCGTCGGGGAAGAGCATCACGCCGGTGAGCACCTGGCAGGGGGTGAGACCCTTGTAGGTGCGCGCCCCGGTGAGCTTGCGGGTGAACTCCTCGGCGAAGGTGGACAGGGGGCACACGCGCCCGTTGTCGGCGATGAGGGTGCGCCCTGCCTGCTCGGCCACGTCGCGGGGGAGCGTCCTCTGCGCCCCGGCTCCGGTGGCGATGGCGCAGAGCAGCAGCGCGGTGGCGGCGGCGCGCCGTCCGCCCATGGCGCGCACTTGGCGGAGCAGCTGGCGGAAACGGCCGCGGCGGTCGGCCAGCACGCCGAGCATCGCCGCCACGAGCAGCGCGTAGCCGGTGTAGCTGATGCCCGTCCCCCAGTCGTCCTCGCTCACGCTGAGCGTCGCCCCCTGTCCGTCGTCGTCATAGCTCGACTGGTAGAGGCGCGCGCCGTGGGCGTGGTAGATGTGGTTCATCGACACGGTGGCGCGCTCGGTGCGCCCGTCGCAGCCTACGATGATGTCCGAGCGGTAGTCGGCGGGGGCTGTGCCGTCGGCGCCGTAGGCCACGCTGAACCGCTCCAGTCGCAGCGTGAAGGGCAGCGGGTGGCGCGTTCCGTCGTCGAGGGTGTATTGGCTGGCGGGCTTTCCCGTCCGCAGGTGCACGCTGCCGTGCCTTCCGGTGAGTCGGGTGGTGAGCGCTCCGATGAGGATGACGGCCAGGGCGATGTGGAGGAGCGCCGTGGCGGGCCGGCGGACGCGGCGGCGGACAAAGTAGACGGTGCCCGACGCGGCCGCGGCAGCCCAGAGCAGGGCAAACCAAGTCGTGTCGTAGACCAGGCGGGCGGCCTCCTGCTGTCCGCCTCTCGTGCCGATGAGGGTGGCCGTGGCCATGGCTGCGGTGAGCAGTGCCAGCGCGAAGAGTGTGGCGGCGCCCCAGAGACGGGTGGCGCATGGTGAGTGGGTGGTGGTGTGCATGGTGATGTGTGAAAAGCTGTTGTGGGCGGTGGTCCGCCCGTTGGTGGGGATGATTCCCAATCGGTCATCCGACCGACGACGACTAAAACAGGAGAAGTTTCCCGTCTTTCCGACGAAGCCTGATGGCCGATGTGTGGCTGGCGTGTGGCGCGCCGCACAGGGTGGCGCGCGCCAAAGGGCCTATATTGGTTTGCCATTCAGCCCCTATCGCGCGGCCATAGGGGCTGAATGGCAGCGTAATAGGGGCTGTATTGCGGGGCGATAGAGCCCCTTTTGTCGGTGGCTGTGTTTGCCTGCCGTGCGGTGTGCGGCTTTTCCGCGCCGCCGGTGGGCACGCAGCCCGCCGCGCCGTGGGCTGGATGTCGGGTCCGTGGCGCGGCGATGGGGGGTTAAATTGCGCGGAGAAACTTCACGACGGCGTCGCGGTCGGCCTTCGGCAGGTTGTAGAATCGCAGTGCTGCCTGGTAGGCGTGCGACTTCTTGGAGTAGGCATGCCACATGATGGCCTCCACTTCGTTGCGCGCGCGGCAGTCGTGCATGCGGTCCTCAGCGCCGGTGTTGAGCAGCGACAGGCCGCGTCCCCAGAGCGGAGTGGTGCGGCACCAGGAGCCGTGGATGTCGTTCTTCAGGTAGAGCTTGTGCTGCATGAAGTCGGAGTAGGGGAAGATGGTCTGGTTCTGGTAGCGTGGCAGCGGCTTGCCGGCAATCATCTCGGGCACCCAGTAGTTGTCCGTGGTGGTGTGCCAGCGGGGGCGGTGGCAGGCGGTGCAGCCTATCTCGTTGAAGATTTTCTTGCCGCGCTGCACGTCGGCGTCCTGCAAGTTGCGGGCGCGGGGAATGGCCAGTCCTCTGTGCCAGACCATGAAGGCGTGGAATTGGTCGGCGGTCATGTCGGGTTGGAAGTTGTGCCACTGGTTGTCAAACTGGTTGGTGGTGGGCAGGAGGAGGTTGTAGACCGCCTCCTTGATTCCCTCCTCTGTGCCGTCGGCGTAGTATGGCGAGGTGGGGTCGGCCTTGATGGCGGCTATCACCTCCGGATCCTGGCTCATTGCCTTGGCCCATGCCTTGGTGGTGTAGAGGTATGGGCGGTCAGGGCGCGACACATTGGTGATGTTCCAGATGGCGTTGGCGCCCGGTCCGTCCTGCAGCGAGGCGCGGGTGAGGGCGTAGGTGAACCGCTTCAGGCTCTTGTAGCTCTGCGGCGTGGTCTTGGTGCCGTCGGCGAGCTGTCCGCCCTGGTGCCCGGCGGCGCCCCAGTTGCTGTAGAGTGCGGAGGGTCCCCAGTCCTGTGTGGTGGCGTTCCAGAAGGAGGGGTTGACATATTCGGTCACGTCCAGGCCCTGGCTCTGGAAGTATTTCGCCGTCTTGGCATACTGTGCGCGGATGCTGTCCTGCGGGATGGCGTCGATCAGGCCGGTGCCGATCACGCCGATGGTCGACTCGAGCCGCACCGCCACGTCGCCCGTCTCGTAGGGCGTGGGGCTGGTATGGAACGCCGTCTGCGGGATTCTGATGTCGGGATAGATGAGCTGGAAGGTCTCACCGTCGGGGAACTTCATGGGAAGGCCCGACTCCATCTTGTCCACCGTGAGCCACTTGAGCTGTATCTGGCTCTCGTCGATGGGCGCCTTGAAGGGCGCGGAGGCCTGTGTCTGCGGCATTCCGGTCACTTCCGATACGTAGGGTCCGTCGTTGGACCATCCGTCGGAGTTCTCCGCGTCGGCCCCCTTGGGGTGATAGACCACGAGCAGGTATCCGTTGCCGTTGCTGTACTTGGTCTCATACTGCGTCATGCGCTTGCCGTGGCCGTACTCCGGGTGGCAGTCGATGCAGGACTTGCGCACCGATGCCGGGCCGAGTCCCTTGAACGGGGCGGTGGTGGTGGTGAACTGGCGCTCAAACATCTGCTCTCCCTGGAAGAAAAGGGAGAAGAGCGTGGGGTCGTTGTCCACCTCCGGTGTCTGGTCGCTGTAGGCATTGCTGCCCGTGTTGTCGGTAGTGCCGAGCTTTCCGCCCGGATACCACTCCTCGGCGGAGAAGTTGCCCACGGCCTTTCCTATGTTCTGTGCCTCCTCGTTCTCTCCGATGCTGATGTTGTCGTCGTCGGAGCAGGCGGCTGCCGATGCCGCGAGGGCTGCCATGAGGAGCAGCCGGGCGGCGTTGGTGTAATGTTTCATGATGGTGTTCTTAATGTTTTTGTGTTGTGATAAAGTCTTCTTTGTGTCGCCCCCCTTAACGCCACATGCGACAATGCCGGCACCCCTGGCGCGCAGGAGGTGTTCTCCTGCGCTGTGGTCCATGGTTGCCGCCATTGCCGGCATGGCTTCCGGGTGTGGCTTGGGCAGCCGCCCGCTTACTTGTCGGCCACGCGGTTGATCCACGTTCCGGCCTTTCCGAGCTCGTCGTCGAGCTGGTTGACGGCCTCGATGCAGGTCTCCACCTGCGGGTCGCCCGGCGCGTCGATGAAGGCGCGTCCGCTGTTTTTGGCGGTCTCGAGTGCGCTGACGGCCTTGTCGAGCGCGCTCACGAGGTCGTTGTATCCCTCATAGCCGTTGTTGCGGAGGAAGGCAAGGATGGAGAGCTCGGCCGGCTGGCTGACGGTCTCGGTGCCTCGCACGCCGTAGAGGGAGTTCTTGATGGAGTAGATGTTGTCCTGGTAGTCCTGGAAGCTGCGCTTGGAGTAGGGCGACTCGATGTAGTCGCCGGCGTCTTCCGTGCCGCCCTGTCCGGTGGCCACGCGGTAAGCCTGTCCGAGCTTCTGCGTATAGACCTCCTGGCAGATGTTGGAGCATCCGCCCACGAAGACGTTCTGGAGCGTCTCATGCCACGTCTGGTAGGCCGCCTTGTCCTTGTCGTTGCTGGTGTACCATGCGCCATAGGCGATGCCGGCGGAGGAAAGACCCTTGTAGCGGAGCGAGTTGATGGTCCAGGGGGCTGCGTCGAGCACGGCCTTGTGGGCTGCGGAGATGTTGTCGCCGGCCCATCCGTACTCCAGCAGGCAGGTCATGTTGGCCAGATCCTGGCTCACTGCGGCCGCGAAGGCTGCCTCGTGGAGGGTGGAAACGGTCTGGAGCTTGCGGCGGTTGGCCTCGTTGTCGATGTCGGCGCCGTCCTCATAGTCGGCGGTGAAGGCGGCGAGGGTGCGGTTTTTGCCCGTGCGGAAGAGGACAAACTCGAGTCCGTGGAATCCCATCGTGGAGTCGAAGTCCTTGTTGCTGGTATAGACAAACTGGCCGGGGTTGCTTCCCGTGATGCCGTTGATGACGTCCTGGCTGGTCAGTGCGTCAGCGAGCTGCGCCTGGTCCAGTGGCCATGAGTCCATGTGTGGGTCGATGTCGTTGTCGGTGGCAGCCCCATAGAGGAAGGCTTCGCTCTGCTCCCAGTAGCGGCGCGCGCGCTTGAAGGCGTCGCAGGCGGCGTCGATGTCGGCCTGGGTGAGCTGTCCGGCGGCGCGCTTCTGGTAGAGCTGCTGGCAGGCGTCGCGCAGGTCGATGGCCGCTGTGGCCAGGTCGGTGTAGGTGGGGAGCACCACGTCGTTGACATACTGCTTCATGATGGCGCCCATCTGTCCGTCGGCGCGCTGGTTGTCGGAGGTGGGTTCCTCGTTGTCGTCGTCGCTGCAGGAGGCCATGCCCGCGCAGAGGAGCACGGAGAGCAACAGCAGCGCATAATGCTTTAAGTTCTTCATTGTCTGTTTTGTTTTATCGATTTGTTATTGATGATGTCCTTTTGTTGATGCCCCGCGCGTGCTTTCCTACGCCATGAGGAGCCCCCGCGCGTGGCGGATGCCGCCGCGTGGTCCTCCCTTTTGGGGACGGCGGCGTCGGGATTAGAGGAAGAAGCCCTCGTAGACGACGCCCACGTTGATGGCCGGCTCGTCGTTGTAGAGGCCCGAGAAGGCGCGCAGGTTGTACTCCGCCTTGACGGCGACCTGAGGAATCGGGCGGTAGTTGGCGCCGAAGGCCCAGATGTTCTTCATCGTCCAGCGCTTCGTGGAGGTGTGGACGTTGGAGTCGTAGTGCTCATAGTGGGCGAAGAGGTGGAGCTTCTGGCCGTCGCGGCGCAGCGCGGGAATCTGGGAGAAGATGTCGTAGCCCACCTCCACCATCGCCGCCAGGGCGTGGGAGCCGAAGTACTTGCCGTTGCCGCTCTCGTAGGGCTTGACATACTGCACGTTGGGATAGACGAGCTTGGTGATCTGGTCGGCGTCGGAGACGTAGCCGTAGTCGAAGTATCCGCGCGCCACCCAGTTGTGGCGGTCGTAGCTGAAGTCGAAACTGCCGAGCCATACGCGCCCCTTGATCTCCTTGCTCTCGCCCTTGTCCATGTCGTGGGGCACGCTGTTGTGCATCGCCTGGCCGTGATAGCCCGACAGGGCGACGCGCAGTCCGGGCACGGAGTAGTTGTCCACGCGGGCGAGGAAGCCGTAGCGGTTGGCCGGCTCAAACTCGAAGGGCGAGTGGGGGCCGCCCTGTATCCAGTTGGTCCGGGAGAAGTGGAAGCAGTCGAGGCCCGCTATCATCTGCACTTCGTAGCGCCATTGCGGGGTGCGTCCCCAGAGCGACACGCCCGTCTGGTGCCAAGTGGAGGGCAGGATGGTGTTCTCGCCCTCCGGACGGTACACGGTGAAGAAGTTCATCGGCTCGTGGTGGGCGTTGGTGAAGCCGAAGGGCACGACGATGTGGCCGGCCCTGACGTTGATGGCGGGCGAGAAGGACTTCTGCACCCAGAACTGCTCCAGCTCCACTTCGCCGCCTTTCTCCTGCTCCTGCTCAAACTCTATGGCCTCGTCGGCCTCATACTCCACGGCCGCGCCGGTGCCTCCGTGCTCAAACTCAATCTCGGTGCCCATCGTCCAGCCCTTTCCGAAGTCGTAGCCGAGGCTGATGCTCACGTGCGGCAGGTCGAAGCGGCCGTGCGACGGGTCGTCCTTGTACTTCCCGGGGTTGGTGTACCGGTTGCCGTTGTCGCTGTAGAAGTTGCGGCTCATCACGGCTTCGCCGTAGCCGCCGATGGTGAGTCGGCTCTTGCGCTGGCCGCATTGCGCGCTGTCGGAGGCGCAGTGCTGCGCCGAGGCGGTGAGGTGGCTTCCCATCGCCAGCGTGGCGGCAAGGAGGCCGAGGGTAAGATAGTGGGTCATTGCTTGTTATTCCTTAATCATCTAATTGGTTATTCCTTTATGAGAGGATGATGACGGCCGCCCGCGGGAGGCGGCTTCAATCTGTGTGCAAAGTTAAAAAGGATGAAAAAACGGGGCAATACTCAAAATTAGGTAAATGGCTTCCAGAAATGGGGAAGCCTCGGTGGGGACGTACCCAAAACGAGGTAGTGGGGCAGTGGGGGGCTGCCGGCAGTGGCGTCTCGTCGTGGAGGAAAGCGGATTGTTGCCCCCTGCGCAGTCCGGGGGGACGGGGAAGAAATCGGGGGCGGCCCGTGGCGGCGGCTCGCCGTGGCGAAGTTGGCGGGGAAACACAAAAAACCCCCGGTCGCTACCGGGGATCCAAGTATTTGCCTCCAGCCCTCCGGCATGGCTGCCGGGGCTTCCTTGTCACAAGGGATTAGCCGGATGAAAAGATCTTAGAGACTGTGTCTCTTGAGTCAAATCAAAACTATCTAATTAGTCTATGATACAAAATCATTAAAGATCAAGCGCAAAGTTACTTCTTTTGCGCATGATGTGCAAATTTATCCGCGGTTATTTTCCCTCCCATAAGTTTTTTTATGATTTTCCATTTCCCCTCCGTCGCCGCGCCATGCCGTCGCCGCGCGGTCCTGTCGCCGCCGTGTGGGGCCGCCTCTCTCCTCTCTCGCGCCGGCCGTATGGCCCGGGCTTGAGCCTTGCTCCCGTAAGCTGGCCATCAGATAGGGCCGGAAAGGTGGGACGCTATGCCCTATTTCTGCCGGTTTCGGCCTGATCGCCGGATGGGGATCACGACGCTCACCCCTCTATTTTCCACTCCGTGAGGGTGCGCTCCTCGCTGCTGTAGTTCACCCCCACCTTCACCAACCGCCTGCCGTCGGCGCTGTATGGGACGAGGTATCCCTTGTCGTCGATCTGCCGGAGCGCGGCCTCGGCCGACCCGTCGAGCTTCAGCTCCATGACATAGACCACCGACGGCAGCGTGATGACCACGTCGGCACGCCCGTGCGCGCTCTCTTCCTCCACCTTGATGAAGCTCCCTATGAGCGAGAACACAAGGTAGAAGATGGTCTGCACGTCGCGCTCGGTCTTGTTCGCCAGGCGGTAGGACACGCCGGCAAGGTAGGCGCGCATCAGCGTGAGCGCCTGCTCCATGTCGCCGGCCATGACGGATTTGACAAACTTGATGACGAAGCTGCTGTTGGTTCCCTCCGCCGGCGTGAGGTAGTTGGCCGCCAACGACCGTATCATCCCCACGCGCACCTCCTCGTTGGGATATCCCAAGGTGTACAGACTCACCATCGGGTCGTAGTGCTTGATGGTGAGATAGCCGCTCTGGTAGAGCAGCGGCAGCGGGCTGGTCATGTTCTCCGGCGACACGTCGAAGTCGTCGACGCCCGCATCTTGACCCGTGAGGTCGCGCAGGCTGACATTGTATTTCTGGAGCAGCTTGACGATATAGGTGGGTGTGCCCGACCCGAACCAGTAGGCGCCGACATCGCCCGAGGCGAGCGCCTTGACCAGACTGAAGGGGTTGTAGACGTCCTCGGAATGCTTGCTGAAGTGATAGCCGTCGTATTTCTTCTTGAGCAGCGCGAAGGCCTCGTCCACGCTGATGTGGAGTCGCTCGGCCAAATGCTCCACGTCGGGGCGCATCTGCGTGTGCAGCTCCTCGCTGCTGATGCCGCAGATGGCGGAGTACTGGTCGTACATGGAGATGTTGAACAGGTTGTTCAGCTCGCTGAAGATGCTCAGCTGGGAGAACTTGGTGATGCCGGTCAGGAAGACAAACTCGAGATGGGGGTCGAGCATCTTGAGCGGACTGTAGAAATTCTGCATCGTGCGGCGCAGCAAGCCGAGGTTTTCCTTCTCGTGCACCACGTCGAGCAAGGGCGCGTCGTACTCGTCGATGATGATGACCACCTTCTCGCCCGTCTCCTTGTGCGCCCTCACCACCAAGTCCTTCAGGCGTATGTTGGGGTCTTGCTTCTCGCTCTTGTACCCGAACACCTCCTCCTGGTCGTCGAGCATGTCGGCGAGATAACGCCCGAGCATGGCGTTGTCCATGTGCTTTGCGCCGCTCATGTCGAAGTGGAGCACGGGATGCCGCACCCACTTCTTCTCGTATTCGCCCATGGCAAGCCCCTCGAACAAGTCCTTGCGCCCCTCGTAGTAAGAATGGATCATCGAGGCAAACAGCGACTTGCCGAACCGTCGCGGACGGTTCAGGAACACATACTTATAGCCATTGCTGATAAAGTCGACAAGATATTGTGTCTTGTCGACATAAAGATAATTACCCTCCCTTACCTTCTCAAACGTCTGTATTCCTATGGGGTATTTCCTTATTGCTGCCATAGTATTCTTGTTTTTCTGAGTTGCTTGTCGTCAAGAGCCCGTAAGTCTCATCATCCGTGCAAATTTAGCGATTATTGGTGTCATCGGCAAGTTTTGTTCCCAATAAGCAACGGACGATTTTGTCCCTCTGTATGTTATATCCGCAGGCCATTAACCCCAGTCGGACTGTAGATTTCGGCGGAAAGAAAGAGGACTTCCCGTCCCCTTTTCGGTTTCGGGCTATTGGGAAGTTGGGGCAAAAGCCCCAAGGCAACCAGCCAGTTGAGCCGCTTGCCCAATCCGTATCAACGTCCGGGTGGTGGCTACATCCAGAAGGTGTAGTGCCCCTTGGTGTCGGCAAAGAAGTAGGATCCCGCCTTGGTAAACTTGATGCGGAACACGTCATACTTCGTTTCCTTGAGCGCGTCCTTGAGCCTTTGGGGCACGTCGCCGAGGAACTTGTAGCCGTTCTCGAAGCACAACGCCACGGCATCCTCCGTGATGTGGGCGGCCCAGAGCTGCCCGTGCGTCTCGATGCCCTCCTTCACCCACTCCGTGAGGTCGCTGCTCGAGGTGGCGATGTGCTCGGTGGAGACGGCGATCCAGTCGCCGCTGTCGTTGAACGTCACCGAGGTGACGGTGTCGCCGGCCTCGTTCCACTCCCTGAGCTTGCTCTCCAGGTCCGACGGGATGTTGGACCACTGGAAGCCGTTGTTGTCCAGCAGGATGAGCCAAGCGCCGCCCTCGGTGAGCTGCACGTCGTCGATGAACGCGCCCTCTTCGCGGTTCTCCTTGAGCGCGTCGGCCAAATCCTGCGGTATGCCAGAGTGGGCGTAGTCGTTTTTGTCCACGAGGGCGAGGTCGCCGCCGTTGTCCGTGATGGCCACATTGCGGCATTTTCCCCATCCGGAGATGGCATTCTTGATGTAGTCGCGTCCTTCCTGTGCGTGGAGCGGCAGGAGAAGCATCGTCATGAGCGCGACGATGAGCGCGGTCTTTCGTGTACGCATGGTGGATTTATCTTTAAGTTGTATGATGTGATGACTGTTTCGTATGATGTTATGCCCGTTTCGGTAGCCCCTGCGTGGGGCGTTATATTCCGGTTTCTCTGGCAAAGGCAATGCCAATGAGCGCAATGAGTGCTCGCTTTCAGCTTGCCGAGTGCAGCTTACACTTATGCAAAGTTAATAAAAAATAATGAAATTGCAAGGACAATGAAGTCGAAAAGTGATTTTTTGTGTGTTTTTTGGCCGTTGCAGTGTGCTGCCGCAGTGTCCGGCCGGTGCCGCTGCGTGCGCTTGTCCACGCTGCCTGCTCCTGCCATCCGGACGGCTGCCGCCGCCTTGTGCGCCGCTGATTGTAAACGCTTGATGCACAGCGGGTTACGAATCCGCATTTTGCGTGCTTGTGATTCAGCCCCTATGGCGTCGCAATAGGGGCTGAATGGCGCTGCGAAAGGGGCTGAATGGCGTCGCAATAGGGGCTGAATGGCGGAGCGATAGCACACGTGTTGGGAAGTGGCTGACAATCAGCGCATTGCGCATCGGGCACGTGGTGGAGCGTCGCAGCGGTGGGGTGGGGGCGTGTGCGCTATATATCTCATGCTCTGTTTGCTTGGTAATGTCATTAAATGCCTACCCGATATTTGGAGAATTTAGAAGCTTTGCTTAACTTTGCAGAAGGCAAGCTGCGCTCGGCAATCTGAAAGCAAGCTTCCATTGCGCTCGCTGGCACTATCTTTACATAAGACAGGCTGCGCTCGGCAATCTGAAAGCAAGCTTTCATTGCGCTCGCTGGCACTATCTTTGCAATTAACAGAGGAGGAACAAGACATGACAGACATCAACAGAAGAAAGCTGCCTGCGGGCATACAGTCGTTCAAGGTCATCAGGAAAGAGGGCTATCTATATGTGGACAAGACGGACATTGTCTGGCAGTTGGTAAACACTGGCAAGAAGTACAACTACCTGAGCCGTCCCCGCCGCTTCGGCAAGTCGTTGCTTGTAGACACGCTGCAACAATATCTTGAGGGCAGAAAGGACCTTTTTGAGGGGCTGAAAATCATGCAGCTTGAAAAGGAGTGGAAGCCCTATCCCGTCATCCGCCTCGACATGAGCCGCGGGGGAGCCAACGCCCACACGCTGCGCTCTTACCTGAACTTGCGCTTCAAGGATTACGAAGAAGAATATGCCATCGTTCCGGACCCTACCGCCCAGCTTGCCGACCGCTTCCACGGCATCGTCAAGGCAGCCTACAAGCAGACGGGCTTGCAGGTGGCTGTCCTCATCGACGAGTATGACTCCCCGCTGCAACACTCCTGGAAGACCCCTGAGCACGACGGGTGCACGGAGGTGTATCGGGAGGTGTTCGCCATCCTGAAGGCCGACGACGAGTATGAGCGGTTCGTGTTTCTCACGGGAATCACCAAGTTTACGCAGATTTCTCTTTTTTCCGTATTGAACAATCTGGCCAACATCAGTTTCCGGCCGGAGTATGCCGCCATTTGCGGCATCACGGAGCAGGAGATCGTTGACAACTTCAAGCCAGAGCTGGAGCAGATGGCGGCGCGCGAAAAGTGGACTGTCCAGGAGACGCACGACCGCCTGAAAGATTATTACGACGGCTACCATTTCAGCGAGGACAACATGGTGGACATATACAATCCATTCAGCCTTATCAACGCCCTGGACCAGTCAAAGATCAGCAACTTCTGGGCTTCATCGGGGGCAACGTCCTTGCTGCCCAAGTTTATTGACAACATGGAGCTTCGCCTTAGAAACTTCGAGCATTGCCGCATGATGCGCAACACGCTGGAAACGTCGGACGTCACCGGTGGCGGCGCGGAGCTGTTCCTTTACCAGTCGGGCTACCTTACCATCAAGGACAGCAACGAGTTTGGCTACACGCTGGGATTCCCCAACGAGGAAGTGAGGCAGGCGCTCTACGAACTGGTGCTGCCCGCCTTGACCTTGCGGCAGGAAAGCGACATACAGTCCGTACAAGCCAACCTGTATGCGCAACTGGGCATGGGGCAGACAGACGATGCCATGGTGTCGCTCAAGGCACTCATCGCAGACGTGCCCTACAGCAACAAGAAGCTGGCCTCCATGGACATGGAGGAGCGTTACCGCCTGATCATGAGCACAATATTCAATGCCATCGGCTTGAAGGTGGAAGTGGAAAAGATGATTTCCACTGGCAGGATAGACATGACGGTGCAGACCTCCCGCTACATCTATGTGATAGAGCTGAAACTGCGCAACAATGGCGGAAAAGAAGCGGCTGCCCAGCAAATCCTCAACCGGCGATACATGGAGCCTTTCAAGGCCGGAAAACGCCAAGTCATTGGCTTGGGCATTGAGCTGGACGAAGAAGGAAAAGGGCTCTTGGACTGGAGAAAGGTATAAGGTGGGTTCTATAAATTACCACCCAAAAAAGGTATAAATGATGAAGGGTTACGTTTTGCCATCTTTTGGCCTCTTTTCGACTCAGAGCGCCACCTCGTTCGGTCGTATAGCCCGCTATACTTCCTCACTCGCTGACGCTCTGAGCCGAAAATAGCCTCAAAATCTGACAAAGCTAATTTATAGAACCCACCATAACCCCACAATCGGTCATCCAACCAGAATCGACAAAAAAACGGGACGTTTTCCCTCCTTCCGCCGAAACTGAATGGCGATTTGGGATGAATGGTCAGGGTTGTCGCCTCGCAGTAAACCCCATCACACGCATGGCGTGGCTGGCCTGTTTTCCTCTTTTCCCCTGCGCTTGTGCGTGCGTTGCCCTCCGTTTTGGAAGCCTTCTGTTGCTGGCGCGCCCGCCTTTGCGGGATGGACGCCATGCCGCGCGCTATTCGCCGGGCTGCTGCTGCTTGTGGGGAGGCCGCCCGCCTGTGGGGCAAAAAAATGGCGGATGTCGTCCGCAATACGGAAAAATTCGGTAACTTTGTGGTCGGTTATTTTGGCGATGGCGGCTTGTGTACTTATGGCATGTGATGCATCAAGGTTGCGGCAACTTTGCTAATTACCCATTTTTCAGTCACTTAAATATCGTCTGACTCATGCTGAATACTGCCAATTATCCCAAAATCAAAACATAGGCCACACCCTGTGTTGGTCATCATTGCAGGATTCACCAGTTTTTCAAGACTTTCAACCGGTAGAGGAGATTATGCACATAGGCTTTAGACTTTTTTCATTGATTGCCACCCTTCTTTTTTCATTGCACCTTGCGGCCCAGGAAAATTTGTACCAACGCTGGGACGGCAAGTCCTCCCGCCAGCTGATTGACTTGGGCAACCAGTATTTCTTTGCCGAGAAGCAGCAGCCCGACAGCGCGCTGGTGTGCTTCTCGCTGGTCGAGAACCGCCTGGGGAAGGCCTCGGGCAGGGAAGAGCGCGAGGAGCTTTGCGAGGCCTATATGGGGCTGTGGATGGTCTATTTCTTCTCCTACTTCGACTATTCCAAGTCGATGGACTACCTTGGCAAGTCGAACAAGCTGGCCGAAGGCCTGCCCGAGCTGTTGCCCCGCGTGCTGCTCAACTATGGCAACATGTACCAGACGATGGGGTCGCAATGGGCGGACGACAACCTCAACCGCAAGGCTGCCGACTGCTTCTACAAGGCATTCCACGCGGCGGTGAGGGTGAAGCTGTATGACGTGGCAGACCTGGCATTCGCCAATGTCATCGCCGTGGAGTGGAGTCTTGGCCAATTTGCCGTCGTGGAGAAGATGTATCCCAAGTACCTGGAGTACAGCGCCGGCAGGAAGGAGACGGTGGACTCGCGCTACACGAAGCTGCTCTACCAGGGCTACAAACAGCTCTCGCACAAGCAGCCCCTGAGGGCCGTGGAGACCTTCAAGCGCCAACTGCCGATCGTCTCCACGGGCGTTGAGTACTTGCGCCTGCTGTTCAACGCGCACGAGAACATCGCCCTGGCCTACGCCAGCGCCGGCGACTACGGCTCGGCGGTGGCCAATATGCGGAAGGCCGAGGCCCTTGCCCAGCGGTATGACCTGAAGGACGGGAAGCTGGAAGTATACAGTTACCTGCGCCAATACCTCAGGAAAGGCGGGTGGACGGCCGAGGCGGAGGCCTACCAGCGGAGATACTACCAGCTGAAGGACTCCCTGCAGAACTACCAACAGGTCATGGGGGTGAGCAAGCTGGAGTTTCTGGGCAAGATCGAGGACGCGAGGCAGGAGCTGGAGGAGATGCAGCAGCGGCAGCGCGTGAGCATGGTGCTGCTGGTGGTGGCGCTGTGCGTGGCCGGCGTCGTGGCGGTGTCGCTCAGCGTGGTGTACAGGAAAAACCGCCAGCTGAGCGCGGCCAACAAGGTGTTGTACAAGAAAAACATAGAGGTGCAGGA
>ERZ808274.662-NODE-662-length-15310-cov-4.265093_pt1 | contig 15310 bp, 14 predicted proteins | sample MGYA00521277_ERZ808274 | MGnify/ENA primary metagenome ERZ808274 (study PRJEB31516, sample SAMN03275597) | gut metagenome | biome: mammalia-associated habitat; material: feces | host: Papio cynocephalus | place: Kenya | collected 2012-07-28 ... | reverse complement strand
GACATGGGGTATTAGGACTTTTTGAACTGTCTACTTTCGCTTGACTAGTTCAATTCATGTTCCCTTTTTTATTTACTATTTAAATTTTTAATTTAATTGGACTTGAATTAAATATTTTTTGTTTAATAATAAATGTAGGAGGAAAAATATTATGGTTTCATTAGTCAAAAGATCATTAAGCAAATGGATTGCCGCAGCAATGACACTTATTGTCGGCATTGTTTGCATTGTTGCTGGTGCAACTAATAGCGGCGAATCTTTCAACACTATTTCACTTGTGCTCGGCATCATCTTAACAGTTGTCGGAGGTGTTGGAGTCCTTATGTCAATTGTGGCATCTATTGTTCTTAGAAAGGCAGTATTAGGAATTGCTTTAGGTTCAGGACTTGTTTTAGCGTTCGGAATATTTATTCTTGTGAATCAAGGCATAGCTGGAACAATAATAACTTATATTATGTTATTTATTCCATATATACTTATTGTTCTCGGTGCAATTATGGTTCTTAATACTGTATTTACAATTGTCTATGCTGTTAAAGATAGAGTCGTTAAATCGGCAATTAGCCCTATTCTCATTGGAGGACTTGTTGGTGTTTCTGCTTTAGTACTTGGTTCACTAGGCGTAGGAAATAACCCTGTAGTTCCTCATAGTGCTCAATTAATAATTTTCGGTGTTCTCATTGTATTAGTGGCAATTTTGATTGCTCTTACAACATTTGTCAAAATGCCGAGTGTTATCAGCGTTGTTACAATTAACGAAGATAAATAGTTTGCTCATAAAAGTCGGACTCGTTCCGACTTTTTATTTGCACAAAAAAACTGGCTTTTAAGATGATGCCCTCCTGTTAGTTGGTCTAACATTTAGGTCTTTATCTCATCCGGCCAGTTTTTTTAGTTTTGATAATTATAAGTTAACGTTATGATAGACGTTTTGAACATCTTCAAGTTCATCAAGATTATCAATAAGTTCTTCAAATTTAGCTTTTGTTTCAGCGTCTGGAATATCGATATATTCATTTGGAATCATGCTGATTTCTGCTTCTTCATATTCGCTAATACCGAGCGAAGAAAGAACTTCTTTTGCTTTTGCAAATGAACTTGGTGTTACATAAACAACAACTAAGTCTTCGTCTTGTTCAACGCTGATGACATCGACATCGCCAAGAATTAAAGCTTCTTCGACTTCATCACGGTTGTTTCCTTTGAATACTAAAACGCCTTTTTCTTCAAAATTGAATGAAACACTACCCAAATGACCACCTTTGCGAACAACTGCTGTTTTAACTTCAACAAGTGCACGATTTGGATTATCAGTTAATGTATCAACAATAATATATGATCCAGCTGGGCCAAAGAATTCATATCTACCAGCGATAAATACTTCCGCATCTCCGCCTTGAGCTTTCTTAATAGCGCGATCAAAAACATCTCTTGGAACTGATTTTCCACGATATTTTTCATAAACCGCTCTTAAAGCTAAATTTGTTTTTGGATCAGGTGAACCTGTTCTTGCAGCAAGATATGCTTCTCTAGAAGCACGAGCGTATAATGCTGATTTAATTTTTCCCGTTCTTGCCATCGCTGCAGCACGGACTTCATGGTGTCTTCCCATAATAATATCTCCTAAATTGCGTTTTAATTATACTCTTGTAAAACAAGATAGAAAAGTTTTTATTTATTGGTTTTATTACTATTTTTGAAAAATAGGTCGTCTAAATCATACAATCGATAGTTTTTATCTGATAAATTTTCAAAACTATTTTTAGAGAAAAAACCTAAACTATAATATTCAATATTGTTTTGCGCTAATGAATCAATTAGTTCTTTTTCAATATGACTATCCACTGGTGAATTTGTATATTTACATTCATAGAACACATATCCATTTTTATCTTTTGTGACAATGTCATATTGACCATTAATGTGTGTCTTTTTATTGTTATAAGAAAATGACCCAATCTCTTCAAATAATGGATTCATATCACCGCTTAAATTTTTTCTTATTAGATATTCTTTGCAAATATTTTCAAACTTTAATGGAATGTATTTGTTGAATAAATTATTTTTGATTTTTGTATCATAAAAAACATCTATTGGAACAACATTTTTAATTGCAAGATTCGGATAAATCAATGTGAAATAAAAACTAAAAAGATTATCGTTCAAGTTATAATAAGCATGTTTTTTTGTTGCATCATTAATTGAATACGTCTTCGTAAGAAAACCTATCTCAACCAAGACATTCAAAAGATATGCTAAGTCGCTATTTTTTGCATTTAAGGAATAATTAGCATTAATATCTTTGTATGAATGCTTCCCAGATGTAATAAGTTTCATTAAATATGAAGTATTTTCGATTTTCGTATATTCGTCTTTCATTGTTCCATTTATTTCATTAATCAAAGGTGCATTTTCACTTAGCAAAAGATCAAAAATATTTTCTTCGAATGTTTTTTTAGGATCTATCATCGATAAATAATATGGGGTCCCTCCAAAAACAGAATAATATGCAATTTTTTCTTCATCTGTGCAATTTTTGTAGAAATTTGATGCATCTAAATAGTCAAATGGTTTAACAAACAATTTGTATTTAAACCTTCCAAAAAGCGGACTTTTAACGCCGACCAACTTAAGCATTGTATTAGCATGACTTCCTGAAATGATCAACTTCATATTAGAGTTATCACCATATTTTTGAATTAAAGATTGAATAAAACTACATATTAAATCCAAATCTTTTAGAAAAGGAAATTCATCTAAAACGAGAACTATTTTATTGTTGATAGATAAAGAAAAAATATACTCCAAAACTTCACAAAAAGAACTATTTTCTGAAATTACAGTATTTGGAAAAACATGTGTTAAAACACTTATCAGTCCATTAGAGTTAATGTTATCTAACGCATTCAAACATTGATAATAAACGAATTTACCATCGTTATATTTTTGTGATTCTAAAATTAATGCGGATTTTCCTTGTCTTCTTCTACCATATACGACTAATCCACAGAATCCATCTTCATCATAAAACTTTTTAAACAAATTTAATTCTTTTTCTCTTGCATAAAACATAAATAACCTCAACTTGAATGAATTCGAGTAGAATGAATTCGAGTTAAATTAATAAATCACATCAATTAAATATAACCCACATGCTTTTGCTCGATATTGGCAACAAAAAGTTTGCTTATTTAATAAAGTTTCTATATATGATTGTTCAATTTTTCCTAGCCCAATTTCAATAAGAGCTCCGACAATATTTCGAACCATATATCTCATAAAACCATTGCCAGTTATTTCAAAGAACAATTTGTTATTATCTTCACTAACATTTAATGAATATATTTCTCTAATGTAATTGTTTTCATCTTCTTCTTTGGCGGTAAAGGACTTGAAATTATGCTCACCTATAAATAATTTAGCTGCCTCAGATATTTTGTTAATATCTAATTTCCTTTGGAATTGAAAAACATAATTCCTTTCAAAAGGATTATATTCACCCATATTTAATATATATCTATATGTTTTTCTTTTTGAAGAGAATCTTGCATGGAAATCATTATCAACTTTTTTTAAAGAAATGATATGAATATCTTCAGGAAGCAATGAATTAATCGAATAAAGAAATTTTCCTAAATCAATATTTTCTTTATCAATATCAAAATGAAATGTCTGCCCCAATGCGTGAACTTTTGCGTCAGTTCTTCCACTTCCATATATCTTTGTTTTGTTATTCAAAATCTTGCTTAAAACTTTTTCAATTTCTTCTTCAACACTTCTCCCGTTTGGTTGAATTTGCCATCCAACAAACAAGCTCCCATCATAGCTAACTACACCTAATAATCTCATAAAAATTTCTCAATATTATTATCTAGAATTCCTAACAATATTATATATGTAATCAAACCCGCTAAAACAACTAAAAACGATGGTAAAAACGAAGGCGTAGAAAATGTAAATCCATAATGAGAAACAATTATTGTTCCGCTCATAATTGCCCCACATAAAACAAAGGCAAAGAAATCGCCAACATGGAAAGTTAATTTTCTGTATTTTGTTCTTTTTGCTTTAGGATCGTAACCTCTTGCTTCCATTGCGTCTGCAAGTTCTTCGCTTCTTTGAAATGCAGAAACAAATAAAGGTACAATCAAAGAAATAATTGCTTTAATTTTTGTTGATATTTTTCCATGTTTAAAATCAACTCCGCGTGACTCTTGTGCTTTCATAATTCTTTCTGTTTCATCAAGAAGGGTTGGTATAAATCTTAAAGCAATGGAAATTGTCATTGCTATCTCATGAGCAGGAAATCTAATAATCTTTAATGGTGATAAAAACCATTCTAACGCATTAGTTAAATCCAAAGGTTTAGTTGTGGATGTCAAAATCATCGTCAAAGAAACCATCAATATAAGACGAAGAATAATTTTTAAAGATTGAAAAATTGCTTCAAAATAAATATTAAAAGTCCCAATGCTAAATGCAATATTAGTGGCGTCTTTAGGAGGAATTAAGGCATTAATAATCATCAGAAATATAATGAAAAACCAAAGCGACTTTAAAGATGAAAACAAAGATTTAAAACTCACATGAGAGACAATCATCAATAAAATCAATAACGCAAAAAGGGTTCCTCCAATAGCAAAAGTTATAACCCAATCACTATATTGGTAAAAAACCGCCACCATTAAAACTATTAAACAAATAATTTTGTTTCTAGCGTCCATTTTGTGGATGAAAGAGTCATATGGAACATACCTACCAAGAGTTAAGCTATTCATGGTTATGCTCCTTAATTTGATTTATGAGTGAAGGTAAATCTCTAATTTTTGTTAAATCTAGTTTGTATCCTTTGTTCACTAATTCTTTTACACATTGTGCAAGAAGCGGCATTTCAAGAGAATATTTTTCCACATCATCAAAAAACAATTTATCCGGTGTAGTAATTTCCATTACTTTTCCATCATTCATGACTATCACATTGTTTGCGTATTCAAAAACAACATCCATATCATGTGTTACTAAAACAACTGTAATTCCTGATTCGTTTATTTTTTTGAAAAGATTTAATATTTCCTTTGTTCCACTTGGATCTAATCCCGCTGTTGGTTCGTCTAAAACTAAAATGTCTGGTTTCATCGCGAGAATACCCGCTATCGAAACACGTCGCTTTTCTCCGCCAGATAAATCAAATGGTGAACGTTTAAAATATGATTCATCAATGCCAACTAATGAAAGACATTCATGAGCTAGCTTTAATGCTTCCTCTTTTTTTACACCAAAATTCATCGGTCCAAAAATAACATCATTTTCAATAGTTTCTTCAAATAATTGATTCTCTGAAAATTGAAAAACTATGCCAACTTTTTTTCTTAAATTCTGTAGTTTTTTTGTTCTTTCTTTTTTATTTGAACTTATAACAAAATTATCGACACTGATCTTTCCTTTTGTTGGTATTAAAAGGCCGTTAAATTGTTGAATCAAAGTGGATTTACCACATCCTGTTTTTCCAACAATCGCAGTAAAAGAACCGTCCTTAATTTCAAAAGAAACATCGTTTAAAGCTTGATATTCAAAAGGCGTTTTAGGAGAGTATTTATAAAAAACATTTTCAGCTTTTATAGACATAAATCTTTTACCACCTTGTCTAATCCTTCTTTTAGTAAAGAATCTTTTAGTTTTTCTTTGAAAGGAATATCAAGTCCCATCTTTAAAAGTTCATCCTTATGTTTAATAAGCTCTTTTGGAGATAAATCAAACGCTATCTTTCCACTGCTTAAAACGATAATTCTATCACTTGAAAAAGCTTCTTCTACATCATGAGTAATTGATATTATCGTTAAATCTGGTTTTTCATGTTTTAACGAATCAACCATATGTTTAATTTCTAATTTTCCTTTTGGATCAAGCATAGATGTTGCTTCATCAAATATGATAATGTCAGGATTCATAGCTAGAACCCCCGCTATAGCAACTCGTTGTTTTTGACCACCAGATAGATTTGTGGGTTCTTTATCAATGAATTTGCTCATATTAACTTTTTCAACGAATTCATTAATAATTTTATCCATATCTTTTTGAGGAACATTTCTATTTTCAAGGCCAAAAGCAATATCATCTCTTACAGTTGAACCTATAAATTGATTATCAGGATTTTGAAAAACAATACCTATGTGACTTCTAATTTCACGAATATTTTGTCTATTATATTCAAGGTTAAATGCTTTAATGGAGGTAGATTTTGAATCTAATAGACCAATAAGAAGCCTCGCAATTGTTGATTTGCCACTTCCATTATGCCCAATAATTGAAACATATTCACCTTTATTAACATCAAAAGAAATGCCATCTAAGACATTTACTTTTCCATCATATGAATACGATAAATTATTAATTTCAATGAGCTTCATGAAAAATCAAATCTAAATCTCTTCCTTCGTATTTTCTAACCTTAACACCCGCTAATTCGAGCATAAGTCTTGACGCTGTTGTTTCAGTTGTATCGTGATATTTATCATCACCATAAACAACTTCTTTAATACCTGATTGAATAATCGCTTTTGTGCATTCATTGCATGGGAAAAGCGTAACATATAACGTACATCCTTTTAATGCTGAACCATTTCTAGTATTCAAAATAGCATTAAATTCTGCATGGCAAACGTAAAGGTATTTCGAATTTAATCCTTCTCCTTTTTCCCATGAAATTTTGTTTTCATCAATGCCAGTTGGCATTCCGTTATAACCATTGGATACAACCTTATGGTCATTATCAACAATACACGCTCCAACCTTTGTGTTTGGATCTTTACTTCTTAACGCTGATAATCTTGCCATCCCCATGAAGTATTCATCCCAAGTAATATTCGATTTATTAGCCATAAAGTTCTCCTTTGATTAAGTTATTCTAAAACAAAAATGTTTTATATTAAAGATTTACTATAACAATGATGCAAGCAATCATTAAAATTATTATTACACCTATCGCTATTAAGGCGCCTATTGGAAAATAAAATTTTGGAGGATTATTCTTATCTTCCTCATTGTCATTAATTTCTTCTATTTTGTTATCATCATTCTTCATACATTTTTGTTCTCTTTATTGAATATCTTATTAGTCAATCTTAAAAGATATGTTACCACAAAAGCGTTCAATGGGACATTGATGAATATAATTACTGCTTGCGCAAAGAAAATTATCCAAAAATCAACTTCAAAAAAATATGCTTTCACTAATGAATTTAGAATTGTCAAAATAAAGATCTCTGAAATCAGACAAACAAATGAAACGTTCATGAATGTAGTTGCATTATCTTTATGTTTTCTTTTTAACAAAATAATAAATAAGTCAGTAAGACCTAATAAAGCAAAACTTGTAACGAAAACGATAATTTTTTCATATAACACAAATGTATGTGAGGAAATTGAATCATGCGTTAGCCCGTAAACAAGAATAAATAACCATATAGCCAGTAAAATTGACGTGAAAACAATAAACATTATTTTTTCGCTTTTTATTTTCCTAAACAACTTAAATAGAAAGTATGGAACAACTCCAAGAAGAAGATAAACTAAACTAATCCAAGGATTAATTGAATATCCTAAAGCATTGGGAACTAAAATTATCCCCAATATATCACTTGCCCCTCCAATAATGCCACCATAAACAGGACCTAAAAAAATACTTGCAAAAATAATTAATGCCGGCCCAAGGGATATTCTTACAAAAGGGATAAATGGAATATTTTGTATTGAAAGAAATCGCGTACAAATTATTGCTAACGCTAATATCAAACCTGAAAGCGATATTTTATAAATAACATCAAGTTTCATAATTTCATTTCTTTTCTAACCATGCCAACAAAAGCCAAGGAACCTGTTACCAAAATTAAATCATCAGGAAATTGCAAAGATTTTTCTTTGATTAACGTCATGTAATTATCATTAAATTTGTAATCTCCTAAATATAAGAAATAATCATCTTGAGTTCTTGCTCTTTTATGATGAAAAGTTGTTAATGTGACATCGTTAGATATATTGCCGAGTTCAATGAGCATTGATTCAATATTTTTATCTTTAAATGCTGCGAAAATAACATGTATTGGTCTATTTTCGTTTTTTTCTAATGAAATAACTAAATTATGAATTCCATCAGGATTATGTGCCCCATCTAAAAGAATATTTCTACCAATATACTCAAATCTGCATGGCAATAAATTGCATTTTAATCCTTTTTTAATTTTTTCTTCGCTGACCGGTAAAAGATTAGATAATATTCTTGTTGCTTCTATGGCTAAAGATGCATTTGTAAGTTCATAGAAACTATTTGTGTTTAATTGAATATCTTTAATTGGAAGATAATCAAAATGATATTTTCCATCGACGAGATGTTCATTATAAAAATCATTTACAACATATAATTTAGAATTCATTGTTTTAGCGTATTCCTTTATCGCATACATTGCGCTTTCTTCAAGTTTCCCAACTAAAACTGGAACATTTTCTTTAATAATGCCTGCTTTGTTATAAGCAATTTCACTAATAGAACGTCCTAGATAAGCTGTATGTTCAAGGCTCACGTTACTAATAATAGATAATACTGGATTTATTACATTTGTAGCGTCGATGCTTCCACCCATACCAACCTCAATAATGACTAGATCAAGTTTTTGTTCACTAAAATATTGATAGGCTATAAAGGTTTGCATTTCAAATGATGAAAGATGAAATTTTTCAAAATCACTTTTATATTTTAAAAATAATCTTTCATATTCATTAAAAGGAATATTTTGTCCATTGATCTTGATCATTTCAGTTACATCAGTTAAATATGGCGAAGTATATAACCCAACTTTATACCCATTTGCTAAATAAATGTTATACAAGTAATTAGCGGTACTTCCTTTTCCATTTGTTCCACTTATATGAATCGCTTTAGTGGTAAACGAAAAATTCGTATATTCTAAAAATTCATCATAATTATTTCTCTCATATGATGAATAATAATGGTCTAAAAAATATTGCTCTAGTTCTTCAATGCTCATAATATATCTTTACCATTGTTCTTTTTAATACGATCCATCATGCGTTTGTCATCTCTTTCTTTTATGACTTCGCGTTTATCATATTTCTTTTTTCCTTTTCCTAACGCTATTTCAACTTTTGCTTTCCCTTTTTTTAAATATATTTTTGTTGGAATAATAACAAAAGATTTTTCGATGGCTTTTCTTTCCATCTTAAATATTTCTAGCTTATGAAGAAGAAGTTTTCTTGTTCTATTAGGATCATGATTAAAAATATTACCTTGATCATAAGGAGCAATATGCATGTTTACTAAATACGCTTCTTGATTTCGTATGACAACATAAGAATCGTTCAGCGTCGCACCATTTTTTCTTAAAGATTTAATTTCTGTGCCTTTAAGTTCGATACCACATTCAATAAAATCTTCAAGAAAATAATTGAAGTATGCTTTTGAATTATTTACTAAGATTTTAATATGGTCGCTCATAAAACTCCTTTTTGCTTTTTATATTTTAACTTGTTAAAAGAATATTGTAATTAAATCTTTATAGTTTTTATTTTTCAACATCACCGCTAGATGGGTTTGGTGTCGTTTGATTTGCAATTCTTTCATAATTTCTATATGAGCGAATAATAACGCAAGAAGCAACTGTTGTTCCAAGCAATAAAAGTCCAATAACAAATGATGACCACGTATATGGCAATACTGAAAAAGTATACCCCTCTGGTAATTTGCTATTTAAGACAATACTAATGGTAACAATAATAAACATTTTAATTGTCATAAATAATTCACTCATAAACGCGCCTGCATAAAGAGGAATTTTATACTTATGTGAATTTGAATTATCTCTAAAATAACCACTTCCAAAAAATACAGCGTAAACGCACAACGAACCGTAAATAAATAATGTTAGGATTAAATTAATTCCTAAAAATACAAATAAAACTATGTCATTATTAGAAATAGTTGTAGATGTATTCAACGATGAAATAATATTTAAAAGCAAAGAACATGAGTTGTAAGAAATATAATATGCATTGTTTTCATATGTATAATTCAAAATTAAAGTGCTTGAATGAAGATTATCAATTAAATAAACAACAAAAATTATAGACAAAGCCGATAAAATTTTCTCCATAAATAAACTGATTTTGTTTTTATCAAAAGCTTTAACACATTCAAAAGAAACCATAAGAAACAAAAGAAGACTGCACATCGATAAGAAACTATTCATAAATGAAGATTTTTCAAAATATGTTAAAGAAGAACCATTCAAATGTTGAATTCCCATCAATGAAGAAACTGCGAATAGATTTGAAATAAACACAATTATAAAATATCTGTATGAAGGAACTTTATCATTTGTTTTTAAAGCTTTAGACGCACTTATAATTCCTTTTATTCCAAAAATATAAGTTAATATAATATTCCCTAAAACCAAAACAAATGGAACAATTGTTTCAAAAAGAATAGAAATAAAATACCCAACATTGTTCATATCTAATTTTGAAACGATATTAGCGAATTTTATCCAATTGGTCACCAAAAAATAATAAGAAAATCCAAATGATTGGTCTACGTTATTCGACGTGTTAGAAATATTTATATATTTTCCGAGAACAGCAAATAAAGAAATTGATAATAAAACAATAATTGAAACCAAAAAAACTTTAGTAAATATATTGTCTAATTTGTTAACTGCCTTTGTATATCCAGTAAATTTTTCCTCACTTTTATGAGGAACTTTATATGCACAATTAGGGCATTTTTCAGCGTTTTTGTCTAATGGAGTTCCACATTTTGGGCATAAAATTTTTCCGTCTAAACGCGTACCGCAGTTAATACAATATTTTGCATTATCAATGTTATCAAAGCCACATTTTTCACATTTCATCTATTTTTCCACAAAAGGATGGTCGATATGAATAACTGGACAAATCCTTTTCCTTTCGTTTTTATTAAGTAACTCACTTATTTTACTAGTAAGTTGGTTAAAATCAACCTTATCTTCATAAGGAACTAAAACATCAAATATAACATTGCATCTATTTTTTCCATGTACAACTCTAAAATCATGAAGTGATAATGATTGGTCAATTTCTTTTAAAGCGTTAATTGCTTTTTCTTTTAATCTAATTGTTTCCGGATTAGAAATATCAATTGGATCCATATGAATTGTTAGTTCAATACCGAATTTTCCTTTGATATCATTTTCTATTTTATCTATAAGTTCATGTGATTCCATAACATCTACTTTCGAATCCACTTCAACATGAATTGACATGAATACTTTTGATGGGCCATAGTTATGCGCGAGTAAATCATGAACACCTAAAACGCCTTTATAAGAAAGAATAGCGTCCACAACTTTTTTAATATCTTCTTCCTTAACAGCTTCGCCCATAAGAGGACTCGATGTTTCGACAATCATTTTGATACCTGAAAAAGCTACGAATAAAGCAATAACTATACCGACATAACCATCGATATTCCAAGAGAATAAATAGGAAAGCAATGCAGATATAAATAATATTGTTGTTGCAATTGAATCTGTTAAAGAATCCATGCCTGTTGCTTTTAAGGCAACGCTATTAATAATTTTGCTAATTTTGAAATTAACTATAGCCTGAACAATCTTAATTAATATAGATACTCCTAATATAACTAAAGTTAGAATCGAATATGAGGCAACACTTCCGTCAACAATCTTTTCAATAGAGTTATATAAAAGAAGCGCCGCTAAAGCGACAATAATTATGGAGACTATTAACCCTGCTATATATTCAAAACGTTGATGCCCAAATGGGTGTTTTTTATCAGCAGGCTTACTTGAAATCTTAAAGCCAACTAGAGTAACAATTGAACTTCCAAAATCCGATAAGTTATTAACTGAATCAGCGATAATTGAAACTGATTTAGAAAGAATGCCAAACACCATTTTTAAAGTAAATAAAACTGAATTAGTGAAAATACCAAATATAGCTGCCAACTTCCCATGAGCGGCTCTTACTTTTTCATTTGATGTATCTTTATAGTTTTTAATAAATATTTTTCTAAAAATTGTAATCATAACAATAGAATAATTCTTTACTTAAGATTTTTGAATATTTTATTTGAGTATTTCGATACTTCATTTTGGTTTTTTTTGATATTTTACTTTGGTTTTTTTTGATATTTTACTTTGGTTTTTTTTGATTTTAATTGCGCCTAACACAAAAAGCGCAGTAACCTGCGCTTAATATATGAATAACTTATATAATTATTGCTCTTTGCGTTTTCTAATGAAGAAATAACCGCCGATAACTGAAACTGACACCAATGAAACAATTACTATAATAGCAATTGTGGTTTCATTGCTTACGTTAGTAATAAATGGATTAACGCGTGCTTGTGAAACAACTGTTCTATTTAAGAAGTTCTCAATCTTTCCAGTTGCAACAAGATAATCATATTTCCATAAGAATTTTTCAACCATATTACCGTTTTCATCTGCTTGTGCACCTTTAAGTGCTTCAAGATCCGCGGCTTCAGTCATTTCAAGATATCCTTTAGCGGTTTCAACATCATATGTTCCATCAACCCATGTTCCTGTAGATGAATTACCACAAACTAATGCGGCATCAGCTTCTTGAATTGCTGTATATAATTTTTCTGAAACTGTATATTCGGTTACTGTTTGTCCTCCGGTCAATTTGTATATTTCTGGCAACAACATCGATACGTTTGTATCAGAATTATAATTTAAGAATCGTGGATTATTGACGTTATAAAGAATTTTTCCATAAGATCCACATGTAATTGTTGCTTTATTATCACTATCAATAGCAATTGTCCATGATGTTGTTCCTTTATCGTAAGCCATCGTTTTAACAGCAGTCGCACCAACTTCTTTTCCGTTAACATCTGTAAATGTCCAAGCAGATGAGCCACCAGATAATGTAAAATAATAAGAAACTTCACTTGTTATTTTATTTCCATCAAATGTTGCATCTGTCGCTGTAAGGAACTTGCCGGTTCCCATATCGCCCATCATTTTGCCTTTTTCTGCTAACGCAATAACAATTTGGTCCCCTGCTTTTAATTGATCAGCAGATGTAACTAATTCATAAGTAGCAACGCCAGTTCCGCCGCTAACAACTTTAATTGTCATATTTGCTAAAGTAACTGTAATATTAATTGCTTCTTTTTCTGTTATGCCACCTTCACTATACACAACATAAATTGTTTGTTTTTCTAACTTAGAAAAATCAACACTACCTTCAATACTTACTTTATCTGTAACATCAATATATCTATTACAATTTACATAACTAGCTTCAACTTTCATTGCGTTTAAATCGAGTTCTTTGTCATCGGTGGTATAAGTTGTTTTAATACCATCAACAACAATTGCATCTAACACTCTTTCAACTACCTTAATTGTTACATTGTCAGTTGATGAAATTGAATCAGAAGTTCCGTTATTATCAAATGTATACGTTGCAATAACTTGAATTGCATCACCAACATCATTTAAGACGCCTAGATTCCATGTGACATCGTTAGTAACATCGACAATGGTTTCAGCATCAGAATATATAACATTAACCACTAAACCAGTTGGATCAAATGTTTCTCCAACAAAATATTCTGACATTTGTAATGTTCCCTCAACACTCAAATATTCAGGTAAATTAGTTGGATCTTTAACATCAATTTCGATTGTTCCAAAAACATCACCACATGTTGCTTTAATTGTTGCTTTACCAACCTTTACACCGGCGACAACACCAGTATTCTCATCAACTGTAGCAATATCGCTGTTTAGTGATGACCAGACAACGGTTTTATCATTTGTTGATTCAGGTAGTACTTCCGCTGATAAGGAAATAGTTTCTCCAATATTTACATAATCGCTTGATGCGGTTACTTTAACTGATTCAGCTTTTTGAACAACATTTTTAAGAACTACAGTTGTTGTTAATTCACTATTGTTTGTTGTAACACCAGAATATTTATTTGTTTGAGTATATGAAATTGTTAATGTGTTATCGCCTTTTACTAATGGAAGACCACTTGTAATATGAGCTTCACTAGTAACATCACGCTTTTCACCTGTTATTTCAATATCTGCAGTAACGGTTGTACCTAAATCAGCAACAGTAATTGTTTGTCCAACTGCGAATCCGCTATTAGTAGGTTCGCTAGCGGTAATGCCTGTTGCTTTGTAGTCATATAAATAGCAACCATTTTCATCAAATTCGGCGCCATAACTTGGATCGTTAATTATTTTTCCACACGCAATTAGTTCATCACCAATACTAATATTTTTAATATTTTCAGTTGTGAATTTAACACCGTTATCCGCCATACATCTAAAGAAAACAAAATCATTTCCAAGATCATCAGTTACTGTAATTTTACTATTGCCATATTGAGTGTTAACTGTACCAATAGTTTTTACTTTTCCTTTAACAAAAAATTGTTCGGTAGTTGCTGTAGAACCAGTTTGCTTAGCTTTAAAAATAGCGTCCGCAACTGTAAACGGATTTTCCAAAGTACCATCACCTGTATATGCATATTCTTTTACTGTAATATCATATGAAGCAGTTAATGTGACTTCACCTTCAGTATAAGAAACATTGACTGTTTTTGTTCCTGCAGTTGTCATATCAGGAGCGGTTGTAATTGTCGGAGTAACATTTTTTGTTGTTCCATCATCATATGTTGCAGTACATGTGCCTGTGAATGAAAATGTATCGCCAACATAATACTCAGTTGATTGATCATTATTCAAAGTGATGCTTTGAAGTACAGCTGACGAAACGCTACCGGAACTTTCAACAAACGCGTCCCACAAAACAAACCTGACTTTTGTTTTTGTAGTAAATGTAGCTGTTACTTCACTGGTTATGTTTGACAAATCAGTTGTATATAAAAAACCCGACATATCAGTAGTACTTAATGTGAACGGAGAATTGCCAGTAACACCAGTATCTGCTTTCAATGTAAACGAGTTTGTTGAAATATTGCCACTACTTAAAGATATAGTCAAAGTAGCATTTGCTCCCTTCCATGCGGCGGCATAAAAAGAAAGTTTTGTTGAATTTACTGGAATTTTAGCTGAAATAGTGCCGCTTTTGTTAGATGTTCCTGCTTTTACGCCGGTTTTCGTCTCTGTTCCAATTACAATTTCGGCATCGCTTGCGTTTGTACCTTTAATAAGTTCTAGACTTTGACTAGCCGCTTCCCCCTCAACAACACTCTTCGTACCAATACCTATACCAACACCAAGAGTCATAAAAG
>ERZ808274.661-NODE-661-length-15318-cov-7.797353_pt1 | contig 15318 bp, 26 predicted proteins | sample MGYA00521277_ERZ808274 | MGnify/ENA primary metagenome ERZ808274 (study PRJEB31516, sample SAMN03275597) | gut metagenome | biome: mammalia-associated habitat; material: feces | host: Papio cynocephalus | place: Kenya | collected 2012-07-28 ... | reverse complement strand
TCGATCTGGAAGTCAGCAATAAGGGCAATATCGCTGTTCTGAATCATAAGTAAGCTGCCCGCCGCGCCCTTCCGGAAGGAGGGACGCCATTGGCAAACGCCAGAGTCAATATCCCAGAAGACTTATCCGGTTTGCTGCAAAGCGAGTGGGAGCGCGTCATACGCGAAGCCGGATACAGCAGGCAGGACGCCGAGATCGTGCGCCGGTACATCGTGAGGAAACTCCCCCAGATCGACGTGGCCGTTGAGCTGGACATAGCCAGAAGCACGATCACAAGGCGGCTGCCGCAGATCTATGAACGGGCGCGGCATACGGCAGTGAAGCTTCAAATAATAAGCCTCAACAACGCAGAATAGTCTATCATAGGCAGCTCCCGGCAGGACTGAAAAACCACGCCGGGAGCTGTAAAGCATATTTGCCAAAATCATAATAATCATTTGTTAAATTTTTCTGAATCTCTTGACAATCAGCATAATAAAACATATATTATAGATGCAGGCAGAAATGCACTGTATACTCGTGTAACCGAATTGACGTTTAAGCGATATGTAATATCGTCGGCCACGGGGAAGCCGCCCATCGGGCGGCTTTTTTCGTATAGGGAGTCGAATTATGAACATATTTGTCTACTCGGACGAATCTGGTGTTTTAGACAAAGCGCACAACGATATATTTACGTTTGGCGGGCTTGTCTTTTTGTCAAAAGATGAGAAGGACGTCGCAGCGAGAAAGTACCATGCTGCTGAGCGCATTATTAGAAAATCCGGGGAGTATGGTAGTGTAGAAATAAAGGCATCGACAATTAAAGCGAAGGAGAAGCGGAAACTATATCGGTCTCTGAACGAGTTCTACAAATTCGGCGTGGTGGTAGACCAGAAGACAGTTCAGGACGAAATTATGAAAGATAAGAAGTCGAAACAACGGTATCTCGATTATGTATTCAAAATCGGGGTGAAGCGGCTACTTGAAAAACTAATTGAGCTAGATAAAATAGCACAAGGTGACGTCGAGAATATGTACTTCCTTGTTGATGAGCACTCTACCTCTACAAACGGATTCTATGAGTTGAGGGAATCACTCGAAGAAGAGTTCAAGAGAGGTATGTTTGCGCGTGATTTCTCGAGATTTTTCCCGCCGCTCTTCCCGGCAGCGAAGGATATTTCCCTGACATTCTGCAATTCTGCAAATGTGATTTTGGTTAGAGCCGCTGACATTATTGCAAACAGGATATACCATGACGCTATAAGCGGGAAATGTCAGAATAACTTCGACAACGATTCCAATAAATTATTCATCACAAGGCTTCCACCGCAGAAGAGCTAATAATACTTATCACACCCATGCAGTTTGGTTGCTGCATGGGTGCTTTATTTCTAAAATGCGTCGAAGATGCGTCATACGCTCACACTCACGCCACCCTTAGAAAATGGATTTCCGGTACACTGAGGCTAGGAGCTGGCCAGCTTACTTTTTGCAAAGGAGATCATTTTATGGAATACGCAAGCAACGGCAAGGCGAACGCCGCTTTGACCACGGGCATTATCGGCACGGCCGGCGTCGGGCTGGGGCTGCTCGGCAATCTTCTCGGCGGCGGCTGGGGTCTGAACCCGACGGCGGCCGCGATGGCTGCGTGCAGCGAGAACACGCCGGTCACGCGGTATGAGCTCGACCGGGAACAGCAGCTGGCCGCGAAGGACTCGGAGATCGCGCTTCTGAAGGCCAACACCTACAACGACCAGAAGTCTCTCGAGCTGTACGCCTACATTGACGGCCAGCTCAAGGACATCCGCAAGACGCTCGGCGATCAGGCGGTCCACAACCAGCGCACCGAAGACAGCTTCGTACTGGCCCGGCAGGACATCGCGTCGGTCAAGTCCGAACTGCACCGCGAAATTGAGATGGAGGCCGAGCGGCGCTGCTGCGGCGATAACTCGATCGTCACCTACGCGAACGCCACCTTTTACCCGAAGCAGGTCGCAGACGTCACCACCGGCACCACGACCACGGCGCAGACGCTCTACGATCCGCTCCCGAAGTGCGGGTGCTGCAGCAGCTAAGCCAAAGGGGCGGCAATAGCCGCCCCGCCCTTTAAGGAGGTATTTTATGGTGACGATCGATCAGGCGATGCGCGGCGTGATGCGCTTTGCCGACGCAGAGATCGGCCCGCACCTGCCGATGGGAAAGGCCATCGGGCTCGGTGTGGCGCTGTCTCTGATTGCCGAGGGCGGCCGTGAGCGGCTGCTTGCGCTGCGCGAAGATCCCTTAATAAAAACGATGGGCGTCATGGACGAGGGCGGCAATATCGACCTTGACCGGCTCTACAACGCGGCGCGGCCAAGACTTGATGGGCAGAAGCTTCCGGTCACGCTGCCGCTGATCGGCGAGCTGCGTTTTGATGTCAATGATTTGGATAAGCTTTATAAATACATACAGGAGGCTTGAGCATGGACAAAAGCAACTACATCCAGCGGCTGCATGACGAGATCGCTGTCCTGATGGAGCGGCCTGTGTCGCTCGGCCGGGCCGAAGAGATCTGCGTGTACGCCGACACGATCTGCGCGCTCGGCAAGATGCAGGGCAAGCACGGCTCTGACAGCGCGGCGGAGTTCACCGAGGCCGACGCGAAGCGCTGGACCGAGCACATGGAAAACGACGACGGCTCTCGAGGCCCGAACTGGACGCTGGAGCAGGCCACGTCCGTTGCAAGCAGCATCGGCGTGCACGTTGACCCGTGGGCCTGGTTCGCAGCGCTCAACATGGAGTACTCGGACAATTTCGACGTCGCGCAGAAGTACGGCCTCGACCGGCCGGAGTACTACGCCGACCTTGCGAAGGCGTTTCTTTTCGACAAAGACGGCGGCGGCCCCGAGGCGAAGATCGCCGGGTATTATCGCGGCATCGTCGAGCCGAGGCTCGGAGCACTTTGAACACAGTTTAAACACAGTGATTTGGTATATAATCAATATTACTGCATATAAAAAGAGTTCGAGTCTCTTCAGGTCCACCATTTTGAGAAACTCCGGAATTTGAATTCCGGAGCTTCTTTTTTATTTATTATCACATAAACCACCACAAGAACGCGAACTTTGCTATGGAAACGTTATTTTAAAGCATAAACTGCAACTTGGCAGAACATAACATATCCTAGCACCAAAATACACGCCTGCGAACACAGAACGAACACAGTGGTTTTGCTAAAATTTCGCGTCCATCTGGGCGGCAGCCTCGTCGATGCGTTTGTCGAATATTTCTGTGTAAATGTCCATCGTGGTGGCCAGCTGCGCGTGGCCGAGCAGCTGCTGCATGGTTTTATAATCCACGCCGGACTCATAGAGCGCCGACGCGTAGCCGTGCCGGATCTCGTGCGGGGAGACGGCGACCCCTGTTCGCATTTTGTAGCCGACGTACAAGTCTTCGAGCTTCCAGCCGGGCAGCGGCGACTTGCCTCCGTCCGCGGAAAAGATGTACCCATGTTTTTTATCGGGCAAAGCTTCCGCCAGCGCGGAGAGCAGCGGCACGGAGCGGATACCAGCTTCGGTCTTCGGCGTTTTGATCTCTGGCGTGGGGCTTGTGTTGTAAACGCTGCGCTGGATGCGGATGCGCTTGTTCTTGCGGTCTATGTCCTCGTACATGAGCCCCTGCGCCTCGCCCCGGCGGCAGCCGGTGTAATAGATCAAAAAGGCAAAGAGCCCAAAGTCGTCCGAAAGGCCGGCTTTTATTTTTTTGATTTGGTCAGGGCTCGGCGCGTGGCGCTTTTTCTGCGGCAGATTTTTCGGCAGCAGGACGGCCTCTGCCGGGTTGTGATCAATGTACCCCTCGCGCTGGGCTTTGTTTAAAATTTGCCGGATGATCTGGCGCTGGGTAATTACGGTTTTCTTGGCGTAGGTCTTCGCAAAGCGGTTGATGTACTTTTCTACGTCCTTCGCCTTGATCGCCGCAACATCCATCTTGCCAAACTCAGCCACGGCGCGCTCATACGCCGGGCTGTAGTTGCGCAGGCTGTTCGGCGCGAGCGTCGGCTCGATCTCGTTCCACCAGGCGTGGGCGACGTTTTCAAACGTCTCTGTCTTGCCGGCGGCCACGTCGGCGCGGTAGCTTTTGACCTTTTCCCAGACCTCGCGGTCAGTCTTGCCGCGGAAGGCCTTGCGCTTGCCGTTGATCTTAATGATCGTCTCATGCAGCCCATCCGGGCGCACGTAGTATTTGGGGATCGCCATACAAACCTCCCGTGTCAGACTTGGACACCATCAAAGATGACAGTACTGCATTGCAATGCCCAGCGCGGCGCGGATCCAGCCGACGTTCGGGCCCAGCAGGTCGACGATGAGCGCGGCCACCGCCAGCATCACCAGCGCCAGCAGCATCCACGTGATCTTGCGGTGCTCTTTGATGGATTTTTTGTAAATATCCAGCTGCGCTTTCGCGTTTTTAAGCTCTGCCTGCAAGGCGGTTTTGTCCGCCTCCGCCTGAATCAGCTTCTCTGTCAGAAGCCTGAGCTGTGCGTCGGTCGTCCCCTCGATGCCGCTGAACGCGTCCATCGACACATCCAGCTCTTTGCAGAGCGCGGACACGGTCTCGAAGGAGGCGTTCGGCGCTTCACCGCGCAGATACTGCGCCACCGTGTTCAGCGATTTCCCTGTCGCGTCGGCGAGATCTTGATTCGTAATTCTGTGGTTGGCGGTATCCTTCTTTTCCCGGCAGATTTCATATAACTCCTGCATTTACCCAACATTCTTCCTCTCAAAACCCAGTATTGTGGGTGCAAAAGCCTGCTTTGGCTGCTCGACAGGCCGCACCTGTGCGTGCTAGGCTATAACTACAGGCGGCTCCCACACTGCTTGCAGCAAACCAAAAGCCCCACCGCCGGTGGCACGACGGTGGGGCGAACAAACGGAACGAAGATGACCCCATCCGTGACGCGGCGTCCAAGTCTGGCACAAAAACAGACGAGGACAGAAGCAACTGTCCTCGTCTGTTTGACGGGCTTCGGTGGGGCGGCAGTTCCCACATCGCACATATAGTCGATAGATGCCATTTCTATCCTCAAAGCCCGCGATACAAGTATATACTTGGTACAGTTACATTATACATGATTTTCAGAACTTGTCAATCCGGCAGCGGTATCAACTTGCCGGATTCGATAAACCGCTCGACGCGGCCGCGATTGAGTACATACAGCGTTCTGGCATAAAAGCGGTCGCTGCTGGCGGCTCTGACCGCGACCTTCACATATTCTCTATCAATCAGAAACTCCTTCACATACTCAATGGAGCTGTCCTTTTCGTTCTGCCGGATATAATCCGGCGCAGCCAGAATCTCCGGAATCCGACCGCCGTATTTCTCATACGCCTCCGGGTGGTCGGACTGCATATGGATGCGGTTCGTTTCCCCAAAGTAAATATTGCGGTCTTCCGGAAGGCCGATGCGCAGAAGGCTCGCCACCTGTTCTGTCACAACTCCGACAATCTGCAACGATGGCGCCCTCCTGATTTTATGGATTGCAATGCCCGCAGGATTCGTACCCCATGTCTATCACGGAGTCGCGCGTGCCAGTGTATACTTCTTTGTTTTCATCCGATATGGATCCTACATAACTGCACTTTGGCAGGTGAAATACTTTTGTGTTGGTATTCAGAATAAATTCGCAGGATTTGTCGATGGGCTGCTGGAGCTCGTCTGCACCGGCCTCTGCCTCTTCGTCGGGCGTGACCAGCTCCGAAACGTATTGCTGATGCAGCCCCGCGTCAGCGTCTCCGGAGCGGTCGACAGCAAGCTGAATGTCCTCGGCGGTCTTGTATGTCTGGCCGCGCGCTGGGCTCAGCCAGGCGAACAGCCCGGCAATGGCGATAAAAAAGGCCAGCCCCGCAAGCACCCATGCTTTTGACATAGCATGGCGGCCTGTCTCCGGGTCTGGCTCGTCCGAGAATGCCTCGAAGATTCCGCTGAGAATCAGCCAGTACGTCACCGAGCCGAGCAGCAGCGCAAAGATGTACTGCTTAACGACCAGCGTGCAGATGGTCAGGCAAAGGAAGAGCGCACCGATCACAAGCCGCCGGATGCGTCTTTGTGTTGCCATAGACATCACTCCCTCGTGTATTCTTCTGCGCAGTCTTTCTTTTTTGCAGTTTCTTTCTGGTTGACCGCACCCCATGCGATGAGCGAAGACGCCCCAAGCAACATGACAAGGCCAGCGGCAAGCGCCCAGATTCTCCCGGATACAACCCCAGTGCAGAACCAACTTGCTCCAATCAACATGAGAAACACGCCGATAACGATTTTCCCTGTATCAGCGCTCCGCCTCCGGTCCTCCTGTCTTGTCCCGCGGCGCGGCGTGCCCCGCTGATAATGCGGCTCGGGGCGATAGTTCTTCGTCGCGCATCCGCACTGTGGGCAGGCGATCACATCGTCGGGGATGCACGCGCCGCACTTTGTGCAATACATATCGCTCTCTCCTTACTCGCCCCAGTAAAGCACAGGTGCGCCGTAAGCATCACGCATAGAACCGCAGGCAATCAGGATGATGTCGATTACCCAGCCGATTCCCAAACACCCGGCAGTAAGCAGCCACAAAATGCCTGTGCCGATCTTGCCAAGATAAAAGCGATGCACACCGAGGCCTCCGAGAAAAATCGCCAGCACAAGCGCAACCGTCCGACTCTTCGGGCTTGCATCGTCGCGGACAACGTACTGCGTTACCTGCTGAGGCTGGGCTTGCGCCTGATTGTAATTCTTCGTCGGACAGCCGCACTTCGGACAGACGATAGCTTCATCGTCAATTTGTGCGCCACATTTTGAACAATACATCGTGATCTCCTCGCTTCTTTCTATTTTGCGAAAAGTGTTGCATTGCGCTTCGCTAGAAAATACTGTAAAATTAGATAACAACAAAAATGAAAGGGTGTCGCCGGGATGAAAAACGAAAGAGAAGAACTAAAACAGACGATCGCGGCTATGACCGACGAGCAGTTCCAGTGGTTTATAGAGCAAGCGCAGCTTTTGCTATCTGGAGGAGCTTGCTGACCTGCTCGTCTGAAAGCTGGTCGACCAATTCGATCATTTCCCGTTTTGCCTCGCTGAGATTCTCGGCGGGGCTCTTTTTTTCTTCAGAATCGTTTCCTAGCAAATAATCAATGGAGACGTTATACAGTTTGCTGAGCTTGATTTGCATTTCGGATGTTGGCCTCGTTGCCCCGCGCTCCCATTGACTGACGGCTGTCTGGTTGACAAAAAGCGCATCAGCTAATTCCTTTTGCGTTTTGTATCCGTGCGCAATACGCAATTCTCTAAAACGGTTCATCCAGACATCACCTAATGTAATTTTAGTAGCTATGATTATAATTTGCAATCTTTTTATCTTGAATAGTAGAATTACTACTTGACAAGCGTGTCATAAGCAATTATACTATTACCGTAGTAGTAAGACTACTACGGAATGTGAGGTGAAAACATGGGATTGCAAATTAAGGCGCGAAGAGAAGCCATGTTGCTGTCTCAGACCGCGCTTGCTCTCCAATTGAAAGTAAACCAGACCGCTGTGAGCCAGTGGGAACGCGGTGTATCTTACCCGTCTGCCGCTTTGCTGCCGGACTTGGCGGCGGCGCTGCACTGCACCATCGACGAGCTCTACCAGCCGCCGGAAGAATCTGCTTAGGAGGTCATTATGAACGTTCACAAGAAACTGCGCCAGTTGGAGCGGCGCATCGCCGCCTTGGAGAAGGCTCTCAAGCCATATGAGGTTGAAATTGCCATTCAGGCACAGGCAATCGACCAGAGATTAGACCGGATTTTGTCCCGCAGATTTTATGGGGACAGAGAGGAAGGTGACAAGGATGCGTGAAGCAGAAGGGTACCGGCCGCAGCTGGAGCTTTTGACGGACATGTTCCCGGCACGAGCGGCGATCACGGTCACGGAGTGCCAGAATGTGCTCGGGCTTGACCGGCGGACGCTTTTGGCCGACCGCGAATTCCCCGCGCGGAAGGTCGGCAATAAGTACGCCGTGCCGCTGACGGAGCTGGCCCGCTGGCTGACAAGACGATCATAACAGATCATGCCCAGTGTGACCATGAGAAATACCTGCCGAAGGGCAAAGGCGGCTTGCAGACTTGCTGCCGGAATGGAGGACATATGCCAAATATCTACGCAGCCGCCCGCATTGCAAAGGGCATTACGCAGGAGCGCGCAGCCGACGCGATCTTCTGCTCGGTGCGGAGCTTGGCGGACTATGAGAGCGGCGTGCGCATCCCGCCTTCGGATACGGTCGTGCGGATGGCAGAAATTTACGACGCGCAGTATCTGTGCTACCAGCACCTGCGCCAGACGAGCGAGATCGCCCAGCGGTTAATTCCCGACGTGCGGGAATGCGACCTGCCGGAGGCCGTCCTGCGGCTCATTGACCAGATTTATGACTTTGCCGACGCGCGCGAAGACCGCCGCCTGATCGCCATCGCAAAGGACGGCGTCATCGACGACACGGAACGGCCGGAGTTTGACCGGATCGTCTCCAAGCTCGACGAGATCGTCCAAAGTGCGCTGGCCGTCGCTTACAACAAAGGAGGATAATTTTATGAAAAAGCTTTACAAACTGGCCGAGAAACTCATGTGGAGCTCGGTCGTGATCGCCTTCGTGGCCTTTCCGTGGCTTGCCGCGAATTGCAGCATGATCTGAGGTGCGCGAGATGAGCAGAAGCGTAAAAAAATCCCGCACAGCCGCTGCGAACGACTGCACGGGAACGGTGTTTTGCAACACCACAAAGGCATCTTTAGTTTATCACGGTTTGCTGCCAAATGCAAGTGTGGGGGAGGTGAAATTTTGGAGAATCCACAAGAATTCCGGGCTTTCTGGTCTGTCATCCCCGCAACCGTCTTAGACGATATGCAGCTGCCTGCCAACGCGAAGATCCTGTACGGCTTTTTGTCCTCGCTTATGCAAAGAGAGGGCTACTGCTGGCCGTCAAACGCTCAGCTTGCCGAGGCGATGCACTGCTCGGAGGACGTGATTACGCGCTGGATCGCGGCGCTCGGCAAGGCCGGGCATATCAAGATCACGGTCGAGCCGAACCGCAAGACCGGCGGCAAGATACGACGCATCTTCCCGTCGCTTCCCGAGCCTGTTTTGCAGGAGGACAAAGCGGGGTACTCGGATAAATATCCTAGTACGTACTCGGATAAAAATCCGAGGGTAGTCGGACAAACTTCCGAGTCATTATATATAGATGGATATAAAAAAGAAAAGAAAAAGAAAAAGGAAAAAGAAAACGCGCCGTCTGGCGACGTCGCTGCCTCCCTGCTTGCCAAGTGCGAGTTCTACGGCCCTTCGGTCACCGAGGCAATGAACCGCTTTTTGACCATGCGGCGCGAGATCAAGAAGCCGGTCAAATCCCGGCAGTCCGCAACCATGCTCTGGAACAAGCTCATGAACCTGTCCGGCGAAGACGCGGCGCACATGGCTGCGCTGCTCGATCTCGCGACGGAACGGCAGTGGCTGAGCCTCTTCCCGCTGAAGGACGACGAACTGCCAAAGCCCGCGAAGCGCGAGGTCGACACGGGGGGTGTGCGGTTTCTATGACGGACGATAAAAAGCTTCTGGAAGCGCAGCAGGCCGTCCTGGGCGCAATGCTCATCGATGAGAAGACCGTCGGGCTCGTGCTTCAGGACGTCACGCCGGACGATTTTACGACCGGGGCTTACCGGCAGGTGTTTCTCGCCTTCCGGGCGCAGTTCGCCAGCGGCGAGCCGTGCGATCCGGTGACGGTCAACGCGCGGCTCGGCGGAAAGTACGACAAGCTTCTCATGGAGCTGATCGAGGTCACGCCGACGGCGGCCAACGTGAAAGCTTACGTGCAGCTTCTCAAGCAGCAGGCCAGAGTGCACCGCTTGCAGGAGATCGCCCAGCGGATGCAGGAGGCCGAAGACGAGGACGATTTGCGCGGGCTGGTGAACGAAGCAAATGCCCAGCTGGTCGAGCGGCCGGGGCTGCGCGTGGTGGGCATGGAGGGCGGCCTGAGCCGGTTTTACCAGCGGCACGACCCGAAAGCAAAGCCTGTGTACTTAGACTTCGGCATGGACGATATCAACGAAAACGTCTACGCCGGCCGCGGTGATATGGTCGTGCTCGGCGGGTATCCGTCGGACGGCAAGACGAGCCTTGCTCTGACGCTCGCCGTGCGGATGGCGAAGACGATACGCGTCGGGTTTTACAGCTTCGAGACCGACTGCGACAAGCTCTTTGACCGCATCATCGCCATGACGGCGCAGATCGGGCTTCCAAAGCTCAAGCTCAACGCCATGAACGAGAACGACTGGGAGACCGTCGCGGTGCTCTCCGAGCGGCTGGGGAAGCTCAGTCTGGAACTCATCGAGGCCAGCGGCATGACCGTGCAGGACATCCGGGCGCACAGCTTATCGAAGCGCTACGACGTGGTCTTCATCGACTACCTGCAAAAGATCAAGTCGGATATCCCAGGCCGCGGCGCAGCCGACCAGTTCCAGGTCGTGTCGAAAATTTCGAGCGACTTGCAGCAATTTGGCAGGCAAACCGGCACGCCCGTCATCGCGCTCTCGCAGCTCTCGCGCCCCGAAAAGAACAAGGGCGGCAAAATCCCGCCTCCGACGCTGGCGTCTCTTCGCTCTTCCGGCCAGATCGAGCAGGACGCGGACGTGGTCATGTTACTCTACCGCGAAGAGCCGGACAACAGCCGCAGCCGCCGCATTCTCAACATCGCGAAGAACAAAGAGGGCGAGGCGAATATCGGCATCATGCTGGCCTTCGACGGCCAGACGCAGACATTCAAAAAATCCGCTGCGCAGGCGCCGAGGCCCGAGCAGGACAAGCGCTGGAAGCAATGCTATGACGATGTGCCCGAACAGTTCAAACCGCCGGGCTAAGGGAACCTCTGAATCAATCCCCGACCGCGGACAACGGATCTTTTCCGCCAATCCTGCGGTTTGGAAAATGGGCAAATACACAAAGTATTCCACCATCTTCCAAACCTTGTCTTGACGAAAAATCTCTCGCTGCCCACAGCCGCTGATTGAATCAGAGATTCCCCGGAAAGGAGAAAACACCATGAAGGCAATATCGATTTTGAATCTCAAGGGCGGTGTGGGAAAGACCGTGACCGCCGTGAATCTGGCCTATATTCTGGCCGCCGACCACAAACAGCGCGTGCTGCTCGCCGACTGCGACAGCCAGTGCAACGCAACCGAGTTTTACGGCTTGACCGAGCGCGACCTTTACGGCGTGGCTGACATCATGCTCGGCACGTGTGAGCCGTACTACGCCGACAACCTTTCCCAGACGCTTTACGGCGTGGATCTGCTGCCCGCGTCCGACGCGCTGATGGACTTGGACCTCTCGGCCATCGGCAGCCGCGTCAATGGCAGCTGCCTGAAAGACCTGTGCGATGTGCTCCGCGAGGACAATGCGTATGACTACGTGGTCTTTGATTGCCCGCCGGCCTTTAACGCGGCCTCCGCCGCAGCGCTTCTGGCCTCCGACGAGGTCATCATCCCGATCAAACTCGACGCGTTCAGCCTGCGAGGCCTCGCGAATGTGTCCCGGCAGATCGATAATATGCACAAGATCAACCCGAAGCTCAAGATCGCGGGGGCGTTAATTACCATGTGGCGCAACACGCCGGTCGTGATCGAGGCAGAAGCGAGTCTCCGAAGTTGCGGCATCCTGCCGGTCTTCGAGCAGACCATCCGACGCACCGACAAGGTCGACGAAATGACCTTTGAGCGAAAGCCCATCACGGTCTACTCGCCGCGCTCTGCCGCCGGATACGATTACCGCGCGTTCGTGCAGGAGTACATCCAGCCGCCGGTGACGATGGACGAGCTTCTGAAGGGAGGGCTTGCAAGTGCCGTTTGATGTTTCGAGCATTTTCGCCCAGCAGGTACAGGCGGTGTCCAAGTCTGACACCGGGCGCGAACTCACACAGGTCGACATCGACGATTTAGTCAGCAATGACGCGAACTTTTACGCGGTCGACGAGGACAAGCTCGAGGAGCTCAAAAATTCCATCGCGCTCTCCGGCATCATGGACCCGCCGACGGTCACGCGCACGGAAGACGGCAAGTACCGCCTTATTTCCGGCCACCGCCGCACGGCAGCGGTTCGGGCGCTCGTGAAAGAGGGGCGCGAAGATCTTCGGAAAGTCCCGGTCTTCGTCCGAAGCCCCAAGAGCGCGGCGATGGAGGAGCTGGAGCTCATCATGGCAAACTCCACAGCAAGAGTCCTGACAAGCGCCGAGATCAGCCAGGCGGCGCAGCGCGTGGAGCGGCTTTTATACGATCTCAAGGAGCAGGGCGTGGAGTTCCCAGGCCGGATGCGCGACCATGTGGCCGAGGCGTGCAACGTCAGCAAAACGAAGCTTGCGAACCTGCACATGATCGAGGCAAACCTTATTGACGATTTTAAGGCAAAATGGGCGGGAGGGTCGCTTCCGGACGCAACGGCGCTGGAACTGGCGCGGTGCGAAGTGGCTTTGCAGATGCGCTTGCGCGACGCGTTCGCCAGGACGAAGGAGTTTCCAACGTCTGCCGGGATCGAGCAGGTGCGGGAGCTGGCCAAAGACGGCGCAAAATGGAGGCCGAGCGCGTTCCTTCGCTGCCCCGACCGGAAGCTTTGCCCAAGCTCTCGCGACGACGCAACGCTCCGGCATGATGCGCTTTGTCCCCCATGGGGCGGCCAGTGCCTCGGTACAAAATGCTGCATGGATTGCCCGTCAGGTGCAAACGCCAAGGGCTGGAACGCCTGCGCCCAGATGTGCGCGAGAGCCAAGCAGTACCGCACCGACAAAAACACCGAAGAAAAGCAGAAGGAAGAAGACGCAAAGGAGCGCAAACAGCGCCTTTTCCGGATCACCGTCCAGCGCAAGGCCGCGCGGCTCGTGAAGGCCATCGACGCGGCCGGTCTGCCGGATGATACAAAGCTCTCTTTTGCAAATTATGCCGTGGACAAGACCGTCGGGAAGATCCGCGCTTACGCAAACGGCGAATTTGGGGACGACTATTTTTGCGGCACGGACAGCCTCGACCCGGACGCGAAGCACGTGCCGGAGCTCTGCAAAAAGCTCCGCTGCTCGGCAGATTATCTGCTGGGGCTGACGGAGGAGCTCCGGCCGGTGTCCAAGTCTGACACGCTCCCGTGGCGCACGGATACCGACTACCCGGACGGCAAAATCCTGTTTTTGTTCGACGACGCAGGGAATTTATCCTATCAGGTCAGTGAGGTACGGTACGGGCGCATCCGCATCTACTCCGATTATGAAGACGGCAAAATCGTGCGCTGGCTGCCATTGCCGCCGGAAGAGGAGGCTGCGCTGTGAGCAAAGCGCTGCAAAAGCGGTGCCTGCTCTGCAACAAGCCCTTCGCGACGCACAGCCGAAGCCAGGTCTATTGCTGCCGGGGCTGCTACAAGCAGGCAAGGCTCGGCCGGTATGTCCCGGCAACGGTGCGCACGCCGCCGGAAAAGGTCCGGATACGTCTTTCACGGCGTATCCCGGTCTTCCCGGAATTCCAGCTCACACCGGGCGTCGTCTATGACGCGATGAAGCATAAAAGCTGCCAGAGCTACCGCACGACGTATATTGTGACGCTTGACGAAAAACACCGGACGATCGTCCGGGAGGAAGAATGCGAGGAGGGAGCCGATGAGTAAGATCGTTGCCAGGCCGGGCCGGGCCTATGACGCGCTCCGCTCGCGCACGTTCGGAGATCTCGCGGAAGCGTCCGGCGTGAGCGCCCCGACTGTGGCACGCGTGTTCCGCGGCGAACCGTGCCAGATCCGCACGGCAAGAAAAATCTGCGATCTGCTGGGATGCAGCTTCGCCGACCTGTTTGAGGCCAAAAAGGAGGTTCGAGAACATGAATAGCAGCACCATTTCCGCCATCGTCATCGCCGTCGAGCTTGCGCTTCGCGCGGTGTGCGTGTACGCCATTTTGCGCGTGACGCTGACGATGTTCAGCATCCGGAAGGCCGAGAAGCTTGAAAAAGAGCGCGACGCGGCGCTTACGTGGTTCCCACATCTCTGCTCAAGCTGCGCCCACAATGATGACTGCCGTCACAAAGATTCCCCGGTCTTGTATCCGCAATGCCCATGGTGGCAGTTCTGCGCGAAAAAGCATGAAGAGGTGTTTGACGATGACGACGGAAGAGATTCTTGAGTTGCTGGCGCGTCTTCGCGTCGAGACCGGCTCGCTTGCCTGCCTCGGCTGCGGGCACGAGCACAATTGCGGCATCCACGGCTGCGCCATCCTGCGCGAGGCTGCCGGCCGCATCAAAACCATCGAAGCCGAGAGGGACGCGCTGCGGGAGAAAGTGCCGCGGTGGATCAGCGTACATGGCGAAAGCCCAAAGCCGGGAACTCGAGTCCTTGCTACGGACGGCGTATTTGTTGGAGAAGCATACCGCACAAGTGCTGATACATGGCGCAGATATGACGGTATTGCCATGCGCGACTGCATCGGCAGTGTAGTCACCCACTGGATGCCGCTGCCGGAAGCGCCGGAGGAAGGGAAAAAGGTATGAGCGACCGAACCAGAGCCCTCCGGTATAAGCGCCCGGCGCTGGCCTCGATGGGCGCGTACAACATCGTGCAGGAGCTCGACGACATCGTAGAGGCTTGCAATAGCGTGCGGTACTACATCGAGCAGGCAGACAGCGACGAGACGATCCTCAATGCACTCGATGGCGACGAGGATGCGGAATGGGAATTCCGCATGGCTTTCGCAGATTTGTCCGCCAAAGCCGACGAGCTGCAAATGCGGCTGTATGAGCAGGATTTCGAGGACTTTTACCAAGACTTTGATGACGCAACCGTCGCGCTGATCGGGAACCGCTACGATCTGGTTGGCTTTGACAGCGAAGAGGAAGATTATTTTTCGCTTACGAGCTACGAAGAAGGGCTTGCGCAGACGGAGGCCGGGAAGAGGCTTTGCCACCTGACGAAGTCGGAGATGATCGAGCGCATTGGCTGGGCATTTGGCGTTTTGCTTGCTTTTTTTGATTTGCGCCAACAATACGATTACCTCAAGGCAACGTTTGATATCCTGCGCGACGAAAACACGTCGCTTCTGGACACCATCAAAGAGATCGAAAAGGCTTACGATGACATGGATGCAGACGGATTTCACGAATGGGCAGCAAGCACGAAGCGTTTTGACCGGCTGCTTGAGGCGCTCCCAGACCGTGCGTGGCTGGAATAGGAGGGAATATGGAACGACTGACATTTGACGGCAATTTCTGCGATATTGCGCAGTGCCGCGAACTGCCGTGTAAGTATGGCGGGAACTGTTCGCAGAAGCAGGTGTGG
>ERZ808274.658-NODE-658-length-15350-cov-3.953907_pt1 | contig 15350 bp, 11 predicted proteins | sample MGYA00521277_ERZ808274 | MGnify/ENA primary metagenome ERZ808274 (study PRJEB31516, sample SAMN03275597) | gut metagenome | biome: mammalia-associated habitat; material: feces | host: Papio cynocephalus | place: Kenya | collected 2012-07-28 ... | reverse complement strand
CGCGGAGTCATACTCAAAGCAGAAGGATTGCGCGAACGTTATGCGCTATCCGACAAGAATATCGTGGACCGTTGCGGCGAAGGGCTACATAGTGATGTCGTTAACCTCGGCAAGATGGGCTGTACCATTGAAGCAGGAGAACGCATATTGGATAAGTCCGTCAATCGCCTCGAAGGTGCCAAGTACGTGCTACTGGAGTACGGCGGCAATGATAGTGATTATGACTGGCGTACCATTGCACAATCGCCGCATGAGGTGCATGAGCCACGTACGCCGCTACACACATACGAGACCACCTATGAGCGCGTCATCAACAAAGTACGTCAGGCAGGTTGCACACCTATTATATTGTCTCTCCCGCCCATGGACGCAGAACGCTATTTCCGCTTCTTCACGACGGGTATGTCTGATGAGCAAAAGGGGAATATCCTCCGTTGGCTCAGCGGCTCCACCAACACCATTATGTCGGGACACGAACTCTACAATGTAGCCACTTGGAAAGTGGCGCAACGTACAGGCACTCAGTGGATTGATATTACATCTGACCTGCTGCTCGGGCACCAATACCGCCGTTATCTCTGTGACGATGGCATTCACCCCAATGAACTCGGTCAAGCCCGCATTGCCGACATGATATTGCAGGCGATATAGCCAATCACTATTCGCCAAAAAAGAGGTTGTCTAATAAACACAGGCAGCCTCTTTTCACCTTATATCCGGTGCTTATACAATGGCATTTATTTTGGTCAAACCATTAGCATTGAGTTACGGAGTATCCACTATTTTTGCACACGACAAACATCAAAATCACAAATATGATTTCCTTTTTCTATTGTTAATTTGTTTATATAGAAAAATAGTCGTACCTTTGCGGGCATAACGAGTGTATTATGGCATATACGCCATCCTAAGGCAACACTCCCTCGCATATTGATATTCAAATAGATATAATAACAAACAGATAGTTATGAAGAGATTTTTACTACCCCTGTTCGCCACCATTGTATGTGTGTCTGCCGCCCAAGCGGTTGCACCCGGCAAGGCATTGGCAGCACCCGCCACGGATACCATACGCATTACAGCCAACGATTTCGAAGCCATCGAGTATGGCAAAGACAATGACTGGTTTATCGGTATGTACAGCACCGACAGCACCTACTTGATTTGCTTTGACTACGTGTCGGAGACCTTGTCGGGTACGTTCACCCTCGCAGATATGATTACCTCCTACTCGTGGATGCAAGTGCGCAAAACCAAGAAGTATATTGACTACAAGTCGGTTACACTCACCGTACAGAAGAACACGGACAAGTCGGTTGACCTCTATGCCGATATACTCGGAGACGATGGCAACGTGTATCTCCTGACTGCCCACTATGTACCGCAGCGACCGAGCATCACACCCAAAGACACCGTCTCATACACCCTCGGCGAGGCGGAACTGAACATCGGCAATATCTCATTCCAGATGCACACCGAGGACAAGCCCGAAGTGTACTTCTCCACCATCATCTACTATGAGGGGCTCATCGAAGGCACCTATACCGAGGCGGAGACCGCACCTTATGGGGCTTGCATACGCATAGGCGAGAAATGGATAGACGCCCTGCGCTACGACCTGACCGTCACCCAACAAGACTACGTCTATCAAGCCAAAGCCGAGATGATAGGCAACGACAGCGTGCTGTACCGCCTCACCATGACCTCGCACTCGCTCGTGCCCAAGCGCACCGTGGACATCGCCATTCGCAATATGACCATCGAGAACCTCACCTCCACACAAGGCATCTACTACTTGGACGGCTTCAACGACGACTACGCGGTGTCCGTACAAGTAACCGCCGACAGCATTGCCGACGGAGTATTCAGCACGGGCTTCACCACCACCCTCAACTCCAAAGAGGGCAAGTCCACAACCGGCTTGCAGACCACCCTCACCATGAGCACCGATGTCAAGTCGCGTATGGTGAAAATCAACATGTTGGGCAAGGACACGGTACTCTACCGCATTGATATGGGCTACATCATTCCTACCCCCACGGACACTGTGGACGTAGATTTCACCCGCTCTGCCGAACTCACCCACGCCAAAGCGGCCGGCAACTACCAGTTCTACAACCGCAACGACCAGTACATCGCGGCTATCGACGTGCACACCGACACGCTGGGCGGCACCTTCAGTGGCGATGCTATCGACAAGTACTACTCTTTCCTCGGCATCATCCGCAGCCGCGACACGCTCGGAGTGCGCGTCATGGACGCCAAAGTAGTGCTCTCGCAGGCACAGGACACCACCTATCTGGCTGCCGACGTGATAGGCGACGACTCTGTCATGTACCGCGTCACGATGTTCTACGTCCCACCCGTAGCCAAAGACACCGTGCTGCTCACCATCCCCAAGGCGCAGTACTACAACCAAAATATGCAAGGTGCCTACCAGATACACGGCTACACGCCCGATTCCGCGTACTACCTGAGCCTCACCCCCTTCACCGAACAGCCGGAGGGCACCTTCGAGGTCTCGGATATGTACCAGAAGTACTCCTATATCGCGCACTTCGACCACAATGGCGACTTCACGCGCATACCTTTCTACAGCGGCGAGGTTACTGCCAAACGGCAGGGGCGGTACTTGGATGTTGCCGGCGGCATAATGGGCAAAGACAGTATATATTATAAGGTGCACATGTCCGCCCTCATGCCTCTATCCTACGACTCCGTATCGGGCGAAGTAAACTTCACCTACGGCACGCAGGACGAGGTCACAATCAACACTGCCTACCTCGCCGACAGCAGTATGATTCTCTTCGACGCTGTCTCGTATGGGGTCACCAACAATACCTATATCCGCTTCAATACCGACACCACCGATGCCGTTACTATTATACCCACAGGCACATATCCTATCGACGACTCGCGCCGGCTCGGCACCGTCTTAGCAGGTAGTGTGGGTGCAGACAAAGACGGCAACCCCGCACCACTCCCCTCTTTCTTCGGGCGAACCTTGTGGACGGGACAGATAGTACCCCCGCTCTACTTCATGGTCGAGGGCACGGTCAGCGTGGAGAACCGCGACGGATACCTGTATATAGAGGTGAATGCCCGCAACTCGTACGGCCGCCCCGTTCATATCATCTACAACAGCAACCCGACCCCCGTGGAGAATGTGACTACCCCACCCGACCGCGCCACGAAGATACTACGCAACGGACAGGTGCTGATACAACGCGATGGCAAGACCTATACCATCACCGGCGCAGAAGTTAAATAATAGTAAATCCCTTCTTTCCCGTGTCAAACAGCAAGGGATGCGCAAGGGATAAGCAAGGGATAGACAAGGAATACTCAAGCAACAGGATAACAAAAATATAAAAATAATAATGTTTAATCACTAATTTTATTATGTTATGAAAAAGTTATTACTAATTATCGCGGCAGTCTTCACGCTCACCGGCGTGCACGCCGACCTCATCCTCCACGAGTCTTTCAACCGTGAAGTAGGAAACCTGAACGCAGGAGAACTAACAACCTCTACAACAGATACCAAGAACTGGTACACCAATATGTCCGGAGGTACACAAATTCAGGTTGTAGAAGGCTCTTTATCATATTCCGGCTATGCGACAGGAACGGGGAATATGGTTTCTATGAAAGGAAACACATCAAGTCTGAGGCGTGATATGCGCTTGTTAGATACCGAGGTTAATAGTGGTAAAGTATATTTGTCCGCGATTATCAATGTGGACGAAATCAACACTAAAACTGGAGATAAAGGATATTGTACTCTAATGTTTGGAGATGGAACGGGTTCTGGTTCCAAACTATATGCTCGTCTTTTTATTCGCTCAGCAAAAGACGCGCAAGGTGAGTTTACAGGCAAGTTCCAGATGGGTGTGACCAAAAACAACGAAAGTTCTGTTGGCATACCTTATACCACCGAAGAGTATTCTGTCAAAACAAATTACCTTGTTATCCTTGAGTATGAATTTGTTGAAGGAGCAAAGAATGATACTGCACGTTTGTACATAAACCCCACAAAAGCAACGACTATACCGACCCTTGAATGTACACAAGAAGCAAAAACCTCATCAGGCACTGCACAAGGTGCAAATAGCAAAGAGGATGCAACCACAATCAAATCAGTTCATCTGTATCAACAAACATATAATCCGAACACATTATTCGTTGACGAAATCAAAGTCGCTACCACTTGGGACGACCTCTTTACCGAAGGCGGCGACACTCCCATAGAGAACAATCCCGAACTGACCGTCTCCACCAAGACACTCTCTTTCGCAAGCGGTATGCCATACACTGGTGAGACTTACACCGCCACTTTCACCGTTACAGGCAAGAACCTCAAGGGCGACATCACACTCGCAAGCGACAATACCGAACTCACCCTTGACAAGACCACCATCGCCAAGGCAGACGCAGAGACGGAAGCAGGCGTTACGGTTACAGCCACGCTTACTCCTGTTCTGGTAGATGGGCAGAAAGCAACCATCACCCTCACCACGGAAGATGCCACCGCTACTATCACCTCCTCTTGGTGGACGACAGATGTCAAGAAATGCGCCACCGTGGCTGAACTCAAGGCACAAGCGGCTACCGCAAGCGGTTATGAGTATGCTTATATGCGCTTCACCGGCGAAGCCGTTGTTACCTACAAATATGCAAAGGACAATGGCGAAACCGTATTGTACTTGGAGGATAACACCGCAGCCATCAGCGTAACCGACACCTATTGGAATGACGCAGTAAAACAAGGCGACAAGGTTACAGGCTTCGGAGCATACACCTATGCAGACGCTGCTGTCAGTGGAGTGCTGCCTATCACTCCGCTCAACGCTACCATCACAGTACTCAGCAGCAACAACGAGGTTACACCGCAGACAGTTACATTGGCAGCATTGCAGAGCAACCCATTGGACTACCTGCTGGAACTGGTGAAAGTAGAAGATGTTACCCTCGACCAAACCAGCACCAAATTCGGACAGAAGACCCAAGACGAACAGGCATCTATCATACCTGACTATATCACCCAAAATGGCACACAGGCTAAAATACAACTGCAAGACGGCAACGAACTAATCGGTGCTGTTAAGCCCAAGAAAGCCGACATCACAGGTATCTCCACCAACACACAAGGCAACTCTATCTGTGTACGTGGCAAGGCGGATGTCATCTCCAAAGATTCCCCGACGGCTATTGACAACATCACCATCGATATGCTCTCCGGCGACTATGAGATTTACACCGTTTCGGGTCAGCGCATTGACGCTCTCCAGTCGGGCATCAACATCATTCGCCAAGGCAACAACACCTACAAGGTAGTCCGCTAATACACACCGTTTACCCTCAAGGTGCAGCCTTGCACTTTGGGGGTAAACTATACTATAACAGGCAGAAGACAGCAAAATAGTAGCATTTTTCTCATATTGAATACCAACCGGTTACAGACAAAATGCACTTTTTCTGCTCCGAGACTGATAGTTTTTTGCCCTTTTTACGTTATACATATAGGAAACCAAACATATAGGAACCAAACATAAGAACAACAAACATGAAAAAAGCATTCTTACTCCTTGCCCTCGTGGCATTCACCCTGCCCGCTATGGCAGAAGAGACCAACCTGCTGGAGAACGGCGACTTTGAAGAAGCAGAGACCAAGTCCTCCCCCTTTGGAGGTACAAACGTGGTATTTGCTCCGTGGGAGTTTGCCTTGTCCGGATTAGAGATAGAAACAGCAGACGTATATCATGGCAGACAGGCAGCCAAGACAGTCAGCAACTCTACTTCCGTCCTTCGGCAGGATGTCAGTTTCCTAAACGATGAAGTCGGACAAGAATACGAACTCACCATTCACTACAAGGTTATCCAAGCACAAGACAACGACATCGCTTTGGCTTGCGAATGGACATACTCTCGCCCCAACGAGGGCGAGCCACACGATGCCGCCGTACTGACACAGACCTTACCATTATCCCAAGAGTGGAAAGAACTGAAAGTAAGGACTACCAAGCCCGACAATGGCAGTGCGCTATATATAGGCATCAAAGTGAACAAGAAAGCGCAGATTCTCTTTGACGACTTCTCACTCATACGTGTGTCTCCCTCTACTGCCATAGACAACATACAGGCAGACGAATGGCAGGGCAACGGCAAAATGGAGATATACACCCCATCCGGTCAGCGTATAGATGCCCTACAACAGGGCGTAAACATCATTCGCCAAGGCAACCACACCTACAAGGTTATACGATAAACATATATACGATATTTCTACAACACCCCGCATACTATGAAGCGATTATTAGCCGTACTACTCCCTTTGTTAGTACTCACCTGCACACCATGTCGGGCAAACGACGAACCCGACCCCAATGCACCGCATTACACGGTCACCCCCGAAAAGACGGACACCGCCAAGACCACCGTGGGCGACTCTGTCCTTGTGGCAGAGTTCACCATACAGCACCGCAACATCACCAAACCGACCACCATGTACATCGGGGGGCCACAACGTGATATGTTCGTATTGGAGAAAGAGTCTGTCTCCGGCGAGAGCGGTACGGTGAGAGTGTGGTACAAGCCCACGAAAGTAGGCAAACACACAGGCTACTTCAACACCGACAACCCCGAAGCCACCGCTGACAATGTGAGCATTCGCCTCAACGGAGTAGCCACCGACGCTGCCAACCCGCCACAACTAACCGTCAGCCCTGTTCTGCTATTGCCGTTCACAGCAGTGGTGGGGGAACACAAGTCCGACACCGTGTACGTAACCTCTGCCAACTGCACAGAGAACATCAGCATCACGGTCTCCCACAACGAGGGCGCGGCATTCACTATCAACGGCAGTGAACTGCCCAAGAATATGGATAGTGTCCTGACAGTCATCACCTTTGCACCCGTCAAGGCAGGCGCATACTCCTCCACCATCACATGGAGCAGTAGCGGAGCCCCCACACGCACTATGATTGTAACAGGTGTAGCCATCGACAAACCACAGGAGCACCCCGACTACGACACCGCATTTGTGTGGAAACAAGACACCCCGCGCAAACTACTCCGTGAAGGCTTCGACTCCGTCACGTTGCTCAATCATAACAAGCCCCTGTCTTTAGACGGCTGGCAAAATGTGGTATTGCAAGGCACACGCCCATGGTGGGGCTACGAAGACAGAACGACCTATGAGGGACCTGTCACGGAACGCTGTGCCAAAGTAACCACCTATGGCTACCAGGACAGCAACTCCGACAAACAATGTGAGATGTGGCTCGTTACGCCCGCCTTGGACTACAAGAACGCTGCCAACCAAGTATTCACCTTCCGTGTACGAGGAGACTATCTGTATGAGGGGCAATCTGCCGCACTGCAACTCATGTATATCGACGCTACGGACACCGCAGATGTCTATATGCAAGACCTCGAGATAGCCATGCCCAATACCGCAGACCAGGCAGGCGACTGGCTCGACTTTCAGGTAAACCTCACAGGACAAGAGAATATAGCCGACACATTCTTCATGGGCTTTCGCTTTACGGGTGTCGGAGGTGCCGAAGGTGCAGCCGTGTATCTTATCGACGACGTATCATGGGGACGCGACGACCTGCCGTTGATTACCACCGACTCTGTGCAGATAGTGGCTGTGGCGGAACCCAATACAACTATTGCCTTCCCCGTGATGGTTACGGGCAAGAACCTCACCGAGGACATTACCGTCACCATCGGCGGCAACAACCGCAGCAAGTTTGAGGTAGCCCCCGCCACACTGCCCAAGGAAGGCGGAGCATTGGCTGTAGGCTTTCAGTCCGACGAAGAAGGCGTCCACGAAGCATACCTCCGTATCCGCTCCCGTGGCGCGGTGGATGTCTATATCCCTATCAGCGTGTTGGTTAAGCAAGGTGCTGGCATCGAGGACATTACATCACCTGCCACCTCGCCCTACCGCATCGTCTTGCATCACGGCACTCTGCGCATCATCACCCCAACAGGCACCTATACTCCCGTTGGACAACGCCTCACACCATAACTATTGCGGGTCGATGTCGGGGAGAATGACAGTGCCGCGGCAGTCGGGTTGCGATTGCACAAAGCGGATATGCTCCATCAGGAGGCGTTTGGCAAGGGTGATGTTGGACGTTACCTCGATGGACAGGCGTATCTGTCGCACGTGGTAGTTCTGCACACGCGCCACCGATGGCACAATGATACCTGTGCAACGCTTGCCGAATGTGCCGCTCAGCCGCGATTGCAGCAGGCGCGATGCGGCATCCAACCGTGCATAGTCGTGGTGCTTGAGCGTGAGGATAATCAACCTGTAGAACGGCGGGTAGTGGAACTGCTCGCGCTCTTGAATCTGTTGGCAGTAAAGCCCCTCGTAATCGTGGTTGCGGAGGAGCGTATAGACGAAGTTCTTGGGGTCGAAGGTCTGTATCATCACCTCGCCCTGAGTGCCTGTGCGTCCTGCTCGCCCGCTGACCTGCTCCAACATCTGGAAGGCACGCTCGTAACTGCGGAAGTCGGGTTGGTTGAGCAGGGTATCGGCTTGCAGGACCGCCACAAGGCTGACGTCATTGAAGTGCAGCCCTTTCGTAACCATCTGAGTACCAATAAGTATATCGACGCGATGGGCTGTGAAGTCGTCGATGATATGCTGGTAGCCGTCTTTGCGGCGCGTGGTGTCGAGGTCCATGCGGGCAACACGCGCGGTAGGGAAATACTGCTGTATCTCCTCCTCCAGCCGCTCGGTGCCGAAGCCGTGCTCGCGGTACGGTGTGTGGCAGTTGGGGCATAGCGTGGGCGCGGGAATGGTATAGCCGCAACTGTGGCATACGAGGGTGCGCGACTGCTTGTGGTAGGTCATGCTGACATCGCAGTTCACGCAACGCGGTACCTCGCCGCACTCGGGGCATTGCAGGAATGGTGCATAGCCGCGGCGGTTCTGAAACAGGATGATTTGTTTGCCACGGGCAATCTCTTCGCGCATACGGAGCACCAGCGGGTCGGAGAAATGCCCGTACATCTCTTTGCGGTGGTACTGGCGTTGGAGGTCAATCATCGTGATGCGAGGCTGTTGCAACCCTTGGTATCGCTCCTGCATCTGCACGAGTCCGTATTTGCCTGTCAGGGCGTTGTGGTAGGTCTCGATAGACGGTGTGGCAGTGCCTAAAAGGACTTTGGCTGCGAATAGCCGTGCCATGATGATGGCTGCGGAACGGGCATGATAACGGGGCGCAGGGTCTTGCTGTTTGTAGGAAGATTCGTGCTCTTCGTCCACTATGACAATGCCTAAATTGCTAAAAGGCAGGAAGATAGCGGAACGTGCACCGATGATGACGAGTGGCGTTTGGCTATGAGCCACCTGATAGTATATCTCCACCCGCTCGGCGTTGGTGAAGCGCGAATGATAGACCACCAGTTGCTGCCCGAGCACGGCACGCAGGCGGTCGGTGAGTTGGGTGGTGAGGGCAATCTCTGGCACCAGATAAAGGACATTATACCCATCGTGCAAGGCATTGGCAATCAGGTGGATATACACTTCTGTCTTGCCGCTGGAGGTTACGCCGTGCAGGAGCGTCACATCGTGGCTCTGCCATGTGAACAGCACAGCCTCCAATGCGCCTTGCTGCTGGGCATCCAGGGCATGCGGAGGGGTGATGTTGCCCGTGTATTGGCGCAGGCGTGAGATGGTCTGCTCTTGGTCGAGGAGAATGTGTTTGTCCACCAACGCCCGCAGCACGGCACCGCTCTCGCCACTGGTCTCCAACAGCAGGCGACGCTCTACAGGCTTGTAAACATTCTGAGTATCAGCACTTAGGCTAAGGAAGGTGAGCAGCAGGTGTTCTTGTTTGGGTGCCTTGTGCAGTTTGTTCAGCACCTCTTGCAGGCGGTCGTTTTCGGCATACTGAGGTGCCAGCACCATGTAGTGCGCCGTGGCAGCGGTGTAGTCGTCATCGATAATGCCCGCCGGCAATGCCGCAGCCAGCACCTCGCCCATAGTGCACAGATAGTATTGCGCAATCCACTCCCATAGGGCAATCTGCTGTGCCGTCACTACGGGGTGCTCGTCCAGAACCTGCAGTATATCACGCACTTTCACGCCTTCAGGGGGTGCACCATCGTGGGGGCGATACACCACCCCCGTGATGCTCTTCTTGCCCAAAGGCACCAGCACCCGCACTCCAACGGGCGGGCACTGCAGGCTGTCGGGGACACTATATATATAGGTGTCGGCAATAGCCAACGGCAATATGATGTCTATGTATGTGATGGGTTAGGGCTGCTGTGCCTGTTCGGCGGCAATGGCTTTCTCGTAGCATGCGCGGCAGAGAGGCTCGTAACTGTCTGTCTCTCCGAGCAATACGCGCTTGTCGCTATTCACCGTGCGGTGGCTCACATACGCGAGGTCGCCGCAATGCACGCAGATGGCGTGGGTCTTATAGACCTCGTCGGCAATAGCCATCAGGGCGGGCATCGGACCAAACGGCACGCCCTTGAAGTCCATATCCAGTCCCGCACAGATAACCCGTATGCCACGGCGTGCCAACTCGTTGCACACGTCCACAATACCCATGTCGAAGAACTGCGCTTCGTCGATGCCCACCACGTCCACATCATTGGCAAGCAGCAGGATATTCTGCGACGAGTCCACGGGCGTGGACGGGATAGAGTTGTGGTCGTGGCTCACCACGTCTTCCTCACTGTAGCGCACATCGATGGCAGGTTTGAAAATCTCCACATTGAGGCGTGCGAATTGGGCACGTTTCATGCGGCGGATGAGTTCTTCGGTCTTGCCCGAAAACATGCTGCCGCACACTACTTCGATACTGCCACGCCTGAGGCGGGGACCTTGGGTGTCTCGTTCGTTGAACATAACTTGATGTCTTGTGCCATCATTTGGATGGTCGTTTTGTTGTGAAATGTATTCTCTTCTACTTCGTAGCAGATGTCCACGGGCAGCCCGTTGCGCAGGTGCATCTCCATGTCGGCACGCCCGAAAGCGATGCCCGTGATGGCGGCAGTACGGTCGGTCACGTCCAGACGCAGATGCTCGTTGTTCTTGCCCACTGCGCGGGTGCTGCGGTTGTTGATAAGGCGGCGTGTTACGAACATCGGACGCGGGTTGCCGGGTCCGAAAGGCTCCATGTGCCGCAGGATATTGAAGAACTGCGTATCGATGTCGACCAGTTGGATTTCTGCCTCGATATGCAGGGTCGGTTGCAGTTGGTCCTCACGGATATGCGTGCGCACATACTCCTCAAAGCGTCGGCGAAACTCGGGCAGGTTCTTCGCTTCCATGCTCAGTCCCGCAGCGAACACATGCCCTCCGAAGTTCGTCAGCAAGTCGCGGCACGAGTCGATGGCAGAGTAGATGTCAAAGCCTCCTACCGAACGCGCCGAGCCGGAGATGATACCGTTCTCACCTGCCGTCAGCACGATGGTCGGGCGGTAGTACGACTCCGTCAGACGCGATGCCACAATGCCTACCACCCCCTTGTGCCACTCCGGCGAATAGACCACCGTGGAGCGTTTCTGCGCATTATCAGGGTCGGCGGCAAGCATGTCAAGGGCTTGTCGGGTGGTCTCGGTATCACAGTCATGCCGCTCGGTATTGTAGGTGTTTATCTCGCTTGCCTGCCGTTGTGCCTGCGCGAGGTCATCAGTGATAAGCAGGCTCACCGCCTCGCTACCCGACTTCATGCGTCCGCTGGCGTTGATACGGGGACCTATCTTATATACCAAGTCATTGATATTCAGTCGTCCCTGCTCGATGCCCGCCACTTGCATGAGTGCCGTCAGCCCCGCAAATGGGTGGCGGTTCAGTTGTCGGATTCCGAAATAAGCCAGAATACGGTTCTCGCCTGTAATCGGCACAATATCAGAGGCTATGGACATAGCCAACAATTGAAGCAACGGCACCAAATGCTCTTTCGGCAGGTGATGCTGCTGCGTGTATGCCTGCGCCAATTTGAACCCCACACCGCACCCCGACAATTCCTTGTAAGGATACGCACAATCAGCACGTTTCATATTCAGCACAGCCACCGCTTGAGGCAGCGTATCACCCGGCGTATGGTGGTCGCAGATGATGAAATCGATGCCCTTACCGTTGGCATACTCCACCTTATCCACTGCCTTGATGCCGCAATCCAAAGCAATAATCAGACTGCACCGGTGCTCCTCGGCATAGTCTATCCCGCGGAATGAAATGCCGTAACCCTCTGTATATCTGTCTGGTATATAGTAATCTATATGCTCGGTCAATGGGTGCAGAAATCGGTACATCAACGCCACCGCCGTGGTGCCGTCCACATCATAATCCCCATATATCAGGATATTCTCCCCCTCGGAAACAGCACGTGTCAGGCGTTCCACCGCCTTGTCCATATCGCGCATCAGCATCGGGTCGTGCAACCTGTCCAGCGACGGGCGCACAAACTCACGCGCCGCATCGGCAGTCTCTATGCCCCGCACCACCAACATACGCGCCGATGCCGCACTGATGTTCAGGTCATGTTCCAGTCGCTTCTGCGCAGCCTCCTGCTCAGGCGTAAGTGTCGTTATGCTCCACTGATAATCAACCATTTGTACCTATTTGTATTACCACAAACACCCCTCCTGAAATTAATGGCTAATTCGCGGTAATTAATGTTTATTCCCTTCTATCTGTGCGTATTTCAAATACGTCCACATCCTTCCACAACGGCAACGCCTCACGGAAATGATGCAACGCCTCTATATCAAACTCCGCAATACGCACACCTTCCTCGTCGTCATCGAACTGTGCAATCGCCTGCAAACGAGTGTCGTACGCCACCGAATGTCCGTTGTAGTGCAACCCCAGCGCATCATCGCCCACGGGGTTCACTGCAGCGATATAGCATTGATTTTCAATGGCTCGCGCTGCTACCAACGCATCCCAGTACTGAATACGTATCTCCGGCCAGTTGGCACAAACCAGCAAGATGTCATAATCACTGCCCGAATGGTTGCGTGCCCACGCAGGAAACCGCAGGTCGTAGCACACCAACATCTGCATCTTAACGCCCTTGTATTCAAACACTTGCCGTGTCTCTCCTGCCGTAAAGAACCTGTCTTCTCCGCCATGGGCATACAGATGCCGCTTGTCTTGCACCTGTACGTCCGCGTGCGGTCTCACCAGGAAACCGCGATTCTTCAGCCCTTCCCCATCACGACAGATAAACGACCCTTCAATGGCTATATCATATTGATTGGCAGCCGCTTGCAGTGTCCTCATTGTCTCCCCGTTCATGGTCTCGGCGAGGTCAGGACGATCTGTGCAGAATCCCGTTGAGAACATCTCAGGCAGCAATGCCACATCAGCCTTTCCCGCCAATGTGGCAATGCGTTCAGTCGTCTCGCGCAGGTTCGTCGCCTTGTCCGCCCACGCGATGGGGTACTGCAACAGGGCTACCCGAAACGGCTTGCTCATTTCTTCTTACCCTCCGCAGGTTTGCCTATCGCCTCGCGCATCGTCGTGTCGGCTTGGATATTCTGCATGCGGTAGTAGTCCATGATTCCGAGGTTCCCGTTGCGGAACGCCTCTGCCATAGCCTGTGGCACAAGTGCCTCAGCCTCAATCACTTTCGCACGTGCCTCCTGAGCCTTCGCTTTCATCTCCTACTCATTGGCAATCGCCATCGCACGACGTTCCTCGGCTTTCGCCTGCGCGATATTCTTGTCTGCCTCGGCTTGGTCCATCTGCAACTGCGCACCGATATTCTTGCCCACGTCAATGTCGGCAATATCAATACTCAGTATCTCGAATGCCGTACCCGCGTCCAACCCTTTGGACAGCACCAACTTGGATATGCTGTCGGGGTTCTCCAGCACCTGCTTGTGGCTGTCCGCCGAGCCAATCGAACTCACGATACCTTCGCCCACACGTGCCAACACGGTGTCCTCACCGGCACCGCCCACCAACTGATGGATATTCGCACGCACCGTCACACGCGCCTTGGCTATCAACTGAATACCATCCTTGGCAACCGCAGCCACGGGCGGGGTATCAATCACACGCGGGTTCACCGACATCTGCACAGCCTCAAACACATCACGTCCCGCCAGGTCAATGGCAGTCGCCATTTGGAACGACAGCGGGATATTGGCTTTGCTCGCACTCACTAATGCATGCACCACGCGCTCAATGTGTCCGCCTGCCAGATAATGCGCCTCCAGTCCGTCGCGTTTCACATCCGTCAGTCCGGCTTTGTGCGCCTCAATCATGCAGTTCACAATCTTCGTAGGCGGCACTTTGCGGATACGCATCAGGAACAACTGCACCAGCGAGATATGCACGCCGCTCACGCCCGCGTTTATCCACAGCATGAAGGGCACATAGTAAAAGAATATCGCCAGCAGCACGACGATAATCGCAATCACAACAATCGTAATCGGGTCCATAGTTTCTATCTATTTAATGGTTAATACTCTGCCAAATTAATGGTTAATTACACGGCAATTAATGTTCATCCCCTCCAAAATTAATAATCATTTATACGGTAATTCCTGTTTATTTATTGACTATCAATACTATTTACTCTGTTCCAAATCACTTCCCTCCATTTTAGGAGCCCCTCCCCTGGAGGGGTTGGGGAGGTCTGTCCTCATCTCCTCAATCCTCTTCCCCGGCTCTGCCAACTCCACTTTCGAGTCTATTGTCGTGTCCAACGCCATCTTTTCAATGGCGTGGCTCTTGACAAAGGCATATACTGCCACCGCTGTCAGCACGATGCACGCTGCCAAGGTCACGTGCCCTGCCCACGGATACACAGGTGCCAACTTCAGGTATGCCACCACCACGCTACCCGCCAGACTTGCCAACCCGCACACGCCTGCGATGCCGAACCCCGGCAGCAGAAACAACTCCGCCACTATCAGCACCACGCCAAACACTACCAGCAATACTGTCAATAACACATACATACTCATTTCCCCTTTCCTTCTTTAGTCTGTTTTGTTCTCATTTCTCATATTCCCATTCCACTCCTAATTAGTTCTGCTTGCAAAGTTACAACAATTCCTGTAAATCTGCAACCCTTTGTCCTTTTTCTTTTTCCCGCATCCCCCTCGTGTAAACCTTGAACTAAAAATGTATTAATACTATGTTTTTAGTATGTCGTTAGTATGTGATTAGTATGTGATTAGTATGTGATTCAACGGACCATGCTATTGGGCTTGAGCCACCTATACGCACTTATTTGTTATAATATCTTAATACAATTTCCACCCCACAAACTCTCACCCACGAATTTTCGCCCTACTCCAAAACACCTCTTTTTAAGAAAAAGTTATCATTCTTTACTATTCCGCCCATCACC
>ERZ808274.656-NODE-656-length-15379-cov-3.701057_pt1 | contig 15379 bp, 11 predicted proteins | sample MGYA00521277_ERZ808274 | MGnify/ENA primary metagenome ERZ808274 (study PRJEB31516, sample SAMN03275597) | gut metagenome | biome: mammalia-associated habitat; material: feces | host: Papio cynocephalus | place: Kenya | collected 2012-07-28 ... | reverse complement strand
AGCACAAAGTTGTGAATTGCTTTCAGATTTTATATCTTTGTCCTTCGGACACAACACTTATGACGTTTGGCACAAAAAGCACAAAGTTGTGAATTGCTTTCAGATTTTATATCTTTGTCCTTCGGACACAACACTTATGACGTTTGGCACAAAAAGCACAAAGTTGTGAATTGCTTTCAGATTTTATATCTTTGTCCTTCGGACACAACTTATGAATATCATTCAAATTTACGACTGGCGTTGTGAATTGCTTTCAGATTTTATATCTTTGTCCTTCGGACACAACGAAGAGACGAAGAGCCAAAAATTGTATCAAGTTGTGAATTGCTTTCAGATTTTATATCTTTGTCCTTCGGACACAACTATTTGGCTTTGCGAACTGCGAAGACATTCGTTGTGAATTGCTTTCAGATTTTATATCTTTGTCCTTCGGACACAACGGTCATTATAAACTCTAGCCCAATGCTTTTGTTGTGAATTGCTTTCAGATTTTATATCTTTGTCCTTCGGACACAACTTAAATTTGACGACTATACACGTAAGCTTGTTGTGAATTGCTTTCAGATTTTATATCTTTGTCCTTCGGACACAACGATGTCCGTTACATTGACGCACGCAAACTGTTGTGAATTGCTTTCAGATTTTATATCTTTGTCCTTCGGACACAACAGAGTTCGTGCAAGACAAAGAAACACAACAACTTACAGCATGTGTCCAAGAATAAAAAAGTTCGGAATTGCTCCGAACTTTTTTATTATATCGATCAGATTTTCAATCCTAAAACAACTCCAACTGGACTCCCTCCTCAGGAAGCAACTCCGATTTCTGAGAATTATAGAGTTCCATCGCCCCAAACTGTTTATCCGTTATCCTAAGAATCCCCACCTTACCCTTGGGCGGAAGAAAAGATTTCGTCCTCCTAATGTGGACATCAGCATTTTCAGCACTTGCGCAATGGCGCAAATAAACAGAAAACTGAAACATGATAAACCCATCGCTCACAAGCCGCTTGCGGAATTCGGCAGCAGCCTTAACCTCCTTCTTAGTATTAGTAGGAAGATCAAAGAACACCATTACCCACATGACCCTATATTGACTTATGCGCTCCGGTTCTCTCATACACAGGACATTACCGGATACAGGACCTGACGAGACTCGCCGCTGAAGCACTTAGCTAAAGAAGAAGATGTAGTGGTAGCGGCAATCATAAGAGGGCTCGTAACCCCATTAATCTTCACATCCAACATCGGTATTGAAAGCAGTCTTGTCTTCATTCCAGAGTCAAGAATCCACAAATCATTCTCTTTCACTATCTCGAAGACCAACTTATCCACATACGGACGGTACGGCTCCATGATGTCGTCTGCAAGACAATAAGCATTATACTTATTGCGGTGATGCACCCCAAGGGTCGGAAGCAATCCGCTACATACCAGAGATCTGGCAATGGTCGCACGTACCAAAGCATACCCGTAATTCAACAAATCATTAGGACTGTCCTCATGTCTTCCTCGGACAAATCCCTCAAGGCAGTCGCAGAAAAGCGTTTTCCAATAATATGCCGCGGCTCGAGCCTCCAAGTTGTCCGGGTCTCCGCTTCTAACACTTCCCGCCCATTGGAGCATGTTCTGATGTTTCGCTCCTGTTGCGTATTCCAATACAGCCGCCTGATTAGCAATCTTAGACTGAACCGTCTGCTGCCAGATCTGCTTCTTGAGCGGAAGTGAGGCATCCAACTGCGAGCGGAATCGCTCATTCTGAAGTGTATGTCCACTCAAAGGGAGCATCAACCCAGTAGGAACATGAAGCGAATCACACGTTATCACGGAACAATTGGCCTCCAGCAACTCCTCCAGCAAAGCCTGTGTAAGAGTAATTTGCTTGCAGTCCAGAACAACCGTGGCAATATCCTCTATCGGAATGGTCTTTACGACCTCTGACTTACCATCACAAGCAGATGGTTTGCTAATTACCAGTTGCCCAAGCTTCAGCGACAAATACGCAGGATTCCCGAAATATAGGGTTCTCTTAATCATACTCCCCCACTGCTACAATACGACCAAGATTATCAACACGGACCTTGACAGCACCCTCAAGGCCAGAAGGGCCGACCCGTTTCCAAGTCAATCCTTTTAGTAGTTTATTATCCTCAACAGTAGTCTCCAAATGATGTCTCAAAAAATAATCACCGGCAGCAATTTTCTGCACCCTATATAAATTAGGACTAATTACAGCGTTATTGGCAGGATCCATCAAGTCATAATCCTTAGGAGAAAAGCCTGCTTCCGGATTCGGGAACACGAAATACTCGTTCTGCTTGAGAGTAAAAAGGAACTGCCATCCTTCATCCTTTTTATAATTGCGGTCTACGACTTCAAGGCCAAGGCTTTTTCGCATAACAGCCTCATTAAAAGACACCACCACGTCTTGAAGTTTCCCTGAAGGAGTCAAAAATATAGCAGCATGATGGTTACCTCCTGTCTTTACAAAATCTGACTGGACCGGGTTATTCTTATAATCAAGAACAAACTGACCATCCTTGTCACGCTTATTTCTAATAGGAATCGGAATAACACTTTCGTCTATCGCCACCCTCTTCACAGCAATTCCCTTTTCCTTATTGAGCCATATCGGGTTCTCATCAAGATTTGAGAACGCCTTGGACGCATTTCCGCCATACTCGTCAAGTCGTGCTTGTAGAACCGCCCGAACCCTTCTATCTATCACCTTGTCTATGTTCAATGACGAATCAACAGCCTTGCGAATCGTATATACCGGCTCCATAGAGACAGTATTGACTCTTCCTGGCACTTTAGCAGAATGATGCTCATCAACCCAGATAGGATTCTTGTCAAGGGCATTCTTACCTGTGAACGCTTTCTTCGCATCACCGCCAAATTCGTTGAGACGACGAAGAAGGGCCTCACGATAAGACTTCTTGCACACAGTAGCAATCTTCTCCATATCAAATGAGCTACCAACCTTCTCATCTTTTGTCACATACTCAAGGTTTTTACCATAGATAGTTTCATTATGAAGAGGGCCCCGCGGAGTAAGTTGAGGGCATCTTTTATTTCCATTACGACTCTTGATGACATTGACATTTTTGGTGCAGACCTTGTTCTTAGCCTTGAAAGACACCAAAACACTATCGAGTTGTCTCTTGGCCTCCATCCGCAGTTCATCTATCGGCATCGGAGGCACGAAGCGATATTTCTGTTTTTCATCTTTGTACAGATACTTGTTCTGCAAAGCCCTAACTATTCCAAAACGGTCTCTTGGACTTTTCGCGCTAAAGTCAACATCATCAAGATTATAGTCTCGAAGTTCAATATCACTCTTGTCAGTAACATCAATCTTAGCATTCAGATGATTCAGATACTGAATGAACTGCCGTCTGGTGAACGCTATCGTGAGTGCATCCATAGCATGATGACGGTGATCATTTCTCTTAGTCCAATCTTCGATAACCGGAATCCTACGCCCATCTCTATCCTGTCGGTACGAAGTCATCCCCAGTTTACTATACTTCTCCCAGTTAAGTTCCTGCATGACATTGACCAACTGCCAGTCATCTCTAAGACGCGCGGTGACAGAGCCGGTGGTAGGCACCACAAATTTAACCATCGACTCAAGAATCTCGCGAGCCTTTCTTGCAATATACTGACTATCACGAAGTTCCCTATTGATAAAGTCATCTGGAATTTCAGTCCCTTTCATCTTAAGACGACTGATCTTGGTCTTCGATATTCCATCTTTAGCAAGGCTATTAACCCTATCCAGATATGCTTGTACCCCAGCCTCATCATACTTGGACAAAACGTAATCCATAGCCGTCTTGTTGCTCTTCTCAAGATTGCACCACCGTGCCTCTAAAGTCTTGTTGGCAAATGAATCATCAAACAAAAGAGCTTGAGGGATAATATGTTCTATATCGAACTCTTTCGAAAACAGGCTCTCTTTCGGAATATAAGTTCCGCTGTATAAGGTCTTATAACCATTCGGCTTCAATTCCTCCCATAGACGATACCGGATAACATCATTCCTGCTCGGGCTGTCAATAAAGAATGGACTACCCTTCAGCGTCGCCACTATAGACTCATTGACCTTGCTGGCGGCGGAAATATTCTTTTGGGCCTGCTCCCTCTCCGAGGCACTCTTTTTTAACTCACGAGCCATTTCAATACGTATCTCATCAGGTTTCCCGTAGGCATCAACCACGGAATTAACCACATTTATCATCTGGTTAAGAATCTTCTCAACCACAGGATTACGAAGGCTATTCTTTGGTAGCAACTTAAGATGATCCACATATTCCTTACTTGCAAGCTCTTCTTTTGTTAGAGAACTCTTAGAATGACGATATCCTGCCATCGCACAAGCTGCACTGTACTCGAGCCCGTCTTTCATATATGGAAGAATCTTCCTCATCGCCTTAGCACTCAGGCTTCCATAGTCCGAAGAGAAGACACATCCAGCCATAATTTTCGCAGACCCCTCATCCATAGAGCACAGACTTTTAATTTTATCAACCAGCGATTTATCACCGCTCGTTGACTTATCCCCTTCGTACGAATAAAGCAGATGCCAGAGAGCATACGAATCCTGACTTTCAAATGCGGGCGATGAAAGAGAAGAATCAAAGTGCAGGAAGTCCGTTTTAACCCCTTCCTTTCCAAGTATTTCCTCTATCTTAAACAATTTGTCCCTTGCAGGCCCTTTAGACAAGTCCACATCGTATCCAAGAGAATTAATGATTTTTTCACACGCCTTCAGCAACGCACTCATTGTCTTGTTGCCGTCCACTTTCTTGAAATTAACACGATGTTCCTTTGGAGACTTATGTAAAAGCCTCAGAATTTCAGAGTCCGTCATCCCGTCCCGATAAGTAAGCTCGGACACCAAATCGGCACGCTCATCATCATCCAAGCATTGACCATCAATAAGAATATTGTTGATGGTCTGGCAAATCTTGAATTCTTGAAATAGAGGAGAAGACCGAGGGCAGACTCTCGGACCAATGGTTATCTTCTTGACGGCTCCATCAACACATTTATTGAACGTCCTGGATTCGAATTCGCATAGATTAACAAGTCCCTTCTGGCTCTTTAACGGACGCTGATAGAATATGATTATATCCCGAAGTCTCTTTTTTAATTCAGGCGTAAGTTCAGGATGGAACTGGGACTGAACGGACCATATCTTCTCAAATTCATCCATGTAGTCTTTACGGTAGAACACAATATTTTTCAAGCTCGCATTGGGATTGTCATGCAAACGTCTCACAAGCATCTGTCCAACAGTCATATGGGCAAGGTAGAGTTCCTTACTGCGGTCGCTAATTGCACTGAGAAGGCCACTGAGCGAAGATTTCTGCCCGTTGATATCCTGAAGGACACAAGTCAGAGTTTCGAGATCAAGTTCCTTCCTAAGAGCCAATTGCCGGTTGTAATATGACTCTTTTGTGCGCTCCTTACCTGTAGAACTGCTTTTTTTCCCTTGTATACCAAGAGTTTCACGGCATATAGCCCACGTCTGTGACTTGTTTTTATCCTTTAGTTTTTCATAGAGTTCATCAGATAGCTGAGGGTGGAAAGCTTTCTGGAAATTCCACACCTTGTCAAACTCCAACTGCAAGTCTGATTTATAGAACTCAGGAATACGATACTGACCATTAAGAATTCTCTCATAGACATATTCTCCAGGAGTCAAGTCATTATCATACATATACTTGGCCACATCCATACCATCCACAGCATGGCCATCATCACTCGAATCAGATTTTCTCGAACTCTTATATCCGCGTTTCTTGTTTATCTGAAGAAGGATTCGGGCTAGTTCCTGAAGAGAAACTTCTTCAAACGCAGATTTAGCCCTAATTTCAAGAGTACGAAAAGTAGAACCTGGGCCCTCTTCCGAGAAACAGAATCCGTCCTCGATCCAATGCTCCTTTTTTAGCTCTTCAATCAGAGCCTCGCGCCGAAGCTTATATCTCTGAAGATTGCGACGCATTCCGCGCTTCAGCCTCCTATCCGCATTGGTCGTAATACTTTTGCCCTTTTCAAAATCTGTCCTTTCGTCTACGGTTAGAGGGACAAGTCTTACTCCGAGTTTTACTATTTCGGATTTCTCGGATTCGTTCTCCGCTTCTTTAACGAGTGCCCACCCAATACTTGTGGTACCAAGATCAAGTCCTAAAATGCTTTTCATTATAGTGGTTTTCAATTAATTTGCATAAATATATAAAAAAATTTTGAAGTCTCACATTATTATCATAGATTTGCATAAATCTGAAGCAATTCACAATAAGGATTATTCCGTTGTGAAGACACTTAAGGCGGGGCGCTTGCGTCTCGTCTTTTTTTGTAAAACGTATAGGGCCGAATAGACCGTTCCGTACGAAAAATGACCTTCTGCCGTACCGAAAGTGTTGTGGCTTGTCTTGCACGGTTCTTATTTGGAGCAGATGTTTTTCTTCTACTTGCAACCTTTTGAAATTCAAGCAAATTGATTACCTTTGTATCAGCCGGTAACGGTTAGCGTGTGCTACGGCACGTCGTATCGCGGAGGGATATTAGTTCCCTCCGTTGTTTTTATAGAGCATTCCCTGCATTCGGAGAAGAGGAAGTTACACGACGTACTGCAGAAGAATAAACAATGGTCCCTAATCAGGGTCCGCAATAAGACACTTTGCAAGTCTATCACAGTTCTTAGGCGAAAGTATTCCGGCACGACGAAGAAGGCCTACATTCAATGAATCAGATGGGTACTTCTCCCGAATAAGAACGATAGCCTCAGCTTCCTTCCATCCCCCGATATAAGGGTGACAACGCAGACTATCCGCTGGGAGCTGCCACAAACGGAACGGCAGCGGTGCAGAGCAATAAACCAGATCAGCAAGAGCATCGAACTTCTGGGCGTCAAGATTGCGGATATCCATCAATTGCTCTACATAAGAATACCCACCGAGTTTCCCCCGGTACTCCACCATCTTGGCAGCAAAATAAGGCCCAATGCCAGGAAGTCCATCAAAATCCGCTGAATCAGCCTTATTAATATCAAGCAGAGGTATGTCTATATAAGGTTCAAGTCTCCGGAATACCTCTTCAGATACCACAAACGACTTGGCGAAATCACTCTTTCTCCGGAAGCGGCCTCCCTTGGCCCGATAATTCTCGATCGATTGCGCCTGCTTGGCACTAAATCCAAGCCGCTGGAGGTCCTCAACACTAATTGTATTGGGATTGAATCGAAAATTCTCCACCTTACGATTATGTTCCCTGACGCTCTGAACCACAGCGCTATGAGCGGCAGACCTGCGAAACGTATCAACCCTATCGGAGCCAGAACCAACTTCTGCTTCTCGGAGCGCCATCCCGGAAATACCAGAGTCAACGTCCAACTCCCGGCACCCCACCCCGGGAGAATCCAGGTCAATTCCCCTGACAACATACACCGTATCCGGATGATCCCGCAGACTCTCAATACGTAAAACGGCAGCCTTATTCACAAACAAAGCCGCTTGAAAACCAATTACAAGAAAGACAAGGCAAACAGCACCAATCTTGAATGTTGACCCATGACCTTCATCCTTTGAGTGCGGTTCACTCTTTAATGTGAGGAGGTGCCTCCTCAGGAACTTCTTCAGTTGTGTAGCAAGATGCGTCTTCATAGTTTTTATATTTGTTTCGGTGTTCTCGTTTTTCCTGCTGCGGCAGTCCAGCCACCACAACGACTATCTCTCCTTTAGGTTCTTCCTTGCGGAAATGCTCCAGCACCTCAGCCATGGTTCCCCGAACATGCTCTTCATGCAGTTTGGAAATCTCCCTCGCCACAGAGCACCGCCTATCCATGCCAAAAACCTCCGCAAACTGCTCAAGTGTCTTCACAAGCCGGCGCGGTGACTCATAGAAAACCATTGTCCGAGACTCACCAGACAACTGATCAAGAATGGTCTTCCGTCCTTTTTTCTGCGGAAGAAAGCCCTCAAAACAGAACCTGTCACATGGAAGTCCAGAAGAAACTATGGCAGGAATGCAGGCCGTAGCCCCAGGAAGAGTGATTACCTCAAATCCTCGCAAGCAGGAACCCAGGATCAGAGATACCTGGAGTTCCGGCATCGCTCACAAGAGCCACAGTCTTGCCTGAAGCAATCAAGTCCCTTATCACATCCGCAGTCTGATGTTCGTTAAACTTATGATGAGACTGAAGTTTGCCGCTTATTCCGAAATGGCTGAGAAGAACGGAACTGGTTCGGGTATCCTCCGCGAGTATCAAATCGGCATCTTTCAAGACTTGTACAGCCCTGAAAGTCATATCATTGAGATTACCAACTGGAGTAGGCACTATATACAAAACACCCGTTCCGCTTTTTTCCATCATTCTATTTTCTTATCTTTGCCATCCCATACGGGAAGCAATCATACAAATCTACATAATGTTTTCTGAAAATCACAAAAAATCCGGCTGCATAGAAGTCGTTTGCGGTTCAATGTTCTCCGGAAAGACCGAGGAACTCATCAGGCGCCTGCGCCGTGCCCAGTTTGCCAATCAGAAGATCGCCATCTTCAAGCCAGCGATAGACAAAAGATACTCCGATGTGGAAGTAGTATCACACGACTTCCATAAGATCACCTCCACACCCATCACCAGCGCATCACAGATGCTTGGCGTAGAGCCGGACATACAGGTGGTCGGCATAGACGAAGCACAGTTCTTCGGAGAAGACCTTGTACAGGTTTGCCAGACACTTGCTGACAGAGGAATCAGGGTCATTGTAGCAGGTCTGGACACAGACTACATGGGCGTCCCGTTCGGACCCATCCCTATGCTTATGGCCGTAGCCGAAGATGTACAGAAAGTTCACGCTATCTGCGTCAAATGCGGCAACCTTGCCAACCACTCCCACCGGCTCGCCAAGAGCAAAGACCTTGTGCTACTCGGAGAAAAAGACGTGTACGAGCCACTCTGTCGTGAGTGTTTCAACAAAGCCCTTGAAGAGGAGCGTCAATGAACACCCTTGACACGATATTTGCCCGTAATTGTCACGTAAAGCGCATAACCAAGCCGGAAGCCGCTGCATTTCTCAATGCCAACCACAGACTTGGCAGCACTGGAGGCCGTTACTTCTATGGGCTTTTCGTAGAACGCAGTACAGGGGCATCAGAAAGCCACATCAAAGAAGGGACGCTTGCAGCTGTAGCTGTATTCAGCAATGCGAGAAGATGGAATAAGGAAGGCTATATCATCCGCTCGTACGAATGGATAAGATACGCTTCTTTGAAGGAACTTCGCGTGACAGGAGGTATGGGCAAATTGCTCAATGCCTTTATATCTGATATCCACCCGGATGACATCATGAGTTATGCAGACACAGAGTACCCGGACGGCGGGGACGCATACAAGCAACTCGGATTTACACAAGACAGCATAATGGAATGCGACGGACACATTAACATCAAATACCGTCTCCGCCCCATTCCAACACATACCGGCAAATAAGCTTATCGCCAAACCAGCAGCCTGGACACCACTTTGGAGTGGGCAATCTATTCGTAATACTCAAAGAACTTGGCAATGGATTCCATCCCAGAGAAAAACTGTCTAAGCAAGAAACTCTCGTTCGGAGAATGAATTGTGTCCCGCTCAAGGCCGAATCCCATCAGCAGCGGGTCCACCCCAAGAATCTTCTGCATGTCGGCAAGCACAGCAATACTCCCGCCACCGCGACTTGGCACCGGCTTAATTCCGTAAACTTCCTCCATTGCCCTTGATGCCGCCTGGAACGAAGGAGAAGAAATTGGAATATGGAAACCCTCTCCTCCTTCACAAGGTTTGACTTCTATACGGCAATATCTCGGAGCCGTTTTCTCCAAATATTTCTTAAATAGCCTCGTAATCTTGGCACTGTCCTGATTCGGTACAAGGCGCATCGAGATTTTGGCATGAGCCACGGACGGAAGAACGGTCTTCGCACCTTCACCAGTATAGCCACCCCAGATTCCGCACACATCAAGACACGGTCTGATGCCTATTCTCTCAAGTGGAGTATAGCCTTTCTCGCCACGCAAAGCCCTGACACCCACGGACTTCTCAAATTCTTTAAGGTCAAACGGTGCCCTTGCAAGCTGCGCGCGATCTTTCCTTGAGAGTTCCACTACATCATCATAAAACCCAGGAATCGTGACTCTGCCGTCACTGTCAATCAGCCCAGATATCAAATCGCACAATGTCTGTATAGGATTAGCCACCGCACCTCCATAATGTCCAGAGTGCAAATCCTTGTCCGGTCCGGTCAGCGTCACCTCCAGATATGCCAACCCCCTCATACCACAATTGATTGAAGGCACCTTATCGGAAATCATTGTCGTATCAGATACAAGAATCACATCGGCACCAAGCCACTTCTTGTGTTTTCTGACCCAGTCGGGAAGAGATGGACTGCCGATCTCCTCCTCTCCCTCGAAAATGAATTTCACATTGTGATGCAGTTTGCCTTTACGGAGAAGATATTCAAAAGCCTTGACATGCATAAATAGCTGTCCCTTGTCATCGTTGGCTCCACGGGCATAAATCGCATCCTGCCCGGTAGAGTCCTGCTTAATTACAGGCTCAAACGGATCGGTTTTCCACTTCTCAAGCGGCTCTGGCGGCTGCACATCATAGTGACCATAAATCATCACAGTCTTCCACTTCGGATTGATCACTTTCTTTCCGAACACTACTGGATTTCCCTTGCTCGCATAGACTTCAGCCTCATCAGCACCAGCCTCCAGAAGCAGTTCTTTAAGCCTCTGCGCGCATCGTTCCATATCCTTTTTGTGGTCCGGCTTCGCACTAATAGACGGGATTCTCAGAAGAGAGAACAATTCCTCAAAGAACCTCTCTTTATTCTCTTGAATATATTCTTTCATCGGCATCACTGTTTCTTTTATAAATCAATCAACTCCTCTTTTCGTCACTCCGCGCCACACATCGCGTCCACGAGGGGACGTACTTGGGAATAGTCATAGCCGCGTGATAGCGCAAAGCGAAGCAGTTTGTATTTTGCCTGCGGATCACCTACAAGAGACTTCCATTTGACCTCAAGCACCTTGGAGAGTTTAGCCGAAGCTCTTTCGGCATCGATATCAGACAGCGCATCTTGTATGGTCTGACGGTCTATCTGCTTGGATAACAGCATAGTGCTGACTTTATGCGGACCCCATCCAGAAACAAAGGACTTCTCCCTTGCATAGGCGCATGCATAACGGAAGTCATCCACGAATCTATCCTTAACCAGGGAGTCCACCAGCTCCTCTGCGCCACTCCGGTCACCATCAAGCCTATCAATAGCTTTCCTTAAAACATCAGATCGGCAATACTCCCTCTTGGAGCAGATCCCCTGAAGATAGTCAAGAACCTTTTTCCCCTTATCATCCATATCAGAAACTAGAAATCATACCCAAAAGATACATACAATCCCCACTTGTGTACCTGATTCCAATGCACATCAAGTTTAAGAGGTCCCACACCGCTATTGTATCCCGCTGACAATCCAGCAGCATAAATATCTGGAGAAAATGAACTCAACATATCCACAAAACTATCCCTGGACTGCACGAATCCTCCCTCTGCCGAGAGAAAGAACTTCTTGAATGGACTGACACGCACTTCCAGGCTCGCAGTAGCGAGGTGCTCGTCAGCCATAAGTACATTATCGATTCCGAAGAAAGGAACCTGATTGTCAGTATAACGGCCAGCCATGCTACCACCGATAAAGTTGCAGTGAAGCAGGGACACTCCGTTGTAGACCTGTCCGTCACTGCCTACAAGATCACCGGTAGAGAAAATATTGCGCAAATGCACATCCGGGATGATAGCCACACGACTTCCTATACGAAAGACCGACTTCCAGTCAAATCCAAGAGCGACAATCGGGTGAAATGACGGATTACCGCTTTTGATAAAATCATAGTTAGCAGAGAAAGAAAGACTTGAACCTTTGGTAGGATAGTATTTATTGTCAAAAGAATAATAGTTTCCGTTGAGGAAAGCACCGATATAATTACCCCTAAGAGCGTCTTTAGAGAGGCTGCTGCTGATTATGGAGCCGAACACTGTATTAGGGTCCACATTGTTGTATTGGTTCTTGAGGCCAATCTTGAAATTGGAGCGCTTCCATCGCACATCGGTCAGATACAGAAGCTCACGATGACTCCAATAAGACACACCATACTTAAGAGCATCGGTACCTATACCAAGATTTCCCGAATACCTGAAGACACTCGCATTAAAGTTGATGGTAGGCATCCATCCGAGATCCAAGGAGTAATGGGCATCGAACTTCATGTTCTGACCAAGCTTGGCTGTCAGATTAAGACGGGAGCCCATGAGGCTATTGGTATTCAATCCCAGATTGAGCAGGATGGATGCCCACTCTTCTGAATCGATACGGAATCCGAGACCTATGCTATTGGACGGAGAGGTCTTGCAGTGGAACACCAGCCTATACGGCTCCTCGCGTCCAAGCAGCGAATAAGTTATGGAGGAGAAGCTGTTGGTAGCCTGGAGACGGCTCATGACATCATCCAACATGGCTCTATCAACCTTGTCACCTACTTCGAAGTTAAGAAGCTTAGAGAGATATTTAGACTCCTTGTCTGAAATGCCTTCAAACTCTATGCTGCTAAGGGTCACAGGAGTGACAGAGATATCCGTAGCGTTATTGAACTGCTTCCCACCACGAGATGCATCATCCTTGGAAGAAGCCACACTGCCCACACGCCTTTTCACTTTCAGAAGTTCATCTTTTTTGGCCTTAGCCGCATCATAGCCCCTCACTATCATCGTATCCACTGCCTTGGCACTGAAACTCAGCATATTGAACTCTGGAAGATATGGTTTGATAAATACATCAGGGAGATCAATATTCTTGTTATGGGCATCCGTTCCAAGCATGCTTATCATCTGTGAAACTATGTCGCCTATATTATTCACTTCATCGAACCCCGGCATCATGTCTGAAAGTTCGATACCAATGATAATATCAGCCCCCATTGCCTTGGCAATGTCCGTTGGGAAATTATTGCGAGTGCCACCATCTATCAGCACCATACCGTCTGTGCGCACCGGGTCAAAAAGCCCAGGAATGGACATAGTTGATCTGAGGGCAGTATTGATGGAACCGCTGCCCCAATTCTTGGCCTTACAGCTTATCATGTCAGATGCCACGCACACAAACGGAAGTGGCAATGCACTGAATGACAGACTGTCTTGATAGCCAACTGTTAAGCTTGAGATCTGATTATTGACATTGAATCCGTATGCAAATCCAGAAGGAAGCGAACTGACGAAAGACTGTTTCTTGTACTCTTCCCTATCTTGTCTTCCGCTATTAAGGAGGTCAATCGCTGTCTGGAACGGAATGGTAAGAACATATTTGGAGTTGTACATCTTGGTGGAATACGGAATATATTTCTGATCCACCACATCGGTTAGAAGCCTGTCCCAATCTTGATTCATAAAGAGAGAACGAAGAGCATCAGCATTGTATCCGAGCGCATACAAACCGCCCAAAAGTCCGCCAATACTCGTGCCGCATACCAAGTCCACAGGAATACCAAGTTCCTCGATATACTTTAGCGCCCCCACTTGAGCAGCGCCCTTGGCACCGCCGCCGGAAAGAACCAGGCCCACGGTAGGTCTGTGCTCTGTAGCTCTGACACGCGCCATCCTCGTGCGCATTTGCTTTAAGAACACGCTATCTACAGACGGCTGCGCACTGTCCATAGTAAGATTGTTGGGGTACACTTTAGGTGCTGCATTTTTCCTTGTCTGGGCAGAAGCAGCCTGTGCTCCGACCATAACCACCAGCAAAATGACAGCGGAAAGTGCGCAAGAGATTTTTATAGCTTTTCCGTATGCTTTCCGGCAAGCATCCCACATGCCGCCAGAATATCTTCTCCACGGGATGAACGAATTGTACATATTATGCCGTTGTTGTTAAGTCTATCTCTGAACTCTTCCATCTTACGAAGTGAACTGCTCTCGTAAGGGAAGTCCGGAATCTTATGGAAACGGATAAGATTAACCCTGCACTCCAGTCCGCGAAGCATCCGGATAAGCGCGTCAGCGTGGCGTTTATCGTCATTAAATCCAGAGAACATGGTGTACTCGAAACTTACACGTCTCTGCCCGCTGAAGTCGTATTGACGTATGAGGGACACCACATCGCCAAGCGGATATGCTTTCTGAACCGGCATCATCTCAAGTCTCTCATCCGGAAATGGATTATGCAGGCTCACAGCCAGATGGCACTTCTGCTCGTCAAGAAAGCGTTTGAGGAACGGCAACACACCTACCGTGCTGAGAGTTATTCGCTTGGGACTCCACCCGAAACCCCAGTCAGCCGTAAGTACCTCTATAGCCCTCGACACACTGTCGTAGTTATCCAAAGGTTCCCCCATTCCCATAAATACGGCATTAGTTAGGCTCATGCTGTCCTCTATACCTGTAAATTGATTCAGGATGTCAGCAGCGGAAAGATTACCATGAAATCCTTGACGGCCTGTCATGCAGAACCTACAACCCATCTTGCATCCAGCTTGAGAACTAACACAGAGAGTGCGCCTATCCTCATCTGGAATCATCACCGCTTCCACCGCAGAATCCTCAAGAGTCGTGCCTCGAAGACAACTAACAGGGAAAAGATATTTACACGTTCCGTCCACAGAACGCGCTACGCCTATAGGATCCGCCACGCCAAGGCTATACATCTCCGAGAGTTGTGCACGCGCTGATTTGGATATATTGACCATCCTATCCCAGCTACGCACTCTCTTAGAATATAACCAACCAGCGAGCTGATCACCCACATAAGGCTTCAGTCCGCACTCCACCACTGCAGCCTTTAGTTCTGATGGTGTCTTGCCAAGAAGAATCTCTTTCATATCCGAGTGCAAACATAAGCATTTTTTCCAACAATTCCTTTAGCCGAACATCGCTCATTATTTGCCATAAGTGCAATGCACCGATGGTCATGAGTGGGACATTAAAATGCATCTACTAAAAAAGCCCCTCTAATATGTGCCAGAGGGGCTTAAGATACATCGAAAGGGAACAAAACTATTAAAATTGAGAAATTTACTTACCCCAATCACTGCACCTATGCCATTAGATTCCTCTCCTTAAATCACATCAGCTTTGTGCATCATCGTCTATTTTACTATTACTTTGATGTCGGTGTCGGAGTAAGCATAACCGTCTGATCTAACCTTTTCGTTTTCAGCACTTTTATTTTCAATATAACCAACCTTTTCTCTGCCGAGGCTCGTATTGGTCTGCTCGTCTACCGTGCACACGCATTCACAGAAAGGCACATTGCTTAAGTCTGCTCCGC
>ERZ808274.654-NODE-654-length-15439-cov-4.174532_pt1 | contig 15439 bp, 8 predicted proteins | sample MGYA00521277_ERZ808274 | MGnify/ENA primary metagenome ERZ808274 (study PRJEB31516, sample SAMN03275597) | gut metagenome | biome: mammalia-associated habitat; material: feces | host: Papio cynocephalus | place: Kenya | collected 2012-07-28 ... | reverse complement strand
ACGCAATGGTCGTCCTGTTGCAGGGTGGCAATGAGAGTATGAATACCATTGGAGGTGTTCTGAAACTCTCGGGTTTTGTACTTTTTGTTGTCTTGCGGGTAAGCCACCATCAATGTGGCTTTGCTAACGTCAATACCAATATAACGCATAATGATTTGAATTTTATGGCATTTGATTTGACATCGCTACATCTGTGAACATTCATTGTGAATACGGGGTCATTGATTGCCCAACGAACTATCCTGTTTCCGGATGTAAAAGTGTGGGGACGGAACATACGAAACAGCTTCTTACGGCTATGTGATTCTCGGTCTTGTTCCACACTTTGATGTTAAATCTTCTGCAAAGATACAAACGATAATTTGAATGTACAATGTGATTAGTATGATATTGTAGCGTTAATCTTATTTGGATATCTTGCAACCTACTCCTTACAATGCGACGCGGAGGGTGATACGGATGCCATTGCGTTGCCAAGGGGTAAGGGGGAGACGGGTGGCGGTAGCAGATGGTGATGTGGCGGTGGCGGAAGGGGAGGTGCCGTCTGCGGGAAGGGTGGCGGGGAAGGCGTGCAAGTGGGTGAGACGGCGGACGTAGTCGATGCGGATGAGTTTGAAGATGTTTTCAATGCCGACCGTCATTTCCATATAAGGCATATAGGCATGTTTGCCGTCGCTGAAGTCCGTCCGCACGGGTATCACGTTAGCGTCCACGGTGTAGGAATTGGGGAGTTCGTACAAGCCGTCGGTCTTCAAAGGGTTGTTGCGGTCGCCAAGATACCCTGCCAGTATATGAAATGACGCTACTTCGCGCAGTTTCAATACCTTGAGCCCCGGTATGCGGTTGAAGAGCCAGCCTTTCATATAATAGGTGATATGCAGCGAGGCATAGCGGTCGTAGAGGAACTCCATGGGCTGCATGAGGTTGAAGGCTTTCGGGTCGAGCAGAATGGATTGGTTGGACATCGGCGCAAATAACTTGGTGAAAGGCACACTCTTGTCCGTGGCGATATAGCCGAAGTCGGCACTCATGTCCAAGTGCCCGAAAGCCGATAACCAAAAGCGGTTCTCGGCTGTGAGTTGGAGTCGGTTGTAGAAGTACCGGTCTTCCAAGATATACCCCATTTCATTCGTCAAGCGGAAGACAGGGGCGTCTTTCCACAGGTTGAAGGGCGACTCGATGCCCTGGCGGTCGTTGTAGATGAAGCCCCCCGGGGAATAGCGCAGTTGGAGCGTCCATTGCGCATCGTGGTAGAAAGGTCGCTCGGTGGTGGTGCCATCGGCGTTGTGCCTGATGTAGCGCAGTCGCAAAGCATGGTCAGGGTATGGCAGCGGGGTAAAGGGTCGTTGCGCCCACGTGGAGCCATTGGGTTGGTTGTTCATAAAGTCGAACCACGTAACGACGGACAATTGGTTCGCCCATTCCTTCTCGTATTTCAGCCGCAGTTTCGCCACATATTGCATGGGCTTGGGCTCGTAGTTGAACTTGATAGACATGAAGATATGGTCGCGGTCGAGGACACGATAGGTCTGCCCGAGTTCCTCCAAGTCGTAACTTGCGGTGAAGGACAGGTTGTGGCGTAGTGACTCATAGGGGTGGTACTGCTTGTCGTTGAACGAGTGCAGCACGGTGATGCCGCCTTTGACGCGGTGGTCGTTGAAGCCGTACGCCACGTATTCGCTTGTGAACCACCGACGGTTGAGGTTGGCTGTCGTCATACCTCCGATACGCAGTCGGGCACCCTCCTGCTCGTTGTAACTGACGGTGTTGAAGATAGGTCCGAAGTCCCATTTGCTCAGTCCGCGTTCACGGCTCGTTGGTATGAACTCCTGTATCAAGTCCTGTACCGTATTGACGACCGCCCGAAAGGCAGGGACGCGCATGAGTTCGGTCTGGAGGCTGTCCACTACGGTTTCCTTTGGTGTGAGGGCGGTGGGGCGTAGCGTGTCCCAAGCCGTTGCGGGTAGGTTGCCTGCATCGGGGAGTGTTACTTCCGCGCCCGACATATAGAAAAGGCTGTCGGGTACGGTGGCACCGAATTGATAATCAGAGAAATGTCGTGTCTGTCGGGCGTAGATATTGTGTTTGGATTTCTTGCGAATAGCAAAGCGTGTGTGCATGTTTATCTCTTCGGATACCCACGCGCCGTTATCCAAGCGGTGGAACGTCTCCGCGATACTGATGTGGTTGACCCAGTTGAGGTTGATGTGCGGGGGTACGTTCATCTTGTAGCGTTTGAGCGCATAGGTGGAGTCGGCAACAATATAGAGGTGCCCTGTGAAACCGAAAGACTCGCTGTTGACGGGCACAAAGGCGAGGTCGATACAGCGTGTGCCATCCACGACGATGGTGTCCATGATGTAGTAGTGGTAGAAGGTGGTTGCCAACTGCGACGACAAGGGACTGACAAAGCGGTTGAGCATGAAGTTGATGTTGTCGGCAAAGATGTTGACGGGCTGGAAGACGGCTTGCAGATTGGCAGAGAGATTACCCGGGTCGATTAGTTCGTCCAGTCCTTCCCAGCGTTTGGCTCTGATTACTTTGCGTTCTTTTCGGGGCGATATTTGTATGTACTCGTCCGCCACGGTCTCGCGGAGGGACAGGGTAAGGATGGCGGTTTGGTTGGCTTGGGCGATGGCTTGGTTGCGGGTGATGATGGTGCTGTCGATACGTACGAGTGTGCTGTCCTGCCCGATGGAGACGCTGTCGATGGCAACGCGCCCGCTGTCAATGACGAGTACGCCGTCTTCGAGTTGCATAGTGTCGAGGTAATTGTGAAGGAATAGGAACTTGCGGCGGAGGTTGTTCTTGTCGAGGTCGTAGTCGAAGGGCTCCAATGCCATGACGAGTTTCTCGTAGGACTCGACCTTGTAGGATTCGTTGCGCGTTGTGCGGTTGCGGTCTTTGTTGGCGATGACGTTTTTGATGAGTTCGACAGCAGGATTACCCTTGCGGCGATAGTGTTCGCGCTTCTTTTTGGGCTTGACGACCACATCTTGCAGGGCATAGACCTCGGGTTCCAAGGAGACGAACAGTTCGGTGGCTTGGTCGGGTTTGACGGTGAGCGTACGGGTCTTGTATCCCATCATCTTGAAGGTGAGCGTGGTTTTGCGTTGGGTGTTCTCGATGTTGAAGAGCCCGTCGAGGTCGGTGGTGGTGCCGATGGTTGTGCCGTCGAAGAGTATCTGCACAAAGGGTAGCGTCTCGCCCGTATTCGCGTCCACGACCGAGCCGGAGACACGGGTGACGCTTGCGGTGGTTATGGGGGTAGTTGCCGCTATCGTGCCCGCCGTGGTGCCTGCCCATAGACCGGCGGAAAGGCACAGCATGAGCAGCAGGACGAGATACCTGCGGGAAAGGATGCTATGTGGTAAATAATTCTTAATGGCTAACGGGTTTATGGGTTGCCTATGGGTTGCTCATGGGTTGCGTATCCCTTGCTGTTTGACAGGAGTCTTTCGCGATAGGGGAATGGTTAATTTATGATAATGATATATTTCGTTTTTTAATTTGGCAACAGGCTGTTGCCAAATTGTGTGTCATACTGATAAACCATAGATTAATAAGGTTTTTATTCGGGTCGGGTGGGAATGGGATAGGCGTGCATGTTGGCGTCCAAGCCGTAGATGACTTGCTTGGCTTGCATGGCGGGGCGGTCGATGCACATAGTGGAGTCGATGCGGCAGTAGGGCACGTCGCCCAAGTCGAGAAGGCTGTGGAAGAGGTACATGGTGGAGAGTTTCTTGGTGCGGTTCGCCTGCATGGCTGCTATACGGTCAGGGTGCTGCTGCCTGTAAGCCTCTGATGTCCAGACGAATAACGGCACGTGGTACTCGTAGTAGGAGCCGGAGAAAGTGCCGTGCATGAACATATTGCGCTCGTCGTCAAGGAGGTTCTCACCGTGGTCGCCCACATAGACCAGCACCACGGGACGCTCCGTCTGCTCGAGTTCGCAGAGGACGCGGTCGATGAAATAGTCGGCAAAGTGAATGGCGTTGTCGTAGGAGTTGATGAGTATGGCTTTCATGTTGCGGAAGGCGGCAAGGTTCTCGGGACGGAGATTGCGCCACGATATATTGCCATCGTCGTTGAAGTCCACGTTGGTGAGCATATCGCGCAGGCTCATGCCCTTCATATCGGGTGTGAAGACCTGGAAGTCGTCAGGATAGCGTTCCGAGTACTTGAAGTGGCAGCCCAGCGAGTGGAGGACAATCATCTGGCGTTGGTTGTCCTGCGCCAGCACGTAGCGCAAGGGGGCAAGCAAGACCGTGTCCACGAAGACTTCCGCTTCGGTGGGCGGTATGTAGCGGGTGTAGTCGCATTGCGAGGATATGCGGTGCAGGAAGTGATTGTTGAAACTCTGGTCGGCTATCCATGCCGTCTTGTAGCCCGCCTCCTGGAAGGCATCTACAAGGGACTTCTCTTTTGGGTATAGTTGCGGCGTCTGCGGCGTAGCACGCGAGAGCATAAACGGCACGGAGACCGTGGTCAGGTTGGCAATGGAGTAGCAACTGTCGAAGGAGATGACCTGTGTGCCGCGTGCTGCCAGGCAGGGCGATGTCTCGCGCTCGTAGCCGTTGATAGACCAGTGGTCGTAGCGGGACGTCTCGCCGATGAGGAAGACTACGATGGTGGAGTCGCTGCCCTGCAGAGGCGGTATGCCGAAAGTGAAGTCCTCCAGTGCCGCGTTCTGCCGGCGGATGTCCCACAGCATGTTGCCGAGGTGGTAGCACGCCAGTGCCATGTTGATGGGGCATACTTTCTCCGAGCCGACCCATGCGGCGGTGCGGAGGTCAATCTGCCGCACGCTGAAGATATTGCGCATCTTGGGGCGCAGTTTGAGGGCTGTGATGTCGGTTGCGAAGAATACTGCAATAATACATAGTGTCATCATTCGCCACTTGCGCGGAGCGATGTATTCACGGGCTATAAAGCGGTGGTTGAGGTAGAAATACACGCCCCACAGTGCGAAGAAAATGAGGGCAACGAACCAGTACGTGCTGCAGAGTTCCTTTATCTCGCGCGGCTCGGATTTGATGACCGTGAAGACGAAGAGCAGTGAGGTGGTGGCGTGGTTCATGATGAGGTGCACCACCTCGATACCCGAGAACACGAAGGTCAGCGACGCCACGTAGAAGAAGGTGCGGCGGCGCATGACGCAGAGCCCGAAGGCATACAGCAACAGGGCAGTGATGAGATAGATGCAGCGTTGCCCGAGCGTGAGCAGGTCCTGCGCCATCACTACACCCATCAGGGACGGGAGCAGGAGGAAGAGGGAGAGGCAGATAAATACTATCCTCTCTATTGTGGGTGTCCCTACCCTACTTGGCTGCTGTATATTGTTTGTCCCTATTGTTTCACCTTTTCTTATACTCATTTCATTTCCATTATTACATATCTATTTCCTTATAAATCAGCCCGCAAAAGGGTTGCAAAGGTAGTATTTTTTTATGATATAAGCAAACAAAAACGCCATAACTCTGCCATACTATATTGGGATAGTGATATGAAAGTATAGTTTGGAGTACGTTGAAACAAACGACACGGATATGGTAAGAGTACTATAAAATCATTACAATGTACCGAGTATCTACCGTGTATCAACCGTATATCTACCGTGTATCAACCGTAGTTAACAACGCAGGGAGGAAGAGTATTTATAAGAAAATTGCCCCATAGACCGAAAAAGGGGATTATATGAAGGAGAGAATTATCCTATAAAAAGGAGAGCCTCTCCTTTACAGATACGAGTAAAGTTTAGGGGACAGGAAAAGTCAGTATTTATCGGATTTCTACGCCTGTAGGAGTGTAGGTTTTGCCATTGCGAATAATGAATACCTGCCCGTTGCAGAACACTTTGCGTACCTCATCAGTACCTGCAGCAGACGGGTCGGCAACGTCTGTGCCTGTATTTGAATAGTCCTTCACAAGGCGGACGGAGCAACCCAAATAGCGATACTGCTCTGCAATAGGGCTGACACCATGGCGGGATAAATAGCATACCTTCGCCTTTGAGCCCGCCTTTTTGCCGGTTGTTTTTGGCGTTGCAGACCAATAAAGCCCCGCCGATTGCCAAGATATTGTGGTGTCCTTTGCGCGTGCCCCTGCAGCAGACAAAAATACCGCCCCTGCGGCTTCCAACTTCTGCCAGTCGGATGCCGTATAGATATTGTCGGTAAAGTGCTGTTCCGTTTCGTCACCAGGGTTGCAATAATTGGTTTCATTCTTCTGCAAACCCTTTTCAGTGCTCGGGGTGAAGGCGACACCGTCGGGCGTAGTCCAGTCGTCAGGCAGAATGATAAGCCCCGCAATGTCGTTCACTGTGGCAAGAGAGAAGAGTTTTTCGGCATTGGTGCGGTGAAAGAAAATATAGAACCACTCATCGGCTGTGAGCGTGCGCCATGTGTTAGGCGCATCGGTGCCGATAGTGTTCGCTCCCCAATCTGTGAACGTCTGGTAGTCGTCGGCATTGGCACTTAAGTTGGTGGGGTTGTTGCCCATGCCCCATCCGAAGAGGTCTATCTTGTCTGCCAGGACTTTGTTGCCATCGGTGTTGATGGTGATGTTGGCCTCACCGATATAGTCGGTCTGCCGCGTGGCAAACGCCCAAGTACTGGTGGATTGGGTGTATTGCAAGTTGCCACAAGAGAACGTGATTTGTTTGCCTTCGGCTACCGTGAAGGGTTTCGGTTCATAAGCAGGGGGCACAATCATTGGGTCTTGTGCATACACAAATACGCTCACAGGGAGAGCAAGGCAGAATGTGGTGATTAGTTTCCTCATAAGTCGTTTCATTACTTTTGTATGGTTATTTGATTAAACAAAGTTGATAATACACCAACTAAAGTTGTGCAAAGGTAATACAAATAATTCAAAACACAAAATGCAAAGAGACTTGATGTCCATACTATAGCAACACAACGCCCTGCGCCAGAACTGTGCGCAGGGCGGATGGAGTATGCAAATATGCGTTTCTTAGTTGCGGGAGAGGGTGCGGATGGATTTGCCGACGTTGATGAGGTGGTCGGCGATACGCTCGGAATCGGAAGCCAGTTCCTGGTACTGGGCACCGACATTGGCTGAATATACCCCGTCCGTCAAACGGCGAAGGTGCTGCTTCTCCATGTTCTCCGTCAGGTTGTCCACCTCGTCCTCGTGCGCATTGGCTTCGTCCAACGCCTTGAAGTCCTTCTCCATATACGCCTTCATCACACACTGATATACCGAGAAAATTGCCTCACGCATCTGCTCGATTTCGTCCAAGGTCTCGCCCGTGAAGGCTTCACCCGACTTATGCAAGTCCTCGGCGTACTCGGTGATATTGACCGCATAATCGCCGACGCGCTCCAAGTCTCCGACAGAACGTATGGCAGTAGCCAGGTAACGATGGTCTTCCTCGCTGACAGGCAAGTTGTTGAGCCGCACAATGTACGGGATAAGTGAGCGGTTGAGGTAGTTGAGTTGAGCCTCGTTGGCGCGGAACTCGTCCATCTGGCAGAAGTCGAGGTGTGAGATAGTATAGATGGCGATGTCGTAGTTGTGCATAGCGACTGCCGCCATGTGTTCAATCTCCAACTGCACCTGATGCACCGCGATAATCGGTGTGCGGAGCATCTTGTCGTCCACAAAATAGAAGTGCGGTTGTGCGGCTTGCCCATTGGCAGCGTCGCGCGAGTCGGGGATAATATGGCAGACAAGGCGTACCAAGTAGTCGGTGAGCGGCAGGATAATGAGTACCGTCGTCACATTAAAGAACGTGTGAAACAATGCCAACTGGAACTGCGGCACACCCGGGAAAAGGTCCTCGAAGATAGTTCCGAAGCCGAATGTGCCGGACGAGGCAAGGTACATGATACCCGCTGCACACATGAAGACGATGACACCGAAACAGTTGAAAAACAAGTGTATAAGGGCAGTTCGTTTGGCATTGGTTCCACTGGTCATACCTGCGATAATCGCCACGACGCATGAGCCGATGTTGGAACCCATAGTAAGGAAGATGCCCTGGTTGAGCGTGATAAGCCCCGTAACCACCATCGTGATGGCGATAGAGGTTACGACCGATGAGGACTGTATGATGGCGGTGAGGACTGCACCGAGCATGACGAGCAGCAGCGCATTGTCCACGCCGGCAAGGTAGAGACGTACCTCTTCCATCTCCGCAAATGACTTCATGGAACCCTCCATGATACTCAAGCCGACGAAGAGCATACCGAAGCCGGTGATGATACCACCCCACGTCTTGACGTTGTCGTTCTTGGAGAAGAGTCCGATTAATGCGCCGATACCCGTGAGGGCTGCGAAGATAGTCGTGGTGGATATGCCGCCGCCTCCGCTGAGACCCATGGCAACGATAAGGGCTGTGACCGTGGTACCTATGTTGGCACCGTAGATGACCGTGGCAGCCTGCGCGAGGGACATGATGCCGACATTCACGAAGCCTATGACCATGACCGTGGTGGCACCCGACGACTGTATCGCTGCCGTGCCCAAAGCACCGATACCGACCCCGATAAGGCGGCTGTTGGATACCTTGGAGAACAGGCTTTTGAGGCGCGAACTGCTCGCAGTCTCAAGGTTGGAGGACATCATCTGGCAGGCAACGAGAAAGATACCGATACCTGCGACAAGGGTGAGAATGGCTGTGAGTACGTTTAAGAACATGACAGATGTTAAAAATGATTATTGTATCGGGTTTGTATAGGTGGCGTATTCCTTGCGCAAGGGTTGCTTATCCCTTGCTGTTTGACACGAGTTTGACGGGGTTAATACATGTAAATATATAGGGCATTGATGGTTGGGGGATTGAACATTAATTATCGTGTAATTGACCATTAATTCTTTAGCGATGAAACATTAATTACCATGTAATTAGCCATTAAGCATGGGGTTATTGATAAAGAGAGTGATTGCGAAGTATCTGCACCGAGCAGTCGCCCCAGTGTTGCAGGTACCAAGCGGCACTCTGCATGTTGCGGGGATCGCTGACATCCCATGCGGGGAAGCCGAACCAGTCGTCCACCGCCCAACGACGGAGTTGGCGGCAACGGCTTTGGACTACGTAGGCAACGCAGAAATAGCGATTGCCGATGTGGAAACGGTCGAGGCAGATAATGCGGTGGTGGCGGCGACTGACGAAGATATTGCGCCAGACGATGTCCGCCCGCTGCACGGCTTCGGGCTGATAGACATCACCGTGGAGGTTAATAGTCACGGAGTCGGCATAGATAGCATAGTCGGGCGCAAGGCGGATGGGTTGGTCGGTCTGCAGGAGCAGCACGTCGTCGCGATAGATGAAACAGAGCGAGTTGGGACGGAAAGGCAGGTCAGCGAGTATGCTCTCCACGAAACGTTTGCCGCCATACTCGGGCAGGCTGTCCGCCGGAATGAAGTGCGCGCCATACGAGCCGTCGGCGGTGTTCTGCTCCATTTGGGGGTAGTCGGAGAAATGCCAGTAGATGTGGGAGAGGCTGTCCGCGATGCGCCCCGATTGAGCATCGCACGACCAGCGGGAGGACACCGACAAGCCCTGCACGGCAGAACAGGACGTGAGGCAGGCGAGCAGGAGGAGAAAAAGGAGAGGTTTGCGTGGTGCCATGCTATTTGACACGAGTTTGATATGGTTAATATATGTAAATATACGGAACATTAATTACCATGTAATTAGCCATTAATTCCTTTGCAATGGATTGTTTCCGGTGCGCCTAAGGCGCATAACGACGCGAGCCGCGTCGTCTCCCAACCGAGATGCCACTATGCTTTTATATTGAACAGACATTAACATGCAACAGACTAATGACCATGTGAACTATTTGCTGTATTGTTGTATCCGTTGTTCCAAGAGTTGCACCTGTTGCGGGGTGAGGTCGCCCTGCTCGGCAGCCTTGCGGAAGACGGGCAGATACTGCTGCCACTTGTCCATACCGTAGTGCTGGACGACAATCCATATCGCGGAGGTGGCGTCGCCTATCTGCTTCTTGCCCAGCCAGCCACGCGCGGTGTAGAGGGAGTCCACGAAGTGCATGTGGAGGGTATCCAGACGGAGCATCTCGCGGTTGAGGCTGTCCTTCTCGGGGGCATTGGCGTAGTAGGCTTGCACGTAGCGTTGGCGGATGGACTGGTCTTCGTTCCAGATGGCGTGGAGTTGCTCGTAGAGCGGGTGCTCGTACGCCGACTCGATGCGGGTCTGACGCTCTTTGCACGCGGTGGCAAAAGGTTCCCAACGCGGGTCGGAATGGAGGGAGAGCAGGTCGGCATCGGTGCCGAGACTGCGGCTGTACCAGTCGGGGAACTGCTGCATGAGCCTCGACAGACGCAGAAAAGCGGTATCGGTCTCGCCCGCACGAGCGGCACAGCAGGCAGCATTGTAGTAGTTGGCGGCACAGGCTTCGGGGTATTTCAGTGCCTCGGCGAAGAAAGCACTGGCTCCGGCATAGTCGCCCGCCATATAGCAAGAGTCGGCGGAGTGGGTCAGGGAACGAAAGTCCGCGGCGTTTGTGACGATTGACCGCGGGCGAGACGCCCGCGTCCCCGGCGTAGCAAGTGCTTCCGTCAGGACCATACATAGTGCCAAGGACAGGCACAATTTGATTGTTTTCATATTATTGTTTTCATATTATAGGTGTCTATAAATTTCGGACGACCCGCGAGAGACCCGCGATAGACCCGCGACAAAATGCCGAGGGAGTCGCTCTGATAATTGCACAACAAAAGAGGCTAACCAACTATTACAGTCAGATAGCCTCTTATTGATTGGTTTATAGCGACTTGGCAACCTCCACTTGCTCGAAGGTCTCTATGAGGTCTCCCTCGACCACGTCGTTGAAGTTCTTGATACTCAAGCCACATTCGGTGTTGACGCCCGCCTCCTTGATGTCGTCCTTGCCATGCTTGAGCGATGAGAGTTCGCCCGTGTGAATGACGATACCATCACGGATGACACGGCATTTGTTGGAGCGTTTCGCCTTGCCCTCACGCACGATACAACCGGCGATAGTGCCCACCTTGGAGATGTGGAACGTCTGCAAGACTTCGAGGGTGGCGGTAACTTCCTCCTTGATTTCGGGGGAGAGCATACCTGCCATAGCCGCCTTGATTTCCTCGATGGCGTCGTAGATGATGGAGTAGATGCGGATGTCCACCTCCTCGCTGTCCGCCATCTTGCGCGCGGTGGCTGTAGGACGGACGTTGAAACCCACGATGATGGCGTCGGAAGCGGCTGCGAGCAGCACATCGCTGTCGGAGATGGCACCGACGGCACCGTGAATGACATTGACCTGGATATTCTCGGTGGAGAGTTTGATGAGCGAGTCGCTGAGGGCTTCCACGGAACCATCCACGTCGCCCTTGACGATGATGTTGAGTTCCTTGAAGTCGCCGATAGCGAGACGGCGTCCGATTTCATCGAGTCCGACGTGCTTCTTGGTGCGGATGGATTGCTCGCGTTGCAGTTGCTCGCGCTTGTTGGCAATCTCGCGTGCCTCCTGCTCGGTGGGCAGGACGTTGAACTCATCACCCGCCTGCGGCGCACCGTTCAAGCCGAGGATAAGGCACGGTTCGCCCGGAAGTGCCTCGGTGATTTTCTGTCCGCGCTCGTTGAACATCGCCTTGATTTTGCCGTGGTAGGTGCCCGCGAGGACGATGTCGCCCATGTGGAGCGTGCCGTCGCTGACGAGGATAGTAGCCACATAGCCGCGCCCTTTGTCGAGTGAAGACTCGATGATAGAACCCTTGGCACGGCGTTTGGGGTTCGCCTTGAGGTCGAGCATCTCGGCTTCGAGGAGCACCTTCTCGAGGAGTTCATAGACGCCCGCGCCGGTCTTGGCGGAGATGTCCTGACTCTGGTAGGGTCCGCCCCAGTCCTCGACGAGGATATTCATATTGGAGAGTTGCTCCTTGATTTTGTCAGGGTTGGCACCAGGCTTGTCGCACTTGTTGATAGCAAATATCATCGGTACGCCGGCAGCCTGCGCGGGGTTGATGGCCTCCACGGTCTGCGGCATGACAGCATCGTCGGCAGCCACAATGATGATGGCGATATCCGTGACCTTGGCACCACGCGCACGCATAGCGGTGAAGGCTTCGTGACCCGGGGTATCGAGGAAGGTGATGTGCTGTCCGTTCTTGAGTTTGACGTTGTAAGCACCGATGTGCTGGGTGATACCGCCCGCCTCGCCGGCGATGACGTTGGTGTTGCGGATATGGTCGAGGAGCGAGGTCTTACCGTGGTCCACGTGACCCATGACGGTGACGATTGGGCAGCGCGGTACGAGGTCTTCGTCGCGTATCTCCTCGTCGGCGTTGATTTCCTCCACCACGTGTGCTGCCACGAACTCGGTGGAGTAGCCGAACTCTTCTGCCACGAGGTTGATGGTCTCGGCGTCAAGACGCTGGTTGATGCTGACCATGATGCCGAGCATCATGCATGTGCCGATGACCTTGGTGACAGGCACGTTCATCATCACGGCGAGGTCGTTGGCCGTTACGAACTCGGTGAGTTTCAGCACTTTGCTCTGTGCCTGCTCTTGTGCATGCGCCTGTGCCATCTTCTCGCGTTCCTGCTCGCGGCGCTCGCGCTTGTGCTTGCTGGTCGAGGTCTTGCCCTTCTGACCTTGCAGGCGTTGGATGGTCTCTTTTATCTGACGCTGTACTGCCTCGTCGTCCACCTCGGGCTTGAAGCCTTTGCCCTTCTGCGGTTTGTTCTTGGGTTTTTGGTTGCGCGCATCGTTGATGTCCACCTTGTTTTGCTTGATGCGCTCGCGTTTACGTTTCTCGCCGTCCTGCTTGGGACCTGCTGCAGCGGGGGTGCCGCCCTTGCGCTGCTGCTCGCGTGCCTCACGCTCACGGCGTTTCTCCTCTTTGGTCTTCTGCTTGGGGTGCGTAGCCTGGTTGATGCTGCTCAGGTCAATCTTTCCGACTACCTTGGGCGCATTCTTCAGAACGGGCTTGCCCAATGTGAAGACTTCGGGCTCCTCTTTCTTGGGAGCCTCTGCTTGGGCTTGGGGAGCGGGCTCTGCCTTGGGTGCTTCAGGAGTCTTTGTGTCCTTAACCTCCTTTGGTTCAGCCTTTTGCGCTTCAGCAGCCTTGCGTGCTTCTTCTTCGCGTGCAGCCTCTGCGGCACGTGCTTGCGCCTCGGCTTGGGCTTTGGCACGTGCCTCTTCCTCCTCTTTGGCACGGCGTGCGGCTTCTTCTGCCTCGCGTGCTGCAGCCTCCTCTTGTGCACGGCGTGCAGCCTCTTCTTTGGCTTTTTTGTCAGCGTCAAGGTCTATCTTACCCACCAATTTCGGCTTGGGAACCTCGGTGGGGATATGCTCGGGCCGCTTGGGCTCGATGGTGACGGACTTGGGTATTTCACGTTCTTGGCGCAGTTGTGCCTGACGTTCTGCCTCGAGTTTAAGGGCCATGTCCTTGTTAAATTCTTTAGCAAGCAACAGGTACAAGTCGTCTTCGATACGGGTGTTCGGGTCCGTAGCGATTTCCTTACCCTGCTTCTTACAGAATTCCACGGCGGTGGACATGCCGATGTTCAATTCTTTACAAGCCTTGATAAGTTTTATTGCCATTTCGTGAATCTGATTTTTTATTGTTTTTGTTACACCTTATATATATTAGGAGATTAGTTCTCCTCGAACTCGGCAGCGAGGATACGCAGCACGTCATCGATGGTCTCCTCTTCGAGGTCAACGCGCTTCATGAGTTCCTCTTTGGACAGAGCCAGTACTGATTTGGCGGTATCCAGCCCGACAGCCTTGAAGGCATCGAGTACCCATTGGTCGATTTCGTCGTTGAACTCGTCCAAGTAGATGTCTTCGCTCTCGGCATCGTCCATCTCACGGTAAACGTCTATCTGGTAGCCGGTTAACATACTTGCCAGCTTGATGTTGTAGCCGCCCTTGCCGATAGCCAGACTGACCTCGTCGGGTTTGAGGAACACCTCCACTTTCTTCTCCTCCTCGTTGATGTTCATAGTCGATATTTTGGCTGGAGCCAAGGCGCGTTGCACATAGAGGTTGAGGTTAGATGTGTAGTGGATGACGTCGATATTCTCGTTGCGCAACTCACGCACGATACCGTGAATACGGGCACCCTTGATACCCACGCAGGCACCTACAGGGTCGATGCGGTCGTCAAACGACTCCACAGCCACTTTGGCACGCTCACCCGGTATGCGGGCGATGTTCTTGATGGCAATCAGACCGTCGTGCACCTCGGGCACTTCCTGCTCAAACAGACGCTGCAAGAACAGCGGCGATGTACGTGATAGGATGATTTTGGGGTTTTGGTTCTTGTTGTCAACCTGCACCACCACGGCGCGCACGGTGTCGCCCTTGCGGTAGAAGTCGCTGGGGATTTGGTTCTGCTTGGGTAGGTAGAGTTCGTTGCCGTCCTCGTCGAGGAGCAGCATCTCCTTCTTCCATACCTGATAGAGTTCACCGCTCACCACTTGTCCGAGCATGTCGGAGTAGCGCAAATAGAGGTTCTCCTTCTGCAGGTCGAGGATACGGCTTGCAAGCGTCTGGCGCAGGTTTAGTATCATACGGCGACCAAACGACATAAAGTCCACTTTATCAGTTACTTCCTCGCCCACTTCGGCTTCATCGTCCAACTTCAACGCCTCGGTGATACCGATTTGCGTGTTGGGGTTCGCCACGTCGTCGTCCTCCATAACAAGGCGGTTGCGGTAGATTTCGAGGTCGCCCTTGTCGGGGTTGATAATCACGTCGTAGTTGGCATCCGAGCCGTACATCTTGGCGATGACATTGCGGAAAGAGTCCTCCAGCACATTGATAAACGTCTGGCGGTCAATGTTCTTGAGTTCTTTGAACTCCGAAAAGATGTCAATCAGGTTGATTGACTTTTGCGATTTTGTTGCCATTTGTATCTTTTTTATCTAATTTTCGTTTGTTTGTCGGTCGGCACCTTGCCGACGATTTTGTTGGTGGTTGGTTAGAGGATGGTTATAGGTTACGGGCATCTTCCTCACCCAATTGCACACTACCCATCACAAATTGTACATTTCTCTGTGGTTGCCCCCTACTCCCTACTCTCTAACCTCTAACCCCTAATCCCCCTCTTTGAAGGGGCAGGGGGAGTCACACTTTCAACTCGTACCTTGTGTATTTGACACCGGTGTACGGGAAAGTGAGTGTCTGAATCTGCTTTTGTTTGCGCTTCTTACCCTCCACAGTCACCATCACTTCGGCGTCAATGCTGAATGTATCGTCGTCCACAGACACCAGTTGACCGCGGTATTTCTTGCCGTCCGCTGCCAGCACCTCCACATAATGCCCGACATTCTTGGTGTACTGCATCTTGGATTTGAACGGGTCGGTCAGGCTCACGCTGCCCACTTCCAGCGAGTAGTCGTCCTCGCCGGCGGCGTCCAACTGCTCCACCAGATAGCGGTTCAGTTCTGCACAGAAGTCCACGTCCACGCCTT
>ERZ808274.653-NODE-653-length-15439-cov-4.646321_pt1 | contig 15439 bp, 7 predicted proteins | sample MGYA00521277_ERZ808274 | MGnify/ENA primary metagenome ERZ808274 (study PRJEB31516, sample SAMN03275597) | gut metagenome | biome: mammalia-associated habitat; material: feces | host: Papio cynocephalus | place: Kenya | collected 2012-07-28 ... | reverse complement strand
AATTAACCATTAATTTGCATAGTATGGCATGTATTAGGGCAGCAACAATCACCAACTAAAAAAGATATCCATGCACAAAAGTACAGGCTGTCCGTATTTTCTACAGACAGCCCGTATCTTTCACACTATAGAGACTACACCTCTGACAGCGTAGTGGTCTAACCTCTATTCTCTAACATCTAATCTCTATTCCCTACTCTCTCACTTCTTCCAGTTCCAGTGGAAGGAGAGTTTGATGCCGGCATCGAGGTAGCCCATCTTGGTGGCTTTGGCATTGGTGAGCGTGTTGATGTCAATTGTGGCATTGGTGGCACCTTCGGGCGCGGTGAGGTCAAACACACGACCGTCTCCGTTACCCTTGAAAGCACTCCACAGACCATAGTCTGCATACGCACCCAAGCCTATCGAATGACCCGACTGCAGGCGGAACTCATACCCCAGTTCGGCACCCAAAAGGATGTTTACTTTCAGGTGGTTCGCCGTCGTGGCTTTGATGTCCTGTTGTGCATCACTCACCACACCTGTCACTATTTCATTCACCACATGCACGCCCTCCGTCTCGAAGTAGGCATCCACATTGGGATTGGTGATTGTCTGGCGGGACGGTGTATAGACTGGCAACAAGATGCGGGGACCCGCGTTCAGGAAAAAACCTTTCGGCGTTATCATCGAGAACATCACAGGCACTTCTACCTGCACCAGCCCTGCTCTTTCCGAGACGTTGTCTGCCGTGACGGTGTACAGGATATTGCCGTCCGAGGTGTTGGCCGTAAACTGCTCGCTCAATGTCTGCTGTTGCAGACCGCTCTGCATATAGCCCACACCTACGCCTACCAGCAAACCGAGTTGGCATTTGTCGGCTGCCTTCGCCCAATAGTGTGCATACTGCAGGTCCAACATCACGTCATAGCCCAATGGGTGGGTAGCATCTGCTGCCCGAGACAGGTTGTTGGCATAACCGCCACGCAGACCGAGACTCACCCTACTCATTGTCCGTGCAGCGGACAATGAGGCTGGAGTGGACGTAAGTTCCGTAGTTTGCGTACTTTGCGTAGTCTCCGTAGTCTGTGTAGTTTCTGACTCTTCACGGACTCCCCCACCCTCTTCAGAGAGGGGGGTGTCAGAGCGGGAAACCGTAGTTTCAGTAGTTTGCGTAGGCTCCGTATTCTCCGTTACTTGCGTTGGCTCCGTAGTGGTGGGTTTCTCTTGGGCAGACTCTGTTGAGCCCCCTCTTTGAGGGGGTTGGGGGGAGTCGGGACTTGGGAGTGTCCGGGCTTGTGTGCCTTGCTTCTCCACCGCCTCGGGACTTACCCATGAGTTGATACCGTTCAGCAATATACCGTTCGGGTGGTACTTGCTATCCACCTGACGTACCGTGTGCGTGACATCATACACCCATGTGGATATACGCTCACCCGTCATGTAACGGGTATTGTCACGGCGAATGACTACCGTGTCACCTACATGGACTCCCCCAACCCCCTCTTCAGAGAGGGGGCTCGCAGAATGGGGAGCCGTTACCTGCGTACCTTGCGCAGCTTCCGTAGTCTCCGTACTTTGCGTACTTGGCGCAGGGAGCGAGGAGTACGGCGTCTGACGAGGGTTCGAGTTCAGCGTTGCCTGCGTAGTCACCGCGGACGACGTACCTTTCGTAGTTTCCGTACTTGTCGTAGTTTGCGTCGCTTCCGTTGTCTTGGTAGTCTGTGTCTGGGCACTTGCCATCGGGACGATGGACAGCATGCCCGCTATCGTTAAAACTATTCTTGTCGTTTTCATTACTTTTCCTCCTTGCTTGATTGATTCCTCATCATTGTTTAACGATATATCGCAGTGTCACAACGGTGTCCTCCGTGCGCACTTCCACCATATACACGCCTGCCGTGCCTGCTGCATGGAGCAGATGCTCTGTGGCTGCCTGTTCCGTACAGGTGTACAGCACTTTGCCTTCCGCACTGTAAACACGTATCTCGGTCGTTTTCGCAGGGTCGAGGTCCAGCACACGTATCTCCTCCTGCGGACGTGCCACCGTAGGCAGCAGTCTCGGTGCACTCTGCTCCGTGCCGCATACCAGTATCACCGTACGCAGCAGACCGCCGCAGTGAGAGGTCTCGGTATCACCCTCCTGCCATTCGTGGTCTATCACCGCATAGTACGAGCCCCGCAGTTGGTTGCCTACCGTATAGTAGTAACCCGTGCCCACCTGCTCGTCCTTTGCAAGGTCAACCGATGTGCCTGTCATACGGTACCAGGTCACTTCCTCCCCGCTGACTTTCCAACCGTACATAGTCTCGATAGCACGCAGGTTGATCATCAGCAGTTGGTCGCTGTACTTGCTTACCGCCGGTACATTGTCCATACTTGCCTCGTTATCCGGTGTGGCACGTTCCACTACGACCGTATAGATGTCGGAAGTCAGAATGCCGCAGTCGGTGGTGATGCTATAGCGCAGGTGTATCTGCTCCATATCACCACGCACGGTGTCTGACATGGTCAGCGTATGCCAGCCGCCCATAGTACCTGCTATCTCGCTTGTTGCTTGTATCTCCCATGTGACAGTTGCGTTCGGGGCATACAGCGGTTCGGAAGCGATAAAGGCGTTGATGGCCGCTGTAGCGTCCGCGGTGTTCACGATTCTGCCGCATACTGCCCGCAACTCCACGATAGTCGGATTGAGCAGCGTGAAGGTATAAGGCATGACGGTGTAGTAGAAGACGGAGTCGGTAGGTGTACCGTTCACGGTAGCACGCACGGAGTCGGTCCATGTCGTCAGGGCGTCGATGGTATATGTGCTCAGTCTGCCCTCATAGACAGTACCTGCACATACGGTATCGGTGATATGGTTCTCTATACGCATCAGGCATTCGTTCACTACCAGGGTAAGTGTTACCACGCTGTCACAACCAGCCATGTTGGTCGTGGTGTAGGTGGCGGTACCTGCTGCGTTGAGCGTCTGTCCGTGCCATGTGTAGGGCAGGTCGCTCCGGCAAATGGTAGCCGTGGTATCGCCCGAAGTCGGCTCATTCACCGTCAGGTGCAAGGTGTAATAGACACTGTCGCAGCCCGCAACATAGTATGCCGTATCACGGTAGGTACCCGCAGCATTGATAGTATAGTGGTCTAGCCATGTGTAAGGCAGTTCGCCGGCACAGACAGTCTTGCTCTCTTCGGGTGCCATGACAGGTGCCTGTACATACAAGGTGAGGGTTACCACACTGTCGCAACCTGCCACATTGGTGGTTGTGTAGGTCGCCGTACCTGCCTGCGTCAAGGTTTGCCCGTGCCACGTGTAAGGCAGTTCGCTCCGGCAGATGGTAGCCGTGGTATCGCCCATAGTCGGCTCATTCACCGTCAGGTGCAAGGTGTAATAGACACTGTCGCAGCCTGTAGCATAGTATGCCGTATCACGGTAGGTGCCTGCCGTGGTGACGGTATAATGGTCCAACCACGTGTAAGGCAGTTCGCCTGCACAGACAGTCTTGCTTTCTTCGGGTGCCGTGACAGGTGCCTGTACATGCAAGGTGAGGGTGACAATGCTGTCGCAGCCTGTCAGTACACTTGCTGTGGTATCGATGTATGTACCTGCCTCGGTGCAGGTCTTGCCCATAAACGTATAGGCATCACCGGCACAGACAGTAGCCTCCGTGGTCGTTCTCTGTACAGGGTTGACAGACAATGTCAGGGTAATGATACTGTCACAACCCTCTACGGTACGCAGGGTATCGGTGTAGGTACCTGCCAAGGTCAGTGCCTGGCAACCGAAGAGCAGGGAGTCACCCTCGCAGATAACAGCCGTGGTTGCCGTTGCTTGGGGTTCGGCGATGGTCAAGTGCAAGACTATGATAGAGTCTTGCCCATTGGTGCCCGTCAGCGTGTCGCGGTAGATGCCGCTCTGTGTCAGTTGGGCACAACCAAACAGGTACGTGCCGCCGCAGACAGTCTCGCTGATGACCGTAGAGTCTATCGTGACGGGACTCTTTGCCTCTACCGTCAAGGTGAGGGTGATGATACTGTCACAACCTTGGACGGTGGTGAGTGTATCGCTCGCCTGTATCGTGCCTACCGTGGTTGCCTCGATGGTCCGGCAGCCGAAGAGGTAGGTCTCGCCTTCCGTGACTATGTCCGTAAGGGTGATGGTCTTCGGTTCGGCGATGTTCAAGTGCAAGACTATGATTGAGTCTTGTCCGCTGCCGGTTGTCAGTGTGTCGCGGTAAGTGCCGCTCTGTGTCAGTTGCGCGCAACCGAACAGGTAGGTGCCGCCGCAGACAGTCTCGCTGATAACCGTGGAGTCTGGTGTAACAGGCGTCTTTGCCTCTACCGTCAGGGTGAGGGTGATGATACTGTCACAGCCTTGGAAGGTGGTGAGCGTATCGCTCGCCTGTATCGTGCCTACCGTGGTAGCCTCGATGGTCTTGCAGCCGAAGAGGTAGGTCTCGCCTTCCGTGACTTTGTCCGTAAGGGTGATGGTCTTCGGTTCGGCTACCGTCAGGTGCAAGACTGTGATTGAATCCTGTCCGTTGGTGCCCGTCAGCGTGTCGCGGTAGGTGCCACTCTGTGTCAGTTGGCTGCAACCAAACAGGTAGGTACCGCCGCAGACAGTCTCGCTGATGACCGTAGAGTCTGTCGTGACGGGGCTCTTAGCCTCTACCGTCAAGGTGAGGGTGATGATACTGTCACAGCCTTGGACAGTCGTCAAGGTATCGCTTGCCTGTATCGTGCCGACGGTGGTTGCCTCGATGGTCTTGCAGCCGAAGAGGTAGGTCTCGCCTTCCGTGACCTTGTCGGCAAGGGCAATCGTCTTCGGTTCGGCGATGGTCAAGTGCAGTACTACGATAGAGTCTTGTCCGCTGCCGGTTGTCAACGTGTCGCGGTAGGTGCCGCTCTGTGTCAGCGTTTGGCAGCCGAACAAATATGCGCCGCCGCAAGTGATGTCGCTTATAGTAGTCACTATCGGGGGAACAGGAGCGGGGTTGTATGCACGCAGCGAGAGTGTGACCGTGGAGTCGCACCCCAGTGCCGACAGCAGATGGCCGGTATATTGTGTGATGCCCACTACAGAAGGGGTAATGGGCTCGCACCCGAACAGATAGGTGCCGCCCAAAACAATGCTATCCGTCAAGTTGGTGTGCCGCGGTGCTGCCACCGTCAGGTGCAGCGTCGCCACACTGTCGCAGCCTGCAGCGTTCGTCAGATAGTCGTAGTACGTGCCCGAGGCCGTCAGCAACTGACAACCGAACAGGTACGTACCGCCGCATACCGTACGGTACTGCTCCGAGGCCGTGGGTGTGCCGTAACTAAGGCGCAACTCCACAATAGAGTCGCTGCCGGTCACACTCTGCAGGGTGTCGTAGTACACGCCTGACGCACTCCGCGGCTGGCAGCCGAACAAGTAGGTCGCCTGTCCACAGAAATGCTCCTGCAAGTGCGTGTCCACCGCGCCCCGCACAGGAAGCACCATCCACAACAGGATAGCCATGTATAGAGGTCGTTTCATTATTTACGATTTACGAATTTACAATGTACGATTTATTTACACATTTATTGCCATTGAAAGATATGGCATCATCGGGTATCATGCTCCGTTGAATGCACATATCAAACATGTAATTACCCGTGTAATTGACCATGAATTAGCATTATTGAGCAACGTGCTCCGTTAATCAATCATTTTATCGGGTATTATACTCCACTAATTGCCATTAAAATACCATTAAAAGCATTATCGGGTACCATGCTCCGTTAATCGCCGTTAATCAATCGTTAATGCATTATCGGGACATTTGCTCCACTAACTGCCATTAAAACGCCATTAAAAGCATTATCGGGTACGGGTCTCCGTTGTTGCCGCCACATATAGGCACACAAAAAGCGGTAAAACCCGTCTCTATCAGATTTTACCGCTAAAAATGTTGGTCTCGTAACAATGCTACTGCCAAAGGGCTTCCATTTCCCAATTAGGAGGAAAGCCCATTGCTTGCAAATCTATCTGAGGGAATCGGAGAAGCAACCACCTTAGTTGAGTTGCCATATCGTTATCAGGTGCCACTACATCAACAAGATACTTGATAATACACAAGGTGTAAAAGATACGTCCTTGTTGTACAGCACTTGATACCCATGGACGTGCCATTCGTTTCTCGGTTAGTGCTTTTAAGGTCAAGACCTTATTCCACACTCGAGAGTGGTGACAGCACAGATTACGTGTTACTGTCACTATCGTCATCCAAGAGCAAAACACAGGCAAACTCAAACCAAACTCTTTCGCCACTTTCTTCTTGATGCGTTCAATCTTGAAATCACGGAAGATAGCGGTCAGAGTTCCTAATGGCAGTATCTCTGCTAATATCCATGCAGGCGGGTAAGGCTCTGAATAAGTTTGCTTGAAATGGAAGATGAAATCCTCCGTACTCTTGTCGTATTCCTTTTTGAGTATATCCTTGCTTCGGTTATAGGCAGCAACACTGTACCATTGGGGGTTGGTCATCCAATAGATGTCGCCTGTTTCCCTGCTGATAATGTTGGTAATTGCAGCACGTACGGCTACCTCTATCTTCTCTATATAATTGAAGATGAATAGCCGCAGTTGCTCATCAAAACGATACATCATCAGGGCTTGCTCCAAGTGCACTCCCTGCTTAAACACGTGCGCCGTCTTGGGAGTAGTGAGCAACGGATACCAATAAGCAGACAAACGATAGTAACCGATTTGACGGAGATACATCTCCGCCTTCTCGGTTTGCCCGACATCCATTCCCCTCTGCTGAAGCAGTTGCACTAAATCAGCGGGCGAAGTGTAAGTCTTGTTGAAAGTTGCTCCCATACAAAAAACGACCCACCAATTTAAGCATTATTAAGAGGCTTGGTGGGTTCTTGCGCTGCAAAGATACAACTTTTCCTTGAACCCGCCAAATTATCAAGAAAAAAAGTGATGTTTACACACATTTTTCTTGATTCGGAGCCACCAATTGCGGTAAAATCCAATATGTCAAAGAACAATTACGATTGCCAAACATGTAATTACCCGTGCAATTTACCATGAATTGGCATCATCGGGTCACGTTCTCCATTAATGCCCATTAATCAATCGTTAATACACAGATTAAACATATAATTATCCATATAATGCTCCATTAATTGGCATTATCGGGACATTTACTCCATTAAAACTAATGGTCAATTATACGGTAATTAATGGAGAATATATGTTTATGGTCATTCGTGGAGACAGGAGCGGAAAGGGAGACGAAACACAAATACCCCCTGCGCCAAAGGGTGAGGCGCAGGGGATAACAGGCGCAAGTTATTGTACGCTGATTGTTAGTGTTTGTCCGTTAGCCTCTACCGTGTAGTGACCTGCTGCCAGCCCCGTGAGGTCTATCTCCTGATAAACGTGGTCGGTGATGGCTACGTTCTTCACCTCTGCACCTGCCTCGTCCTTAATCACAACATTGGCTGCCGACTCGGGATAACCCGTAATCTGCAGCTTACCATAACGGTGGCAAATCTCGTAAGGCAGAACGGCTTCTACAATCTCGAAACGGTCTGTAAGAGTAACATTCTTGGCTGCCGTGAAAGCATAGTTCTTACCATTCTCAATGATGGTTATAGTACCCGTAACATTGTCTTTAAGAGCCAACTTGCGACCAGAAACGTTTTCAAAGGACATTGTGTAGTTCTCATCTACTTTGTTGGTTTGAAGAGCGACTTTCAAACCAATAAGGTTATCCGTGAAAATAGTTGCACAATTCTTACCCTCTACTATGCTGTAGATATTTACACTACGCGAGTTAGCATTGTTCATCACCTTGGTAGCATCGGCACCATTGTCAAATGCAGACGTGTAAGAAGCATCTTCATACAATTTCACCTTGTCAGTACCTGCACTTGCAGATGTCAATACGATGTTTGCTGTTGCGGTGGTCGCTGCCACTGCTCCCATGCTCATTGTTCCTAAAACAAGCATGGCAAAGATTTTCATTTTATTCATTGTTTTTGTTTTTTCTGTTTAACAATAAAGGATACTATAAATTCCCAGAAGGATCATTCGGGTTTATAAATTGTCCACCTCCTGCGTTAGACGTAGCATTCATAACATTTGTATTTCCTACAAATTGCTCTGTCTGCGTATGCGGAATAACATATTTTTTCATATATTTGTACAATAAACTTGTACCGAGCAGAACAATGTTCTTACTCAGTACAAGTTGCGATTATTTACTTTACGACCTTTACACCATCCACTACATATACGCCTGCAGGCAATGTATTCCACATAGTGATGTCACCAACATACTGACCGAGAATTGTGTAAACACCTTGCGCCTTGGTCTGAATTGTCGTTTCATCAATCGATGTGGTTACATTCTGACGACCTACGATTTGGAAGCGGTTGTTTATGGTAGAATTGGCAGATGCTACAAACTCATACGAGTTACCTTCTTCCATAGCAGTAACAATGCCAGTCTGCATATCTTTGATTGCATACTCCTTACCGCTTACATTGCTGAAAGTCAAAGTATAACTTACCTCATCCAAAGTTTGGAGAGACAGCATTGTGCCTTCTACATTGTCGGAAGCAACCACAGTCTGCTCTGCGTAGTCTGTTTCTGCGTAGAAATTGATATGCTTTGTATTCATATACTTGGTAGCGTCTGCACCATTATCAAACTCGTCGCTGTACTTGGTGTCTTCCATCAGGCTGACGCGGTCTGTTTGACCATTAGCAGCGGTAACGATAATCTTGACATACGTATCATCACTCTTCACCTGTTTAGCAGGAGCCTTGTGAACATCGTTAGCACGGTTTTCCCATATAGCGTTCTTGTAATCCACGCTAACAGTGCTTGTAGCACCATTCATCAAACGAAGAATGAATGTTTGCATCGGAGCAATCTCCAAGAAGTCACCTCTACTTGCTTCCAACTCTGCCATGGATGCAGTCAGCCATACTTGGTTAACATCATCAAATCTCCATACTGTAGCCTCTACATCTTTGTTGTTCATAATAGTTGCCAACATCTCTTTTGCAGCAGCATAACCAGTATAACTATTAGCAAAATAGTTATAGCCAAGAGCCGAGAACTCAAGCGATACATTCTTGTTGCCAACAGTTTTACCTTTGAATGTATAGGTGATAGGATTCTTTCCGCTTGCATCCGTTTGAGTTAATGTGTAACCGGCAAAAGGCTGCAATTCAGAGATAGCATTTATCTGTGCCCAAGCGTCAGCATTATAATCCCATTTATAGATGGCAGTTGCATAATTTACACTCTTTTCAAAACCTTCTACATTCAATACAGGCGAACCCATACGACGCCATGCATAGTCACCATAAGCATCCTTACCAACTTCGGCATATAGTTGTACCGTTGCACTTGGGGTGGTATAATTCATGGCAACCGTCGGGTCCAACAACATTACGGCTTGCTTTTCATTGTTCATTTGCAGGACGATATTTGCAACGTTGTCAGCAACGATACCATTCCCGTTAACAATCAGTTTAGCACCAGCCTCGACGATAATTTTAGCATCTTTGTCAATAAGGATACCACCTACAGTCAATGTGGAACCTGCTTTAACGGTCAGTGTAGCCGTTTCCATAATCTTGAGGTACTTGAAATCTTTGTTACCAGTGGTAGCATTGACTTCTTTACTCTCCGTACCCTTTATTTCCACATAATCATCTTTGCCTGCTTCATCAAATGTTTTGTAGGTAGCATTGGCATCTTGATTAACAACGTACACGATAGAACCATCTTCTCTCTCTACAGGAGTAACAGTACCTACATTCTTATTGATATAGTCTTTAGCATCCTCTTGGTTGGAGAATATACCACCCTTGATACCACCGTCCTCTGTATCTTGCAACTCCTTCACCATCTCAATTGTAGTGGTCAAAGCCTTGCCGTTTACATCCTCACCACCTTTGAACTCGCCACCTTCAATCACAAAGTTGTCACCTGTCAGTTTCAAATCGCCCTTGGTGATAACCTCCTCAATAGCATAACCCTTTTCGGCAGTTACTTTGGTGGTACCGGTGATGGAAAGACCACCCATTTCGCCATAGTTAGCATTAGAATCAAATACGATACCTACGCCATTTGCTAATACACCGTTGCCATAGAAAAGTGGCACTGCATAGCAACTACCGTTAGAATAAACCTCAGAATCTTTGATGTTGAGTTGACCAGCCTTAACATATATACCAATAGGACCTTTTATGGTAGAATTTTCTATATTCCAAATACAATTACCAGATGCATAAATAGCAGGCTGTCCTTCTTTCTGTTGCGGGTTAGCAAAGTAGTGAGGATTATCTGTGGGTATGCCTTTCCAAGAGCCATCTGGTTGTCGGACAGGCTTTGAATACTGTTCATCAGGGTCAAATTCTCCATAAGTCTCTACCGTAGCATTTTTGATATTAAATACAGGATTATTTTTTGTCGTTTGAATCTCTCCGTTAGGACAAACACTTGCTGCTAAAGAGTACAAATGAGCACCATTTAAGATATTCATTTCGACACCATATGCACATTTTGTAGAACTTCCTGTTTGCTGACGAGAAAGAATCACTGCTCCGTAACATGGGGCATTTATCTTTACTTTGCCTGTAAAAGTGAGAACGGTATAGTCTGTAGCACTTTCTTCAGCGGAACCATATAGTGAAAACACACTAACAGCAGCACTTACACCTTCTATCTCTTTTATATTCCATGTTGCCCATGTACTCGCCGTATTAGTAATAGTCAAGTTTGCACAACACATAAAAACACGGAGTATATTTTGTTTTCCTTCAATTGTGTTACCATTCAAATCTAATGTGATGTGTTGACCACTATGCAAAAATAATTGCGTACCTTGATTAAGGTCATCTATCCATTCCACATTCTTCAAGACCTGGATAGTGATAGGATTTTCCGCACCAAAAGATGATTCAACATTCGCAGTACTCAGTTTCAATGCGTCACTTTGTATTTTGAGTTCTCCATCTACACTTGTAAATGCCTCCTCAAGTGAAGCATAATACTTCGTGGTTGCCGTTCCTCCCTTGGGAGCGTACGTAACCATCGCCTCATCTCCTTCTTGCAGGACATCGTGTCCGTTCTTCGGATAGGACGATGTCTCCTGTGCCCAACCATTTGCACTTATCAGCAACGCTGCCGCCAATAGTGCGAGAGAATAAATTTTTCTCATAATTGTTTGATTTTTTGTTAGTTAATAATTTGTTATTTAAAACATTAATTATCACGAATTAACCATTAATTCCCCATATACTTCCCTGTTGCCACTCATACTACAATTAAACATTAATTACCACAAATTAACCGTTAATTTCCTCGTCTGCCATTCCTCCATTAAAGCCCTTTATTGCTCCATAAAAAACCATCTAAAAGACCATCAAAACATTAATTACCACATAATTAACCATTAATTTCTTCTTCGACATAACTCTGACACTCATACTATATATATACAATGGGTTCGATAATGTATCGAATATCATACGGTTATCCTTCGGTTATCTATCGGTTATCCTTCGGTTATGATACGAGGATGATTGCTAATTTGTAATGTTTAATTTGTAATTTGTAATTCTCATTGCTTATACTTCATTGCTTATGGTTTTCACTTCCTGCCCTTGGAGGGTGTAGTATTCCACGCCGCGGGCAGTGCGACATTCTATATAGATGGTGCCATTGCGCCATACCAACCGGCGTGCGGGGGCAGCAGTATCAGTTGCACCTTCGGTGCCGGTGGTGGTGCCAGGCAAGACATGAAGGATGAGGCGTGCGGTGTGCCATGCGTCCGCCACCTGTGCGGTGCCACGCACGACAGCAGTACCGCCGAGCGGGTCGGCATGGGTGGTGAGCATGATACCGCCCCAATCGTCGAGGGTGTTATGGAGTGTGATGAGACGATGCCCCTCCATGACACTATAGGAGAGTACCTGTGGACGCACCGAGACAGGGTCGAAGACTGCCTTGATATGAATGGTGTCGAGGGGCAAGAGGGTGTAGGTGCTATCCAAGACCTCGCCTTCGCGGACAGTGAGCCACATACGCACCTCGCGCTCTACGTGGAGCAGGAGGGTGATGACGCTGTCGCAGCCTACGGCATTGGTGGTGGTATAGGTATAAGTACCCTCGTCGGTCAGGGACTGATTGTGCCATATATAGGGCAGTTCGGTGGCGTGAACGGTCTCCTCGGTGGTGCTTGCAGTGGGGTGATTGACCGTAAGGTGAAGCGTGATGACGCTGTCACAACCTGCGGTGTTGACAGTGGTGCGGGTGTATGTACCTGCAGCAGTGAGTGTTTGGTCGTACCACACGTAGGGCAGTTCACCGGCACAGACAGCAGCAGCGGTGTCGCTTGCAGAGGGCTGATTGACCGTAAGGTGCAGCGTATAATAGACGCTGTCGCAGCCTGCTGCGTAGTAGGCGGTGTCGCGGTAGATGCCTGCGGTGTCGCAGGAGAGAGTATGCCAATGATAGGGCAGTTGGTTGGCACAGACGGTGCGTTGCTCGGCAGGGGCAGTGACGGGCGATTGCACATTGAGCGTCCATGAGACGACACTATCGTAGAATGCCTCGGTGGCAGGGATAGTGACGAAGTAGATACCTCCGATGTGATAGTACCGTCCGTGGAAGAGTGCGGAGTCGCCCTCGCAGATAGTGGTAGTGGGGGCTACGCCGTAGCGTGTGCCACAATCGTAGGTATAGACATCGTTCTGATAGGACTGCAGCACACCACCGCTGTAGCGGGCAGCGAGGACGGCAGTCTTGCGATTGTGGGCATCATAGGTGGTAGAAGACAGGTTGCGGAGCGTCCAGTCACCATTGTACCACTCGGACTCGCGCGTCTCGTACTGGCGGTTAGAGGAGTCGAAGAAGAACTCGTCACGAGAGGCAGGCTGCCATTCATCGCCGTTACCACTATAATGAACATCGATGGTCTTGCGCCCCTTGGCATCATAGGTATAGACACGGCGGAACAGATTCATCCACTGATTGCTATTCCAATTCCATGTATAGGAAAGTTCTTCCTCTTTTTGCCCCTTAGCATTATAGATACTCTCGTGCTTGGTACCTCCTACCCATTTATTCCCACTCCAATCATAGGTAGCAGTCATTGTTTGACGACCTTGGTCATCATAGTCCGCTTCCGTCTTCTTGCTGCCTACCCATCTGCTACCCGCCCATGTGTAACTCTCCTCACTGATTTGATGATTGGCTTTGTACTGATAGTTGGACTTGTAAATGTCTTTCCATTCACCGTTTGTATATTGCGAGCGGACTTGAGAAAGGCAATGTCCCTGCTCATCGTAGGTGTACACGGTTTGAACACCATCAGGCACCCATGCATTTTCCTTCCATACATAGTCCGTGGTACGTACAGGCAGGTTCTTGCTATTCTTGACAGTAACAGATTTCGTGCGTTGTGTTACTACCCATTGCCCTTCATTCCACAACTCGATAGTCGTGATATTCCCCCCGTCAGTGGCGTCTATAGTATTATCGGTGCGTTGCTTGCCGACCCACGCACCATTATCAAAGACATAGGAGGTAGTAACCTTTCCACCTTGTGCATTGGTAGTATTCTCGGTCTTGGCACTATATGCCCATGCACCGTCCTTCCAGTCATAAGTAAGGGTAGTTGCTGTGGTGCTACCACTATAGACATACTCCGTCTTGCTACCATTCCCTTCCCAAGCATCATTGCGCCATCTGTAAGAAGCAGAGGAGATTACACGCCCCTGCTCGTCATACTCGGTGTCAGTCCGACTTTGATTGACCCAACCGCCATTGCGCCATGTATACTTGGTTTCTTGTGTCTTTTTGTTCTGTGTATTGAAAGTAGCAGAAATACGTTTTTTCCCTTCCCAGTCGTTGTTAGTTGACGACCATATATAGTCGGACTGGAGGGTGATATTACCACGATTATCGAAGGTCTTTTCCACCTTTGTGGAACCTATCCAAGTGCCAGTAGCAGCATCATAAGCCCCATAATAGATGTTCAAGACCTCACGACGAGCAGCATCATAGGCATATTCATAACGATTAGCAGGTACCCAATCAACGCCATTGCCTTTATAATAGGCAGATGCCGTTTTGTTGCCCGCGGCATCATAGGTGTAGGCGTAGCGATAGTTGTTGGTCCAGTCGTTGGCAGTGGAGGACCAGAGGAACGCCTGTGTGTCGGTGTTGCGTCCGGCGGCATCGTAGGTGTTGACCGTCTTGGCGGTGCCTGCCCATGCACCGTTGCGCCATGTGTAGGTGGCGGTGAGCAGGGTGCGACCGGCATCGTCGTAGGCGTTCTCGGAGCGGGACTTGCCTACCCATGTGCCGTTAGTGAGGGTATATGACTCCTCGGATATTTGATAACGACGGGAATCGTATCGGTAGTAGGTGCGGGCGGTGGGGTTGCCGTCGTGGTCACAGCCGATGATGCTGTCGAGCAGACACTGCGACGCAGGCACGGGTGACACCTTGGCGATACGCGGTGCACGGTGGAGGGGTTGCACCACAGGACTCCATGAACCAGCCGTGCGCAGCGTGTACCTATCGTACCTCGTGGCGGCCGCGTAGAGTTGGTCGGCATAGAGGGTGTCGGGGGCTGCCAGGACTGGCAGAGACACGAACCACAAGCACAGCAGGCAGGACACGAATGCCATGCCGCGAAGATTGAACACCCTATTACTATATGTCATAAACATTAATTTCCACGAATTAACCATTAATCTCCTCGTACTTTATTCCTCCATTAATGCCCATTAAAAAGCCATTAAAAACCACACATACACCTCATTGATTCTCCGTTAATCGCCGTTAATGAACCGTTAATACTATCACTGAACATTAATTGCCACGAATTAACCATTGATTTCCCCATGCTCATTCCTCACCACATTCATCCCCATCCTATCCAATACAATCAACTGCACCTAACTCTCAATACTAAACCTCTATCAACTTTCCACTATCCTCTATCAACTACACCAAGCACTCAACCATAGTCTGCCATTCGCGGTGGTAGCACGGCAACGAGAGTGCGGCATTCTGAGGCTCTGGTAAAACCCGTGTTATTGACACCTACATCGCCCGTGCAACCCACCAAAACAAGACCAAATGGTATCACAAAAACGTTCCTTTCTTTGATACCAAATTTTGACCCCGTTTGGGCGGTATCAAACAAAGGTTCCTTTCTTTGATACCAAATCTGCACTTGTCGCAAATGACGGTGCAAAGGTACATCTTTTTCTTAATACGCACAAATAATTTTGCGAAAAATCTTACTTTTTCGCCTGCTTTGATGTGATTACCAATATATACAGGGCATTATCCTGTTAAAAATAATAGTGCATTTTGCCCCTTGGAGAACCGCTAAACAAACGGTATTTTTTGGTATCAAAGAAAGGAACGTTTTTGTGATACCATTTGGTCTT
>ERZ808274.652-NODE-652-length-15448-cov-6.418502_pt1 | contig 15448 bp, 23 predicted proteins | sample MGYA00521277_ERZ808274 | MGnify/ENA primary metagenome ERZ808274 (study PRJEB31516, sample SAMN03275597) | gut metagenome | biome: mammalia-associated habitat; material: feces | host: Papio cynocephalus | place: Kenya | collected 2012-07-28 ... | reverse complement strand
TACGCGATATTGGTCTCGGTGGCGGCGAGGCGCCGTGCGTTCATATAGCTGCTGCGGTACACTCCACGTCCCGGATGGAACTCTTTTGCCGCTTGTGATAATTTGAGCAGGCCGTGCTCGTCTCGCACTCGGCGGAAAAGCTTATCGGGATGCTGCAGGTACTGGCGCAGGTCGCGCGTCATGGCTGCGGCGCTCTTGCCCGAGCGGATACCGAGGTCAAGTCCCATTTCGATTTCGTTCTTGAAGGCTTCCGTGTAACGCCACACGCGGTCGGATAAGCCGAGGCCTTGCGTCTTGCGTGCGAGGAATGCTTCGAGCGCTTGCGCGTTATTGTTGAAATAACGGCGACGCTGCGCTTCGGACAAATCGTCCGCCTTGCGCCCGAAAACGCGGCGCACAAGGTCGTCATTCTTTCCGTTGGATAACGCCCAGGCGCTGTCTATACCATTGACGATTGTCATTTCGAGCGAAGTGTGCAGCTCCTCAGCCAATGCGTCTATCTGCTTTTTCGTCTGCGGATAATCGTCAAACGAAAAAATTCGGTCGCCGAGGTCGTCCTTTATGGTCGCGCCGATAAGCGCGGCTTCTTCCGCGGCCTTGTTAAAGATGCGGTCGATGCGTGCGCTTATCGTTGCAATGTTACGCTGGTGTTTTTTGTCGTAGTCGTTATTCTGCGCTGGCATTGTTTTCGGCGTTGCACTTTGTAAAATGCTCGCACGAGCGGTCGTTTAAGAATTTGCAATACCGACCATGCTTGCTCTTGATGTCGAAGCGGCAGCGACAAAGTATCGGTCGGCCATCGTGAAACGAGATGTCGCTCCAATCGTATGAATGTGCGCAATCGCGGCAGCGGTACTGCGGCCTGTCGTTCTGTCCCTCGCGTTTCCGTTTCATTACCTATTCTGTAAACTCGAAGGCGTCGGCCTTGCTTTCTTCTGTTATCTCGGCGAGCGTGCGGTCTACGTCATCGCTCTGGCCATACTGCGCGATGCTCTCACGCTGCGACATTATCGGCTTATTGCCGTTGGCCGTGAGGAGTACTTCGACTTCTTCCTTTCGGTCGCCGATGCGGTATGGTGTTATGATGCACTCAACCGCGAGCGCGTCAATGTCGGCGTGGTATCGCTCGCCGAGCATTAACTTGAGAAACGCTTTTACCACGTTGACTTCGCGGTCGAAAAACTCGAGGAGGCGTCCGCTTTCGTCCTGCACCTTGAGCTCGGCATCGATAAACATCTGCTTGCGGCTTTCGCCCGACAGCGCCTGCTGGCTCATTTTTTCGTAGCTCCAGTCAGGCAGCTGCAATTGCGTAAAAAATAGGCTGCGCAACGTCTCGATGTGGTACTTGAGGCTTTCAGTCGCCTGCGACCAGGTGACGTACTCCGCTTTCGCGCCGGACGGGTATTGCATAACACTTTTGAACTCGTGGTCACCCGATTTTTCGTCTCCATAGCCGATAATTTCGTCTGCGTATACAATAAAGCGCGGCTTGGAGTTCTCTCGCAAGTAGTTGCCATTCCGCGAGAGCGCCCACTCCATTTCATAAATATTGCGGCTGGTGTCCTCCCATATCGGCGTAGGTCGGTATGCGTAAATGCCGGGTATCTTGAGCAGTGTCGTCTGCTCGTCCTCCACGACCGTCCATCCGCCGGCGCCGTTGTCGCTCCACTTGATATGGCGGTCGCCGGTGTAGGTGTCGAAGAATGACACGGTGTTCTTACCAACTTTTCGGCGATAACCGATGCTCATGGCCACCATGTCACCGTACTCGTCGAAAAACGGATATAAGTCATCTCCATCCTTTGGCGAGAAAGTTCGGCAACGCAATTTCAGAGGACTGTCGAAGCCATAGAGTGCGTTTCGCTCCTCCACCGCATACCAAAGCGTGAAAATCTCGCACTGTGAAAATAGCCGAGTACATCGGTCGGTGTTGACGCTGTTTATTCGGTTGCGGTCGAATATACGCTCTATATAACGCGAAATGTCTTTTTGTGTGTCATTCTCCGGCTTGTACACCCTTTTTATCGGAATACCGCAGACAAGTTCACTCATGCGCTTGGCGGCCAGTCGCTGGAAGTCAAGGGTTATGCGCGTAACGAACTCAATGCCTCCGTCGCGCACGATGTCGGGATAACGGCATTTGTCCATGACCGGATGCAGGGTGGGGTCATACTGCATTTGAAGGCCGTGTCGGCCACCCCAAATTGGTACGTCTAATGTCTTTTGCTGAAGCGCTTCGATGCGCTCTTTTTCGGCGAGATCGCCGCCGAGGATGTCGTTGATTGTCGGCATTCTGTCTGTTTTATTTGAGGAGTTTATACAAGGCGCTGGAGGCGTCCGAGGTCAATTTTGCGGCGCTGCCCGGCCATAAATTGTTCCATGACCACATAGCGCACCGCGTCTATGGCGTGGTTGTAGCAGTCAATGGGTGCGTTGAGCCAGCGCCCCTCCTTGTCCTGCCTGTATGTGTAATTGCGCAGCTCTTTGGCCACGTTGATACTGCGTTTGGTGATAATGATGCGGTACTCCTGCATCTTGGCCAGCCCGGCTTCTATGCTGCCGGGGAATTTCTTCACCGGGTGGATGTCGATGCCGGCGCGGTATATCTCTTGAATAAGGCGAGGGTCGGCGCTCTCGGAAATAATGCGCATTTTCGGCGCGGCTTCGCGCAGTGTCGTGATGATGTCGGACGAGAGCATCTGCGTGCGATATGCTATCTCGTCAATATAAAGCACGTCTCCGTCCAGCGCCACCTCGCATATCGCGGTAGGGTCGTTGGTAAAACCGAAGTCCATGCCGATGAAGCGGTGTCGGACATGTGGAGGTATGGCCTCGCAAACGCCGAAATGCTTAAAGACGAGCCCCTCGATAACTGCCTGTTGTCCGAGGCCGTATACCTGCCAAAGCGATTGGTTCTTTTCGCGGAGGCTTTCGATTTCGTCGATGACGGTTTGTTCAAGAAATGGATTATCGAGGTATGTCGTCACGCTGTGGAAAGTGCGAGGGTCTTGATTGACGGCCTCGCAAATCCAGTGCTCGTCGCTGAACGATGGATTATAATCTATAATGCTCAGTCGCGTGGTTCGCATCTTGAGTTGCTGCCATTCGATGAAGCCGAGTTCGTTGGCCTCGTTGACAAAGAGAATGTCGCGCTTGCGCCCGCGCAGCTTCTGCTCGCTGTCGGTACTGAAAAATTCCGCCCAACTGCCGTTTGCAAAGGTGTATATCAGCTCGCTTTTATTTAGGCTCCGCTCACTATATATGCCCATGCGGCGGAGTATCTCTTTGAAGTCCACAAGTACCGAGCCTTTGATTGCCGGGAGCGTTGCGCGGACGATGCTCAGGCGCGTATTTGGATGGCTCAGGCAATAGGCGATAAGCCAAATAAGCACGTTGTACGTCTTGGACGAACGCGCAGACCCTTGCAGAGAGATGGTGGTGAAGCCCTGCGTCACGGCCTGTTCTATGTCGCAAAATATGCGCGTTGTCTGTATCTTAGGCATCGGCTTCGTTGTCTGTGTCTGTTTCGGTCTGTTCCACCTGTTCGCGGCTGTCGATGACTTCGATGGTCAGCGGTTGCGGCATCAGCGGTGCACCTCCGGCGCCTGTATGCTCTACTTTCTGCGGCGTGTCTTTGCCGTAAATGATATTATAAACCTTGAGTGCGAAGTCGGGATTTCTTGCAATCTCGTTGAGCATCATGCGCACGCCCAGCGGCGCGTCCTCGTGCGCGAGCAAAGCCTTGAGTTCGTCTTTGGAAGCATTGAAGCCGTCGGCAAGGATTGCCGGAGCAATGCTTCGGTCTGGATGCTTGCTTTTGCTGCCAAAAACGGCGCGTCGCAAGGCTGCGAGACGGTCTTTCTCGGCCTTGCGTGCGCGAGCCTTGGCGGAGCACCCTCGCGGATTGCGCGTTTCGCCCGGCCGTATCGGCGGCAATAGGTTTTGTGGATTGCCCTTTGGATTTGCCATTCGTTACTTCGTTTTCAAATCATTCGTTACTGCCACGGCTTGCCGGTTCGGCCTCCCTCCCTGTGAGCTTTTCCCATCGGGCGAGGATTGCGTCGCAGTATTTCGGGTCGAACTCCATCATAAAGCACTTGCGTTTGAGTTGCTCGCAAGCTATCATCGTCGAGCCGCTGCCGCCGAACAGGTCGAGTACTGTCTGCCCCGGCTTGCTGCTGTTTTTTATCAATCGCGCCATCAACTTCACCGGCTTCATTGTCGGGTGGATGTCGCTGCGCGAGGGCTTGTTCTCGTGAATTACGGTTGTGGCAATTCTCGGCGAGGTCAGTTCCAGCACGATTTTGAGCAGCTCCTCCTTCTTGAGCTTTCGGTAATCTATGCCGGCATCCTCTATGGCGGTGCTTTGGCTGCGGTCGTCAACGAAGTAGTGAGCCGCGCCGTCTTTCCAGCCATACAGGCACGGCTCGTGCTTCCACTGGTAGTCCTGGCGACCGAGGACAATCGCGTTTTTTACCCATACAAGATTTTCGCGAAGCGTCAGACCTGCGTTTGAGAGTGCTTGACGGAATGCAAGCCCTTTCGAGTCTGCGTGCCAGATATAAAAAGCCGCACCGGGCTTCATCGCTTGGTTTGCAGACTCGAAAGCTGCGGTCAGGAACGTGTCGAATGCCGCGTCAGACATCTTGTCGTTGGCGATTTTTAGCTTGTCTTTTGTGCCGCCCTCGTAATCCACGTTGTACGGAGGGTCGGTGAGCAGCATGTCGGCGCTGACACCGTCCATGAGCCTTGCAACGTCGTTCGCCTTGGTGCTGTCGCCGCACATGAGGACGTGCTGCCCGAGCCGCCAAATGTCTCCGGGGTTGCACCGGGTCGGCGCGTCCTCCGCATCTTCGTCCGTGAAGTCGTCCTCCTCGGCTTCCGTATCGTCCACCGGCAGTTCAATGCCAAGGTTGTCGAGGTTGCCGATGCCCCAGTCTTGTAGCTCTGTCGCGTCGAACTCCGCAAGTAGTAGGTCGGCATCCCATTCGCCGAACAAAGCGTTATCCTTTACTATAAACTCGCGCTTCTGTTCCTGAGTGAGCGTCTCGGCGCGGACGATGGTCGCGGTCGGGTCGCCGAGCCACTGCTCCCAGTAGCCGAGCAGCCGCTTCTGTTGCTCGGGCGTTTTCTTGGCAAAATCGCGGCTGTTGCGAAGCGTGTCGGCGATGCTTGCTATGTCCTTTTTCTGCGCGATAGCCGTCAGTGCGCGGTATCGCATATTGCCGCCGAGAGCTGTGCCGGTTTCATCCACAACTATCGGTCGGAGCTGTTGCATCTCTGGAAATACGAGCAGCGAGATGACGAGGCGGTCAAACTGCGTCTTGTCTATCTTGCGAGGATTGTCTTTGTTGGTGTTGACGCTTTTCAGCGACACTTTTTCTGTCTGCATATTTGCTAATTAAAACGGCACGTCATCGTATGTCTGTGCCTTGGTATATCCGCGTCTTTTCCTTGCTTGCGTTGAGCGCATGAGGTTCACGGCTGTCCATTTTCCACTCCCTGTACTTCCTGCCATAATCGTTTAGTTCTTAAATTGTTTTTTAGTCATGTCCGCCCACTGCATTTTGCGCGGTGCGGTGTGATTTATCGTCTTAAAACGTTCAATAATCGGATTAAACGCTTCGTCAAAAAAATCGTATAATTCGGCGTTATCCTCAATTGTGAATTGCTCAACGTTGCCCGAAGTGCGGAGGTTCGCCGAGCCGTGGATTACAATTTTTTTACCTCCGAGCGTCTCAAAGTGCACTGTCTTGGTGTGGACAAAAGCCACCGCCAGTTGGAAGCGGTTGTCGATGTCCAGCTCTTGATACATGTACGATATCAGGCAGTGGCGCTCGTGGCTGAAAAAATAATCGCTAACCACCATATTGAGGCGGTCGATATAACCTTTCTGCATCAGCGTCGCGAGGCTGTCCACGTTCTCTTGCGACAGCGACAGCGTCGTGATGGTCATTCGCACGGCCTTGCAATTATTGCGCACCATAAAAGCCTCGATAAAATCGCCGAAAACAAACGAGCCGGAGACGATGCAGTCGTATCGGCTGCGCTCGGTGAGGTCTATTTCATTGGCCAACGCTGCAGCGTGCTCGAACATAATTTGCCGCTCTTTCATCGGCACGAGCCGCGGCTTGATGTAGCGGTTGGCCGTGTCGGCCTCGGCGTCAAGGTCAAGGTCGAAATTATCAAGGTCGAGGTCGGGAACGTCGAAGTTGCCGAAGTCGGGTATTGCTATGTCGTTTTTTTCGTCATCCATTGGGCGCAAAGTTAATAAAAAATCTGATTATTATATAATCATTTATCGCATATGTTTTTTTCGATGGCCTCGCGAAGCATGTCCAGCGTGACCGCTGAGTGTAGCGCCTGCGGTGTCGTGCGGAAGACACGCCAGCCCATGAGCGTCGCGGTATTGTATTTTTCCATGTCTCCGATAAAGCCTTTCGGTGATGTGTGCCGTCCGCCCGTCCACACGCCACCCTCTACCTCAACGGCGATGCGGTGTTCCGGTATTGCGTAATCGAAGCGCCAGCGACGTGTCGGGTGGAAGCGGTACTCGCGGACGCATTCGGCGCGGAGATCGCTGCGGACTGTTGCAGTGAATAAGTCGGGGGATGGCGCTGAATGGGTCTGCGAGGCTCGCTGTTGCGTTTTTCGGCGGCGGCTGGGTATTTTATCGTTTCGGGTCATTTGCGGCGAAATTAAGGCGGTTTCTGCGCTTCGTGCGGGTTGCGTCAAAATGGCAGGCCGTCATCCTGTCCGGCTTCGGGAAAAATCTGCGCGGTGGCTTCGGCTTCGACCGGCGTCTTGCGTTGCAGCTCGTGCATTCCGCCGACTATCGGCTGTGCGCGGCGTTCATCCTCGGTCATTCGGTCGTACACGTCTTTGTCAAGTCGTATTTTGATGCAATGCGTATCGTCGTACTTCGGTTCGGCCATGGCGATGGCGGTAAGCGTAATGTAGCAGCCCTTGGCGCCGTTGTAAAGGCCGCTGCCATCCATCGGAATGCAGAGGCAGGGCTTGGTGGCTGTTTTGCCGGTGATGTTGGCGGTGAATGCGCCGGGTACTTTCTTGAGATCTAATCGGATTGTGTAGTTTGCCATTGTCGTTATTTTTTTGGTGAGGTTGATTATAATCGGCGGTCTTTGCCGGAAATGGTGAGGATGTTGCACATGGCTCGGAGACGGCTGGCTACGCGCTCACCATATAGTCGGGTGATGCGTTCATCGTCGGGGGCGTAATTGCTTGTGAAAAGCGTTACAAGGTCGTTTCGGTCGCCTCGCGCTTCGATAAGCTGGCGCAGGGGCAGTCGGCGTGCGCCCATGTATACGGCTTCGCCCTCCGGCTCTGCCCCGAGGTCTTGGATGCAGAGTATCGGCATGTTTGTATACTTGCGCAGGGCGTCTGCGCCGGTGGCAACCTCGTCCCAAATTTGCGCGGCTGTGGTTCGCGGTTGCCAGCGTAATAGTCGGAAGTCTCCACCTGCGTATATGGTCGGGCTATCTACCTCGGCGAAAAGCGCCATTACGGCCATCGCGAGGCTCTTGCCCGAGCCGGTGCGTCCGTTGATGTATATGCCTTTGCAAAGGTCGCCTGTGACGATGTTTCCTGCGGTGTCCTGCGCCTGCATTGAGCGGTCGCCGGCGACCCATTTGGCGAATTGCTTGTACGCCCAGCGGTTGTCGTCGTCAATGGTGAAGCGGTCGGTGAACTGCTTACCGATGGCCTCGATGCAGTTCAGTACGTTGGCCATATTGTCGTATGTCGCGGTCTTGCCTCGGCGCACTCCGTGGAGGGTACGTCCCTCGGTGACGCGGTTTATAATGCTTTGTAAGTCCATTTTTCTATTCTTTCGGTGGTGTGTATTTGGAATTTTTCCATCGGTCGTTGACCTCGCGGCTGTCTGCGCTGTATGCTCGGCGGCGGCTCGGCTGTCCACTTGGTTGGCTGTTCTGCGCGGTGGCTGCGAGCTTCTTGCGAATTTGATTGACGAGGTGCTTCGCGGCGGCGGTATAGGTGTCGTGCGGCGGTACTCCGGTGAGTTCCCATTCGTTCACAGCCTCGGCGGCGAGTGCGCGGTAATCGGCTTCGGTGATGTGAAGCGCCATGCAGGCCTGTTCGATGGCAGCGCGGCTTCTGAAGTGCTTCGTTAAAAAGTTCTCGGCGGTCAATTCCTCGCGCGTGCGCGCATCAGCAACAACAAGATATATATTATTATATTCTTTAAGTGTGGCCGTTTGGTTGGCCGTTTGTTGCGCATTTACTTGGCCGCTTGTTTCTTTTTCAGTTTCGTAATTGCTTGTTTCATTGGTATTTGCGTTATATTTTAACTTGGCCGTTTGGTTGGCCGTCTGTTGGCCGTTTACTTGGCCGCCAGTTGGCCGCTCGCCTCGCTCTGACTCTTGGTAATTATCGAAATTACAAATAGTTACAAGGCTAAATCGGTGGGTCGCCTCAATCTCAATTTCGCCGGTGGCTATAAGTCGCGCAAGGCAAGTGCGGATTGTCTTTTGAGATAGCCCTGTTTCGTCTTCAAGCGTTGCTCGTGACGTCACCAGGCTACCTCTCGGCACTTCGCGGCCTTGCCAGCGACGGCAGTCGGTGTTGGCCTTGAGCAGGAGATGGACGAACAGTCGCACCATGTTGGTGTCGCTATACCACTCCCAATCAAGCAGTCGGCGGTGTAGTCTTATCCAGCCTTTATTTTCGGGCATTGCGGTCTGATGTTTTTTTTGTCGGGTCGGCGGCGCAACTTACGCGCGAGCAGCAGCGCCATGCGGCGGCGGTTGGCGGCCTTGGCGTTGCTCCGCGCTGCCGCTGCCAACGTCTCGGCGTAAGCCTCAATATAGGCAGCGGCTCGGTCACGGTCGTAGTTGCTGATAATAATCACTTGAGTAATAATCGGCGTGAGCCTTGCGTCTCGGTGTAATAATCTTCGGCTATGCCGGGGTTATCGGCCAGGAAGCGCTTGGCGTCGAAGCGGCGAGTTGGCTTGGGTGAGCGCCATGTGGCTATGGTCTCGCCGTTATAGGCCAACGCCTCGGCATCCTTGAACGCTGCCCTGAGCTTGCCCTCAAGGTCGGCCTTGCGTTCCTCTAAGGCGTCAATCTCGCGGCGCACCTCCTTGAGGTCGCAATATGCGCGGTAGGTGTCTTCGTCGGCGGTGGCCGTCAGCCCGGCGGTGCTATGGTCGTACTTGAGTATTACGTCCTGCGGTGATACGGCAGGCGGCTCTACTCCTCCGAGGACATTGTCATGCCAGAAGCGCAGTGTCTCGTGCTTGAGCCACTCGTAAAACTCCGGCACAAACTGCAGGTCGCGATAACCGAATTCAAAGCCTTTCGCGGCGGAAAGCCAGGCGAGGCTGCCTTGCGTATATCCTGCAACTCCGAGATTCATCTGTACTTGCACAAACCAGTGGCGCGGTATGTCGTCTTCGTCTATGACAAGGCGAGTGGTCTTGCATTCGAGGATGCCTTTGTTGTCGTCGTTACGCGTTCCGCCGAGCCAATATGTGCGGTCTGGCGATACTCGCAACTCGTGATGCTCTGCATCGACAAACATGAAGTCTGTGCGGCTGTTGCGTATGATTTCGCGGCCTGTCTCGCGCGCCCAAAATTGCGCCACTCCATCTTCGAGAATATGGCCGGTGGCCATAGCTGTATTTTCGGGCTTCGGCGCATCCAGTCCGACCTTGCGGCGCCAAAGCTGGTAAGGCGTTTCCCATGGATTGAGGCCGACTATGGTCGCGACTTCGCTCGCACCGATGCCCTGCGTGCGTGCTGCGAGCCACTGGTCGCGGTCGGTGAATGTCAATCGTGTGCGTCTCATTGCTTCTGCGTTTTTGCGGTTTCGATTTCGACTTCGGCGTCTTCGATTGCCGGACGTGTTCCGCCGGTGGCCATCGCCATTGCAGCGGCTGCCTTGGCCTGTGCGTCAGTGGCGTCACGCAGCGCCTTGGCCTGTTCTTTGGCTTCCTTCTCGGCGTCAGCAAAGGTTTCTTTGACGGTGGTCGTGCCCTCCTCTATGGCGTTGCGCAGGGCGCGGAGTTCGAAAATCATACCTTTGTCGATGTCGTCTATGCTGCCCACTCCGAGGTATGCCAGCAGTTGCTCGGGCTTGACGCCGAGTTTGGCGTAATAGGTCATGACGTTCTGTCGGCTGCTTTCGAGGTCTATGCTGGCGCCCATGGCTACGCGCTTAGTTTCGTTGATAATTTTTTTGGTTACGGCCTTGGGTATGACGGCCAGCACCGCATTGCGGAAGGCTATGGCCGAAGCTGCGTTACCGGTGACAATCTGCATATCGTCGCTAAATGTCTTGCCTGCCTTGTTGGTGATGCGGCGCTGCACCTCCTTGCAAACAGCCACATTGCTTTCGAGGTCGTGACACATCGCCTGTGCGGTAATCATGCGGCCATCGTTGCCGGTGATGCGTGTCTGAATACGGAGGTTGCCCCAGGCCGAGGCTATGATTTCGGCCATGCGCACCGAGAGCCCTTCGATGACGGTATCGTGTCCCTGAGAGTCCTTGCGGCGCAGCACATAGAAGCAATCTTCGGCGGTCTCCTTGTCCATGGTGGCGTAGGTGGCTATCTTGTTGAGTACCTGTCCGAGGTCGCGCGGATATGTCTTGGCGGTTGCGATTTGGATGTCGACTTCCGTGCGGTTGATTGCGGCCAGCATTTCGGCCTGCTTCACTTCGATTATTTCGTTGTTCATAATTTTATAAAGTTATTGGTTAAAAATAGGGTGTTAAAAACTATTGTTCAGTGCTTCGATGGCTCGGCGTGTCGCTTCTTTACACGCAACGGCATCGATGTTGGCTTGCGGATGTTCGGTGAGCCACTCCTCTATTTCTTCGCGGCGGAAATAGACCCGACCTTGTCTCCGATAGCTCGGTATTTCGCCGGCGGCTACGCGGTGGCGGATGCGGCTCTCGGAGACCTTGAGGTATGCTGCGAGGTCGGCGACATCCCAGACGTTTTTGGTGTTGACTGTCAGCGCGGTCTTGATGCTGTCGAGTGCGCTGTATAAATCTTTCGCGTCCATTGTCATTGTTTATTTTCTTTTTGCTCACGCCATTCGGCTATTGAGGTGCGCAGAAATTCGTAGGCGGCTGCTGCACCTATTCCGAAACCGATTACCACTATCGCGTCCACTCGCTGGATGGCGGCGCGTAGGGCGTTTCCGCCGAGAAAGGCCAGCAGCAATGCTGCGGCTGCCATTTGTATTGTTGTTGCTTGTTTATTTGACATAATTCGTTGCTTTAATAGGGTCGTTCGATGCGGTCGTAGTCGTCTTCCCATCCGTCCATCAGGCTGTCGATATTGTCTTGTCGCATGTCCTCGGCCATGCGGCGGCGATACGCCATATCATTGAGCATTGCGCGGCATTCCTCGCTCTCAGCCTTGGTAGAGTCGATGTCTTCCCAGCGTTGTCCGTACGCTTCGTTTATCAGTTTTTGGTCGGCTTTGGAGAGCCGGTCGAATTGTTGGCTCGTCATCATAGTGCGTTCGTTTTTGCGGTTTCGGCTTCGCGGCGGCGTGCTTCGCGACGCCAAATGTCGTATACAGTGCACTGGCGTGCAAAGCCGTATTTGCGCTGCAGATAGCGTTGAGCCTCGATGCGGCTCTGCTGTGGATCTCGGAGGAGACTTTCATATTCCTCGTAAATTGCGCGGTCGCGGCTTTCTCTCGCTTCCTGCGCTTTCGTTCTTTGTCGTAGTTGTACCATGCTTTTTTTGTTTTAGTTGTTTTTGTTCGTCCCCCGGCGCGGAATCGAACCGCGCATAGCGTTCCCAAATTTCCGAATAGCAACTGCCAAAGCAGCCTGCAATGTCTCAGTGTGCGGCTATCCTATCGCACACCCTTTCGGGGGTAGTGAGGCGGCGGCTTGCTTTTCGGTAAGAAAATGCAAAGAAAAACAGTGTGACAAATCAGTATATGCCGACGCCTCTGACGCTTCGAAGTCGCGGCCTCTCGGCCTGTACCTCGGGGGCTACCTCTGTAGCGCGTCCGCCCCTGCATTCACTCATTATGAACTGTTATCGTTGTGCCCGCCGCCGGAGTCGAACCGGCGCCTGCGCGTTCTACGTTATAGCGAGCTTGCCTCTCGCACGCAGTGTGCCTCCCGGGCTGGCGCTTGCATTCTCTCGAACTGAGCGCCCTTGGTTGTTCTTCTCAACTAACCTTAAAACCTATATATTACCATCGTTGGCATTGTTTCGCTGTTGCTTAAAGATGTTCAGTATTGTTTCTTTTGCCGCCTTTCGCCCTGCAGCAAAGCCTCGGCGGTAGTCATCGTCTGCCGGATTATATTCTTCGGGGGTGTTCGCCCATTTGAGCAAGGCTTCCATTGCTTGCGGCTTCTGTTTTGCAAGGCTTTCTTCCCATGCCCGGCGGCTGGCTTCCGTTATCCGGGCGGCGAGGTCGCGATTGTATGCTGCGACCTCGCGAGCTGTCATCGTCCTACTCATAGCAGTCGAAGTATTGCGGCTTTGTCGTCTGCATCGAGCGGAAGCCCTCGCTCGCACTTGCGGCGTATATATTCGCGTTCATCGCCAAGGAGTTCTATGGCTTTTTGGCGCACCGCAGCGGCATCAGGATTGCCAACCAGGAAGTCGATAATTCCATCTTGTTTTTCTTTTTCCGTAATCTGTTTTACAAGAGCGTCTATTATCGCTCTGCGACCGGTTTTAGTCCTCCAGTAAATGCAAAACTCGTCTTCCCCCATAGGTTGTACATTGAGGTATATCTGCTCGATTTTCGCATAATCTTCGGCTGCTAAGCTCGCGCCTGTACGCTCTTCAAAATCTTGCTGTGTCATTGTCGTTGATTTTTTATTTGGTTTTCGTTATCGTTTACTTTTTCGTAACTTTGTGCGTGTTCGCTTCCGTTACCGATGCAAAGGTAAGCAATATTTCATAAATACGTGCAATATTGCAGGAAATAATTCAGTTAAATAAGGTTAATAATATGAATATCAAAGAACTACGCCTAAAACTAAATTTATCGCAAGAACAACTCGCTAAAAAGGTTGGTGTATCTATCAGAACGATAGCCAATTGGGAAGCAGGTAAGGTTATTCCGGCGTCTAAGGCCGAAATGTTGCGCGATTTGGAGTCGGGAGTTTTCCCGGGCCAAATTGTTACGCAAACCGGAAAAAATGCGCAAAATGTGCAAGGAAACGGAAATCGCTTAAATGCGGATATTGCGGCGCTGTCGGAAAAGTTTCTTGCGCTGCTCGAAGAAAAAGACCGCCAAATATCACGTCTCATCTCCATCATCGAAAATCAAACCAAATAAAATGAAGAAAACTATTTTATCCGTTTTTTCGCTCATCCTCATATTTGGAGGGTGTACATCCTCTCACAAAAAAATATCGGCATCAGAACAAAGCAATGAACAAACATCGCAGACCATCTCATCAAAACAAAATACAATGTCGGACGAGGAGCTTTGCGAGACTCTTCGTTCATGGGGAGCGGCCGACGCCTTTATTGACGAAAATCGCGTATTACTCTTTGGCATCACCAAGGACGAAGTCTCGGCCGACCCGGATTGGGCTGCACAACAATATTACGATATGGCTGTAGGTTTCGGCGTATCCGATTTAACCGGATGCAACATTATTGTCTGCCGGATAATGACGTAATAGGCCGCTATCGAAAATGATTGCGGCCGCTGCTTGTGTCGATAAAAAATAAATTATGAATACTCCCGAAAGCCAAGAGGTGGTACGGCGCTTCTTCGAGGCGCTGTATCGGCTCAAGGCCGACCGCCGCATTCGCGGCAAACAAACGTTCACCTCTCGTTACGGCATCAACCGCTGGAACTTAAACAGCCTTGAAAAGGATGTTAGTCGCGATATCTTCCAGCCGTCCTGGCTGTCTTTCCTTGTGCGCGACTACGGTATCAGCGCCGACTGGCTGCTTACCGGCAGCGGTGATTTCTACCGAAAATAAAAAAGGCGGAGGCTGCGGAGGCTTCCGCCCTGCGCCTACATCACCCCTACAATATCACCACAATATCATATTGTGGTGATATTTTGTTTCTATTACCCTCTACCTTTGCAGATTGTACCGTTATCGAGTTTCGGCGTCCTCTGTTTCCGGCAAAATATGCGGTATCAGCATGGCTGCGGCCTGCTTCTTTTTATCCAGCACCTTTGCGTAAATCTGAGTTGTCGAAAGGTTGCGATGCCCGAGCAGCTTGCTGACTGTGTATATGTCAACGCCGAGGTCAAGCATCATGACCGCGAAGGTATGCCGTGCGCAGTGAAAAGATATATGTTTGTTTATCCCGGCACGGCGACACCACGTCCCGATTAACCGATTTGCGCTTGTGGGCATCGGTAGCTCCCCAAAAACGAGGGTCTGCGGCTCGGATCTCTCTCCCATCAGCGGCACGGCTTGTGGCGAAATGTCAAGGTATTCAAGGCTGCCGGTCTTTCGCTGCGCAAAAACTATACGCGTGAAATTACCCTGCCGATGAACCTCTCCCCACGTAAGCGAGGATATATCGCTATATCTTAGACCTGTGAAGCACGAAAAAAGGAAAGCTCGGCGCAGCACTTCGTTTCGGCATTCTGTCCCCGCAAGCCTGCGCAACTCGTCAATGGTGAGGTATTGGCGCGTCGTTTCTACCTCCTTGAGATTGGATGTCGCTGCGGCAGGTGACTTGCTGATGATGCCTTGCGCCACGGCCTTGTTAAGTATGGCCTTGAGTTTCGCAAAATACAACCTCGCCGAGTTCGGCGATAATGGTTGCTCTGTCTTCCCTCGCCGAGACATTGATGCCGAAAGAAATCGGCGAAATCCCTCCACCCACCTTTGGTTAATCTGCGCAAAGTTTATATCGCGGCGCTCGTATGCGTGCAGCCTGATAATCGTACTTCGCCATGGTGCTGACATCACTCCTCTTGTGTTCGTGTGCTTCTTCGCCAATGCTTCGGCAAAATCAAAAAACAATACACGGTCTCCGCTACTGCCGAGACCCTGCATTTCGCGTTGAACGTCAATAATACGCTGCGACTTGATGGCGTTCGCGACTTTGAGCGTATCGCGGTTCTTGGCTTTGTCCTCGCGCGTGTTTTCCGGCACGAGGTACAGCCGCAAATACTCGCTGCGGCGCCTGCCTCCGGCGTTGATGTCAAGGTACAGCGCCATGAGTCCGTTGGCTCGGCTTCGTTGTCTCAGGTAGACGCATTCTTTGGCGTATGTTTTTTTAGGCATTTCGGGATTGATTTTTTTGCGCAACAAAAACGCACCACAAAATTAGCACAACGCGAGCATATACGCGCACTTTATCAAAAAAAATTACTAACTTCGCGCTCATAAAGCGGTCATCGGCGTGCGCTTGTCTGTTGTCTGCGTGCGCCTATTTCCCCGACCGCTTTTGCACAATAAAACCAGCTACAACGACTATGGAACAGTCTCGGGACATCTACGT